>Ga0116229_10005648_pt1 | contig 20300 bp, 21 predicted proteins | sample S1TSphgellanicum_3_FD_87313 | JGI IMG/M metagenome (GOLD analysis project Ga0116229, IMG submission 87313) | Host-associated microbial communities from peat moss isolated from Minnesota, USA - S1T2_Fc - Sphagnum magellanicum MG | ecosystem: Host-associated > Plants > Peat moss > Unclassified... | reverse complement strand
TCTTATTTATTTTTTTTTTAATTATTTAGAAATTTGCGAAACCACCCCCCCCCCCCCCCCCCACCAAAACTTGAAAAATATCCATCAACGTCTTTGGGTTGTGAAATTTTGCCAAAATGTGAAAAATAAAAAAAATAAAAGGAATATTCTGTCTTGGTTCTCTCTCTCTCTCTCTCTCTCTCTCTCTCTCTCTATATATATATATAATTTTTTTTTCCTGAAAAAATCCCCAAATTTCGAAAAAAAATTCTTTTTGGAAAATATTTCTTCACATTTGGATTCTGATTATAGTTTGGTAACATTTTGTTAAATAGTTTTTAAAAAAATTACTTACTTACTTACTTACTTACTTATTGCCATTTAAGGCTAAATCCCTCACTAAATTCCCCTTGGGATGCTAGCCATGATGCAACATCAGAAAATTGAAAAAAATATACCACTGTAGCCAAATTTGGTTCTTAGAGGTCCCCCAAAACATAGCAAGATTCTAGAAAATGTCTATTGTCCTCTTTGACCTATAACCAAATATGGTTCTTGGAGGTCACCAAAACATAGCAAGCTTCTACTAGAAAGTGTCTCTTGTCCTCTTTGACCTGTAACCGAATTTGGCTCCTTTTTTTTATTGCCCCAAGTTAATGGATGGGCATGTGTAGATTTTGGGTGTACCCATCTGATTGATGGGTTGTTTTGAAGTCTACCCATCTACTTGTTGGGTTTCTTTGACCTGTAACCAAGTTTGGCTCCTTTTTTTATTGCCCCAAGTTAGTGGCTGAGCATGTGTAGATTTTGGGTGTACCCATCTGATTGATGGGTTGTTTCGAAGTCTACCCATCTACTTGTTGGGTTTCTTCTCAAAATAGGAATGTTGGGTAACTGATTTTAATCATGCCTCATATCATTTTACTTTTGTTGGGTTGTCACTTGCCTTTTTGTATCACAAGGTTTCATGACATTACGAAATGTAAAAAATAAAATCAAATGAATAATTTTTAAAATGAAATTTGTTTAATAAACATAGAAATAATTAGCTTAATTCCTTTAAATCATATTAAGATGAGATTTTTAAAAAAAAATGATTTGAAAGATTATGCAAGAATTGATTAAAATAAACACATCAATGTAAAAATGAATAAAAATTTTACAAAATAAAATTCGTTTTTTGAGATATAAATGTTTTTGATTAATTTGATGATATTTAAAAAACTTCAATAAAGCTTTGACCAAAGATTTAATAACAAAAATCATAATGAAACTAATTTTTAATTGATTAATTTGATTATATTGTTGTTGCTTTTTATGTTATAAAAACTTATTATTGCTTTGAGATAGTAGACATGCATGTATGATTTTAGGGTTTACCGAGCATGTATGGGGCAAACACAACTAGTTTACTTTCTTGTGAATGGTGGTTGTCTCTGTAGCTACATTGGCAAAATTGAGAAAAAAGAAACCTTGGTTGTAGAACCATGGCAAGTTCAAGTTTCAAAACATATTTTTTTCCAAAGAATCAAAATTTTGTGGAGAGAGAGAGAGAAAATCCTTTAAAATATTCTATTTTTTCAAAATGAAAAATATGAAAGGAGATTCACACTTCAGAAACACTATCCAATTTTTTGAATCCTCATGAATCCCATTGCAAGTCCAAAGAAACAAACCATTGAGCCATAATCCAAGTAAAATGTTCCAATATTGCCAAGAAGAAAATCGTTGATTCTACAAGCACACTTGGTTCAACAAACAAGAGACTCGGAGATGCAGCAAGTTTATCAGCCAATAATGAAAACATGTTTTATACAACTCACCACAGGCCAAGCATCATGCAGTTTGCTGAGAAGAAGCTCCAGAGAGAGACAGAGAGAGAGAGAGAGATACCCACGAGCTCAGTCTGGAAATTCCCAGACCAACCACCGCACTATACAACTTGTCTTATAAGTGAGCTCAAACACAGGGTGCTGGTGTGATGCCTGAAAAGAATACCATTTGAAATGGAAAGGTTGTCAACCAATATTGAAAACCTCTGTTGTCACAAACTGAGCATCATGCAGTCATGCAGCTTGCTGTGAAGCTCCAAAGAGACAACAGAGAAACTCTAGTCCTAAAATTCACAGACCAACAACGACAACACTATACAGTTTTTCTCACAACTGAGCATATGAAACACAACAACAACACAATGGCATGATGCCTGGAGAGAAATACCATATGAATGGAGAAGTAGTCACCCCAGTAATCAAATCAAAACCTGTGTCACCCACCACACACCAAGCATTCATGTGGTTTGCTAAGAAGCTCCAGAGAGACCAAGAAGCTCCAGCCCTAAAAATGCACAGAACAACAACGACAACAACACTACTATATAATTCTGTCTTGTAACTCAGCTTGCAACACAAGGCTATGGGTGTGATGATGCCTGGAGAGAAACCTATGATATGAATGAAGGAACAGGACACTAAAACCGGCCACTATCCATGCCCTTTCTCATTTTTCTGTCATTCAGAGGAAACTGTTGTTGTTGTTGTTGTTGTGTTGTCTTCTTGTGGAATGCTGGGATTCTTTCTTTCAATCTTGGGTGGCTCCACAGAGAACACGAACTCCCTCTCATCAGGACGCTCACCTATGGAGTTACACACCTTTCTCACTCGTCGATTCTCCCGCATCCATCGCAGTATCAGTTTCATGTGCCTCTTGCTCCTGAAACTGGAATTCTCTAACTGAAGGATTTCTCCTCTCCCCCCACCCATGTTTCCCATTATTTGACAAAGCTCTGGCTGGCATTATGACAAAATTAAACAAACAGGGAGAGAAAAATTGCTTCCAGCAGCCACAATGATCAAAGAAAGATTGCTTGCTGCAGTGAGATGTTTTTCATAAGGAGGGAATAGAGAGTCAGGAAACAAGCCAGATTTAAACCCTAAACCCTAAACCCTGAAACCTGCTGGCCTTTGTTATCTGATAATGATGCTCATGAGGAGGAGAAGGGGGGGGGAAGGAGGAGCATTCATTACCTGAGAAGCATGTTTCCAGCAGTCTTGAACAGTAAGAGGTCCATGATCTTTCAGGATGTTGAAGAGACTCTCCATTGCAGGTTGCACTCCATCTCCAAGCTCCGACAGTTTCACTGGCTTGGGTCCAGTTGATTTTCTAGCCAACAGCCTCACTGCTGTTGCAAACATCTCTATGTGCGTGCGCTTGTATTGCTCTCTGTTTCAACACTTCTGCCTGCTCTCCCTCTCCTGTCCACACAGGTTTAGGGTTTAGGGTTTAGATGATGGACACGAACTGTGCACAAGAGAATTGCAGATCCAGATTCCAAGAGCTTCCCTCAACCACCACGCCTATGAAACTTCAGTCTCCTCCGCTCCTTCAGCTGCAGAGATCCCTGAATCCGAACTCCCCAACAGCAGAAAGGAACCCTGAAATCCCAAACCTACCATTGTCTGCTTTTTGTGATTCTTGCACATAGGGCTTCATGATCCCAGACAGTGTAGCAAATATCTCACAAAACCCTGGAAAGAGGAGGAGCCTCAAACCCTAACTACACAACTCTTGTTACACCCATCAAAAGATGACACCAGGAGGAGACAGGTAGCAAGAGAGGCTAGAGCATCACTGTTCTTCTTGCTGTGCACAAGACTGACTGCTGCAAGTGTTTTCTGAAATGGATGGGGCGCAGCTCTTACAGAAGCAAGTATTGGCGGAGGTTCAACATGTCACTGAACTTCTTCTTCCCCACCAGCTGGTGTGAGCCTTGATCAGAGTTCTCAATAATTAATCTTCGGACCCAGTATTTCTTTTTCTGTACCTGACACGAGATCATGATGGATCTCAATTTGTCTTCAGACCCATTCTTCTTTTCTGTATGTACCTGATCCCATCTTGTGGAGATCATGATGGATCTCCCTGTGTTTGGATGATAAGCTCTGGCATTGACATGTTGATTCAGCTTCCATCCCACACTGCACATAGTGAATTGGAGCAAGGTTTGTTTCTTCTTCTTCATGGGTCTTTGATGTCTGCTTGTTTCCTTTTTTCTTGGGAATCCCTTCTGCTTCCCATTTCCTGATTCCTGTTGAGTTTGACAATCTGCTTTGTCAGATTCTTGTGTTTCATTGAAAGCTGAGGATGACCAGAGCAACAAGCTGATTGCAATTTAAATCCATGTGAGAAATGATCAGAGTGACAATCTGATTGCAATTTAAATTCATGTGGGAAATGGCCAGAGCAAGGATCAAATTGCAATTCAATCTATGTGAGAACAGCTGGAGTGAGGATCTGATTGCAATTCAATCTATGTGTAACACCATAGATTTGGGGCTGTGTTTGAAACCCCTAACAAGGGAGTTCTGTGTTTCTGGGGTTCAGAGCAGCAGAGATTGGAAGACAAAAGTGAAGAGGCTGCAAAGTACAGTCAAGGATAAAATGTTGCAACTCTTGGACACAGGAGCTCTGTCTCAAACAATTGACCCTAATGCAATCCTCTGTGCCTTTGTAAACTTGAAAGACAACTCAAGCAGACAATGTTCCAATATTTTGTGAATTTCTCTCTCTTGATTTTGAGGTATGTAGTAGGCAGCTGCATGTCATGAACTTTTGAGCTTTGATCGGAGAACTAGTAATTGCTATTAGTGTGAGATTGGTTTCCTGACAGATGTGCGAATCATGATGGACAATGTTCCTGGTGGCACGAACACCCCAGAAACATGATGAATCTCTCATAATGTGCAGCTGCACTTCAGATATGTGATGTTCATTGAAAGTTTACTCTAGTGGATGTCTGATGACATTGATTATGGTTGTAGAAAGAGGTTTTTCTTTTTCTTTTTTTCAATGACTGTCATATCCCTGGGTGTGGCTCAGTCCTGCATAGTTGACCTTGGTGTGAAGGGATGGACATTCCTGCATTTTGGACCTGGAGCTTGAAGTTCTGGAGCAGGGGGATAGGGGGGGGGGAAGTATGCAATCAAATTGCTCTGCTTAACTACAAGAACCACCACTGTCACCCAAAGGTTGGTATCCTCTCCCAAGTACAGTAGCTGCAAGCAAACCCTATATCCTGACAGGGAGACCTGAATGAAACCTATTTCATGTCCTTAAGAAAACCGGCCTCCAGTTGCATGTTTGGGTTACCACATAGATGCTTGAAACCTGTCATTTCTGGAGTGTTTCACCATTCAGTGTGGTATTGCTTTCATGGAAGAGTTTTATAATCTTACGCTACATACAGGGATGAACTCCTTGTGCTGTTGTTGTGGTGTTGATCAGTGCATCCTAGGAAGAAGAAATAAGGTTGCACATATGGAAGCTAGAAGTGCGCAGCCCGTAGACTCAGTCAAGATTTTAATTCTGTTTTTTGGATCACTCAACCAATCAAGCTCCCGCTTTTCAAGGACCTCTTGCACTTGGAGACAATTGTACACAGTTCCGTGATTCACTAGACATGTGTGTCGATGACACTTTCAAGGTCCTGTGCAAATGAATGTTTCAACAGAAACCGTGTGTTGATGATGACAAATCAAGCATGGGTGTTGTTGTTTCATTCACAAAACTTGGGGGGGGGGTTTGTTTGCTCAAACTTTTTATGTTTGCTTCTATTGCTGACATTTTCTCAAGGAGAACACGGTTCTAAGGCCAGACTCACTTCGCTAATTTTTTTGTGTGCAAAGAAATTTTGCATCTACACAACACCGTTTTTTTTTTTCCTTGCTTCCCACGGTTGCAAGATTCCTTTTCTATGCCTATTGGTTTGCCACATTCTGAGGAGAAAAACATGAAAGTCGCCATATTCAGACATTGAGTTCTTCGAGGTTGCCAAAACATAGCAGGATTCTAGAAAATCCTCTTTGATCTGTAGCCAAATTTGGCTCTTTCTTCTTGTGGATGGTTTTGCCACTATGGCTACATCACAAAATTGCCAAAAAAAAAAAAAAAACACCCATTGGCCCCCACTCTGGGTCCCTTACCCTACATAGGCCCTTTTTTTTTCACCCCCAAATTTGTGAGTAGCCAAATTGTCAATAATCCACAAGAATATTTAGCCAAATTTGGCTATGGACTATATATAAAAGCTAATTTTTTTTTATGAATCCTTTTAATATTTTGGCTACCTGCTAGAACCTATTATAAAAATCCATGGATTAAAGTTTAATCATTTCCTTTGTAAGGGTAAAAATACTATATTTTAAGCTTGAAATTTAACAATGAATGTTCAACCCCCCCCTTCATTTTTGCACAAGGTTTAGGGTTTAGGGTTTAGAAAAGAAAAGAAGCTTAACAAAAAAGGCGTTTAATTTGTTGAGCTGCACAAAATAATTATACTTCCCAATTAATTTACACTAGTGTAGCATGTGTTGTTGGCCCAAGTGTGAACCGATTATCCAAATAATTTTTCCTTCCAAAAGCTTTTTTTGGGGGGTAATTTAATTGAATTTTCAATAATAATAAAAACTATTCAAAAATTCAATATCTCCCACACCTTAGGTCTAAAAGTTTTCAAATCACCTTCATTGAGTCCTACTCATGGAGGGTTTTCCACCAATACCAAGAGTGCACCCAAAATCCCCGTTAAAATTTTAGATTTAATTTAATTTAAATTTTAGATTTGATTTAATTTAAATTTTAGTGAAAAAGTTGTTTAATATTCAATAACTTCTCCATTATAAATTGAAACAAACTCACCCTTAATGATATGGGCCATAATACCTGACCCTTAATTTTGCAACCCTAAATATGACTCTTAACCTTTATCTCTTAACTTTTTGCTTTGCTTTTCATCCACATTAAATTCACAATAATAGGTACCTAACAACTGACCCTTATAACAAAGGGAACCTTGGTAACATGGCCCTTAATAAAAGACCCCTAATTATACGACCCCTTAATAGCACCTTGGACCCTTATCTCTTTCACAACTCCTACTTTGATTTTCTTTTACCTATCCACAAATAATTCACAATAGTAGGTACCTAACAACTGATACTTATAACTAACTGAACCTTAATAATACAACCCTTAATAACCAACCCATTATTATATATGATCCTTAATAGGGACCTTTAACCCTTATCTGTTTCACAACTCCTCCTTTGGTTTGCTCTTCATCCACATTAAATTCTACATAATAGGTACCTAGAAACAAACCCTTAAAATCAATCGAACCTTTAATTTAATACGGCCCTTAAAAACAAACCCTTAATTATATGACCTTTTAATAGGACAATTAATCACTTAGATATCTTCAAAAACTCCTTTATTTTGCTTTGCTTTCATAATCTATCTTTGAAGGAAGGTTGTTTGTTTGTTTGGTTTGGATTTCACATTTGCGATCTCTCATAGGGGTCCTGCTGCACTTTGATATCGTTGGAAAGCCCTCAACGAGTATAAGGGTGCAACTTGTATTGTTTCAAGCTATGGTGGAGAAGTTATTGAATATTAAACAAAAATTTCATTGAAAATTCATTTATATCAAAACAAAAAAATTATAGAAGAATTTGGGCACATTCTTAAGCCTGAGATGCAAGAGATAATGAAAATTGAGTAGTTTTTGTGATTGAAAATTCAATAAATTATCAAGGAAAAAAAGGTGTTTTTGGAAGGAAAAATTGGTTGTGTAAATAAACATGGAGAGGTACCTAACAATTGACACTTGTATAACTAACAGAAGTCCCTTAATTAAAAAAGGGTCTTTAACAACCGACCCTTAAGTTTTCCGGCCCTTACTATGACCCTTAACCCTTATCTCATTCACCACTCCTGTTAGAACTACTGCTTTTGTTTTCCATGCACAAAAAAATTTCCCACTTTTCTCCATATCCACCAATTTCTTGCCACCCAATCTCCTTGATGAAGATCCTCAGCAGAAGGAGCAACAGAAAAATCTCTGCCTCCTCCTCCTCCTCCTCCTCCTTATCATCATCAGTGAAGTGATTTGATTTTGAATTCCATTTCATCTCTGGAGAAACAACAAGTTGTGAAGTCTTTGTGCTGCTCGCTGCATTCAATCCCAGTGTGGTGGGCACAAAAATTTGCTTACACATTTTCTGATCAAAATGTTGGTTTACAGCACAGTTGTTTGTTGATCCCATTTTTGTTGGTACTCGTTTGGAGGTTTTTAGGATTTCAGCGATTTTCTGTTGGTACCCATTTGGGGGTTCTTGGGATTTAAGCGACTTTCTCTTGTACACATTTGGAGGTTCTTGGGGTTTAAGCGATTTTTTCTTGTACTCATTTGGTGGCTTTTGGGTTAGGGTTCGTTTTTTGAGAAATCCAGGGGTTTTTGTTCCTCAGATTGATAAGGAAGGAAGACATTTTCTCGCTTGGGTGGGGGGTTGCATTTCGGGGTTGGTGATTTGTGAAGCGGGTGAGCTTTAGAGAAAAGGGTTTTCCCCCCCTATGCTTCAGCTATTGCAGTTGCTCATAGTGAGAAGCTCTTTGTGATGCCTTCTTCGCTTGGAGCACTCACACAGCATTCAAGGATGTTGAGAAGCATGAAACCTGATGTATTTGGAGCTTATTATAATAATAAGCAACCGCAGAATGGGATGATGGGTAGTAGCATGGTCTGTAGGCCATCATCATCATCATCATCTGTGCAAGTCAATTTTTTGAGCCTGAGGATTGAAGCATCAGTTGCAAGGGGTAATCAAAGGAAGGACGCAATCAGCTCACTGGAGCATTTTCTTCTTCCCACACAACAGCAGCGGCAGCAGCAGCATCAGCTTTTGCGTACCCGATTGTCGATGCATGGTACTGGAATCAGTAATTGCTCATGGAGAGCTACAGTTGTGAAGGAGCTTCCAGTGGTTGGTTGGCAGGAAGCTATCTCCTCATTTCAAGAGGTGGGAGATGACGAACTGGCATTTTCTGGGTGGGATTGGTTCAACATCCACTCAAGGCAATTCAGGCAGGTGGGTGCAAAACTGTTTCAAGAACTGGTAGTAGAAACAATGCTTTCTTTCTTCACAGCATTTTCCTGATGCCTCTTTGGTTGTGAATTCCTCACAACATGTTTGCAAATTTGAGTTTCATCTGATATACATGGAAGCAACAAGCAGCAGATTTGATATATTCTCGATCCATCAAATTCATGCCTGTTCCACAAAGTGTTTTCACTTTGTGTCATTAGGTCTTGCTAGAACCTGCAAAGAGGATGTATCCTGATCAATCACAAAGTGCATTGCAGGCAGCAGTAGCAGCAGCACTGGCAGCAGGAGTATTTGTGTTTCTTGTACCTAGTGCACTAGCAGTTGACCCTCTGAAGACATGTGCTTGCCTTCTTAAAGAATGCCGGTATGATGCATCATCAAGTGCCCTATTTGCCTTTTGTTCGAAGTAGTATTATCTTCTTCCATATAGTCTTAACTAGCTTGCTCTTACATGCCATCATCATTCCCCGGGCTGATTATATATGCTCTTTCCTGTCTTTAATTGTTGGAATAGAGATGCAGAAGTAAGCTTTCTTGTGCCAATCTGGCTTTGGCACATCCTAATTTTGTGGATTTGAAAGAAGTTTACGGCTGGATTTGTGTGGGTTGGGAAGACTGGAGTTGGCCAAGTGTATCGAAAATCCTCAATGTGCAGCCAATGTAGCTTGCCTGCAGACCTGCAATGGGCGTCCTGATGAGACTGAGTGCCAGGTATGTTCTTAGTGATGTGTTAAAGCCTTGCACTTCCATTCTGCCTTTCCTCTCACTCCACATGCTGATCCAGTTCAATGCCTGGAGAGGTCATGAAAATCGCAATAGTTCTAATTCAGATATAAAAAGTGAGGTGCTATGTGGGTGGCGGCAGTTTACACCAAGGATACTAACTGTATGAAATGTGGGTCCAGATTGGATGTGGTGACTTGTTTGAAAACCAGGTGGTAGATGAGTTCAATGATTGTGCAGTTACAAGGAAAGGGTGTGTGCCACAAAAAGCGGATGAAGGTCGCTACCCAGTGCCCCCACCTTCAGCATTGGTTCCAAATTTTGACACAACAAAGTTCACAGGGCAGTGGTACATCAGCAGTGGTTTGAACCGAACATTTGATACATTCGACTGTCAACTTCATGAGTTTTCAGCCTCGCCTAGCAAGCTTTCAGGTAGGTTGACTGACCTGCTTTCTGAATTGCAATGTGTCTGTCACCTTGATTGGTTGTAATAGAACAGAAGATGACACCTTCATTGCTGTGCAACTTAGTGATCTATTGCAAATGGGTGAATGTGGGTTTGACAGGGAAGCTCAATTGGCGGATTGCAACTCCAGATGGAGGCTTCTTTACCCGCAGCACTGTGCAAAATTTTGTGCAAGACCCACAACAACCTGGTGTGCTTTACAACCATGGGAACGAGTTTCTTCACTACCAGGACGACTGGTCTCTCCTACACTCTTTTCAACAGAGCTGGCAAATAGTCTTCTTTTCTTCAATGGCTTCCAAAATTAGCTTTACATGAATTTGCACTCCTGTTACTGTGGCTTCTTCCCATCTTAGCAGTATGTGCTCTCATTTCAGTAGAAACAGGTGAATGTTGTTGGTTTTGTGTTCAGTGCTACTGATCTCTTCTTCAAGATTGATCAAGATGGTGGATAAATCTCATTGTTATGGAGCAAAGACATGGCAGAGAAACAGATGGGCAATATAGGGTATGAGTCTGTCATTGTCACTTCCGGTACTCAGTAGGTCACAATTTGTGTCTCTTTTATTTCAGGTACATATTAGCTGCAAAGACCAATGATGAGCCAGATGACTATGTGTTTGTGTATTATCGAGGCAAGAATGATGCGTGGGATGGGTATGGAGGAGCAGTGGTTTACACACGCAGTAAGATTCTGCCTCCCAGCATCATTCCTGAACTGCAACAGGCAGCCAAGCGAGTGAAACTTGACTTCAATAAGTTCACACAAACAGATAATACGTGTGGGCCAGAACCACCTCTGTTTGCAAGGCTTGAGAAGAAGGTTAGTACAATAAGCCTTTACCAATCCTGACTCTAGCTTTGTTCAATGAGGTTTAGGGTTTAGGGTCTCTGCCACGTGATTGAATATTGTGCATTAGATTTTTTGTTGTTGTTCTCACATAGAGCCCAGTAGAGGGCAGGTACGTGTGCACATTCCAAATTTCTGAAAATTGTGAGTTGTGTGGAATATAGGTTGAGGAAGGGGAGAGATTTGTGGTCCAAGAAGTTGAGGACATAGAACAGCAGGTGGAGGGTGTTGGCAAGGCAGAAATCTCCCTCTTTGAGCAACTCACCAAGGGATTCCGACGTGATGAAGAGAGATTTTTTGAGGAGCTGGGTGCTGAAGAGAAGGCATTACTTGCATCCTTGAAGATGGAAGCTGCTGATCTTGGGAAATTGTTTGGCAATGCAATCCCTCTTCGGAAACTGAGATAACTGTTTCTTTTGATATGAATTGGCAAGGCAGATTTTTGAAAACTCAACCCTGAATTGTTGGGCAAGATCTTTTACAAATCACGTACATTGTTGTATGCTGGTATAGTGCTCATTGCAACAGCATTTAGTTCACAACTCTGTTCATTGAGGAAAAAAACCTACGTTGACTTAGGAAAGATTGTGGAGCAACGACATACAGATGTTGCTCAGTGCCGCCACTCATTACAATCGTGCATGAATTTGGAGAATCAATTGAATTTGTGCAATAATTGGGTCATTTCCAAAACATGAAATAAGAAACTGTTGGTCCTGGGTAAACCTAAACCCTTTGAGCCTGAAACTGGGTAGTTTGAGAGTACAAAGTTCTTTTCCTTGAGCCCTTATTAGAGACTTATTGAAATTTGTTACCATTTCCTGGCATCAAACTTTGTTTGCTCAAGTGCAAAAAACTTTTTCTTCTTGTAGGAAAAGTAGAATTGGGTTATTGAAGATTTTATAAGATTTTTCAAGACTTAAACAAGAGTTATTGAAATTACCCAAAATTACTTGTCATTCTTTTCCGAATACGGTCATTCTTGGACATTTCCCAAAACAATTTCTGATTCATCGAAATGCATCCCTGTTCATTGAGTGCTTTCACTAGACTTTGGTTTGCTGAAATGCATCCTTGTTCATCAAGTGTTTCAATAGATTTTGATTCATTGAAGTGTATCCTTGTTCATCAAGTGCTTTCACTAGATTTTGGTTCATGGAAATGCGTCCTTGTTCATTGAGTGCTTTCACTAGATTTTGAATGAATTTACTGGTTTTATTCAAGAAAGATTATTGAATTGCACCCACATTTTGTATTAGGAGTCAAGAAAAAATGTGAGGTAGTTAGGCTTGGAAATGAGATAATACATTTTGAGTGAATTTATTGATTTTATTGAAGAGGGATTAGGGAATTGCACCCACATTTTGTACCAGGAGTCAGGAAAAAAAAGAAGTGAGATAGTTAAGTTTAAAAATGAGATAAGACATTTTGAGTGAATTTATTAATTTTATTGAAGAGGGATTAATGAATTGCACCCACATTTTGTTAAATGTGAGATAGTTAAGCTTGAAATTGAGATAGGACATTTTGAGTGAATTTATTAATTTTATCGAAGAGAGATTAGTGAATTGCACCCACATTTTGGATTAGGAGTCAAGAATAAAATGTGAGATAGTTAAACTTGAAAATGAGATAATAAATTTTGAGTGAATTTATTAATTTTATTGAAGAGAGATTAGTGAATTGCACCCACATTTTGTATTAGGAGTCAGGAATAAAATGTGAGATAATTAAACTTGAAAATGAGATAGTAAATTTTGAGTGAATTTACTGGTTTTATTATTGAAGAAGGATTAGTGAATTGCACCCACATTTTGTACTAGGAGTTGAAAAAAGATTTGAGATAGTTAAGATTGAAAATGAGATAATTGAACTTCATTTTCAAAAGATTAATAAATTGCATTCACATTTTGTACCAATATAGATATGAAAAATTAAAATTTAACTTGTGCATTTTCATGTCCATGATATTTACATTTTAAAATTCAAATTAAATTTAACATTGACAATAATCCATTATGTTTTACGCCGTGTAATATACACCCTTGAGCTAGGGTTGTACCCATATAATGGCTTGCTTTCATAGCCTTCCCCCCAATATAATAATGCTCACTCTTCTTCCAGGGCAGCCCAAACTGAAAATTTAGTCCTAAAATTGAAGTCCCCAATTATTGAAAAACCTAGTCTTAAATTTATGAAAAATAAAATAAAATAAAATAAAATAAAATCTAGTCTTCAATTGAATTCCCCAATTGTAACACTAGTCCTAAATTGAGGTCCCAAATTGAAATATTGTCATTATTTTTAAATCCATTTTTATAAAAAAAAAAAACCCATTTTGGAATATTGTCATTTTAAAAAATCGGTCAGTCTGCCCAATGCCAAAATTCTGCAACGTGAAAAAGACCCTAAATTTCTGTACAATACGTACAATTCTGAAAGTTTTTCATATACATACGTAAAACTGTATTTCAAAAAATACGTAAAACACACCTTCATTTCTACAAAATACGTATACATATTTCTGTTGTTCACCCTAATACGTACATATATACATGTAAAATACGTATGTAGCCTGAAACCCTAATCGGCAGTCACGCTATTTGACTTCATCAGTATATGCACGCAACTCTCTTCTCTTCTGTTCTCTCTGTGTGTCTCTCTGTCTCTCCGATTTCTACTTGTTTTTCAGATCATGATTCCCATGACTGACGAAGCATGATGAATTGGGTTGTTGTTGTTTTTCTCTGATTCTTTGTTGTGTGTTTTTTTTTTTTTTTTTTTTTTTTTTTTTTTTTTTGTTTTTTTTTTTTTTTTTTCTTATTCTTTTTTGTGTGTTTTTTTTTTTTTTTTGATTTTCTGTCTCTGTTTTGATGATGTTTGCAGCTTAGTACAATAGTTTTGTTGTTATCAAAAGAGCTCTCTGCATTTGCATCATCTGATACATAGACGATGATGACCCATTCATTGCCAGTCAAATGTTTCTTTCCTCTACAATTCCACCCCCTCATGTCCTGTTGCACAGCCATAGTAGCTCCCAGATGGGCGGTGGTATTTGCAGGTCTAGATTCTACTGTCAGAAAGTAGGAGAAACAAGCTTAGGGTATTTTTTGTGTGGGGAATTCCGAGGTGGTGGAAATTGTAGGCGGGTGCTTGTGTTGGTGAGGTTTTTCTGGGCAGGAGGAGGAGGAGGAGTAGGAGATCATCTGAGCTGAAGCTCTCTGGGGTTGTGGAGATGCAACAGGGAAGGGTGAGGATGCGAAATGGGGAAACTGGTAGCAAAACAACATCTGGTGGTGGGGATGATGATCATAGAGAAGTGGCAACAGAGGGTAAGCAATTGGAGCAGAAGCTGCTCACGATCCCAACTATTCTGACCTTGACCCGCGTCGCAGCTGTGCCTGCCATCCTTGCTGGTATGGATCTCTTCACCCGATTGGAGTACCCTAATCCTTGTTTTGCACCAGTTTCTTAGAAATTCCTGCCCTTAGATGCCTAACCCCAAGTTAGGGTTGCAGTAGGATGTGTCCAGCATTTGAAATGGAGCAGTTGATAGAAGGTATTCAGCTTCTTGCTGACAATCGATCATTCTTCTTCTTATCTTCTTCTCAACTGATGATCAATGACCATCTCCTACCACTTGAGAAAGCATCAGTGTCTTAGGTGTAGTATGGAAGTAGTGAGGGTGGGAGAGGTGATGCATGAAGACATTGGCGGATACAAGTTGAGTGATGCTTCAAGTGTGTTTGTTGTGGGGTTGACAGTTTTCTACTCTCAAGAAAGGTGGGCAACAACAGCCGTTGCAACAATCTTTGTACTAGCTGCAATCACAGATTGGCTGGATGGTTATCTTGCCCGAAAGGTGATCTGCTGTCAACTTCACAACCTGAGCACTTTGGAACTTGATTGTGCAGTTTTTTAGGTCTTTGGTAGTTTAGGGTACACAATAGATTGAAGTGATTGGTTTGGCTTGGACGTGCAGATGGGATCAAGTTCTGAATTTGGTGCATTTTTGGACCCTGTTGCTGACAAGGTGTGTAATTTTTGTCAATAGTTTCTTTGCTAGAATATTGGTTGATGTGCAAGTGTTAGCACTTGTGGAGTCTGTCTGTGTCAACTGAATTTTTCCCTATTTAGAGCTTATTTTTACAGAGGGTGAGCTTTCTCAAACATTTGTTTGTAAGTCTTGGTACTGAGAGAAGAGGTTACAAGCCTGCAGTTGATGGTGGCAACCACATTGGTGCTGTTGTGTACAAGACCTCCAGCTATGGCCTGGGCTAGGGTTGCTCCATGGCTTCTTCCACTTCCATCCATTGCCATCATTGGCCGTGAGGTACTTGTGCCCAAATCTCCTCTTCTGGGAAGATGCAATGCTTTGTGTCTGGTTGTTTCCATCAAGATTTTGGGGCTTGCTGCATTTGTGCAGTGTGGGAGATGTTCAATGAGGTTTCGGTTTCAGATTGAATGTGAGGTGAAGACCTGGCAATTCTGGTCACATTGGGCTGTTTATGACAAAATATGTGGTTTTGCAGATAACAATGTCAGCTGTGCGAGAGTGGGCTGCTTCTCAAGGTGAAGAAATGCACAAGGTATCTCTTGTCTTATGTAGGTCAAATCTTACTGTCTGATGGGCAGATCATCTCTCTGAGTCTTCAAAACCTTGCAAGATGTATCTACCTTTGAATATTGGAAAATATAAGTCTAAAACCACCAAATTGCTTAAAATTTTGAGAGGGAGGATGGTGCAAGCTTTTCTTCAATATGCAGCCTTCAGTCCATCTCTAAAGTAGTGGCAGTTTTGGCAGGCTGTGGCTGTCAATAAGCTGGGAAAATGGAAGACTATGTCTCAAATGGTGGCACTAACTCTTCTTCTGGCTAACCGAAATGGCGGGTATGGCATCCCGTCTTTATCTCATACACTCTTTTGTTTGTTCCCATGGTACACGTTCAGCCAACTGGGACAAAAACCAGTTGTTCTAGATAGACTGTCTAAATAGCTAAGTTCTTCACAAAGTTCCTCCAAAACTTTCAGAGCAATTTGTGCAGTATGTGCCAGGTTAAGGAATTTGAGACTGATCAGAAGAACTGTGAACTGGACAGGGGAGGTGATGCATTGGGAACAGCTGGTGTAAGTCTGCTATATATTGCAGCTGGCCTTGCCTTGTGGTCACTTGTTGTGTACATTAAAGCCATGTGTGACTACCGCTCAATAGCCTGATTCTAGCACTGTAGTTGCTTAAATTATTTGAGCCCAGCAACATATGTAAGCTTGGTTGGTTAAAAGATTACAGTTTCCAGTAATTTTTCAGGTTGAATACATGGACAAATGGATGTTGAATTTTGGGTTTTGTTTTATTTAATGACAAAGCCTTATGTTACACCTCTAATTCAAAAAAATCTTTGTCTGAGAGTTGTGGTGAAGTTTCACTGTATTGAAGAGTTGGTATTCCAAAATTATCCGCTCATGTTCATGAGTGGAGAACTCTTGTTACTGTTTACAGGTCCACAGGATTTGTAGACAGCAGATTTAGTCTTAATACAAGAAGTTCCAGATTGTAGATGAGAGCCTCAATGACTTCCAAAACACTACATAATACAGGAAAGACATCACATAATTTGTTCTAGTAACTGGCATATATTCTCCTATGGCTCATTAGCTCTACATTCCACATATGTACATAATACAGAGTACAGAGATTTCAGGACAGACATGCACCAGTCCCTGTGAGACCCATCATATAGTGTCAAATCAAAGACATGTGAAGTCCATAACTAAGCAGCTGTTGAAAGCAATCATGGAAACAGAAAAGCATTTGAAAAAGGAGCACAGACATGAAAGGGTTTCAACAACACACCATGCAAACTCTAGGTGGAAGATGCCAGACATATCTTCCAACCCCAGAATGGTACACAGAACATTTTATGGTGGCCAAGGTTGGGATTGAAGATTACTGCAAAAGAGAACAAAATTGTTATGCATACTCTCTCATGGCTTGTAAGGTACAATCTTTTCTAAAGAACAGAACAAAGTGGACAATGCTGTAACATACATACACCAGGGCAATGCCAGATCAGATCAGATGAGAGCATGGCTGTCATAGGCTAGATGCGAGTGAAGAATCCAACAAATTGCAATGCAGTATCTATGTACACAAAATGCTAGCTCCTGATGGTAAAACATTCAGGAACAGCAGCATTCTCAAGACTATAAGAACACAGCAATCATGGGGAAAATGCTCTGTGTACATGCTGTTGACTTGCTCTCTGAAGAATAAGAAAGAATGAGAAGGTAAAGACATCTTCAGTAGAGCACACAAGCACCTCCAAAAAAATGCCAACACACCTGAGACGAATTCCTTTTTGGAAACTAGCATTACTACCTTCCCTGGAGCTTGGCAAGGCCTGACTCAATAATACGAATCTCTTCTTTGATTTCTTTCTTTTTCAAGTCCACAAGCTTGTCACGCTTTTTTGTTCGCAGCACTGCTAGCTCTTTTAACAATTCTCCACGCCTATTCAATAATTCGTCATGGGCAGAAAGTGTTGGTGGTGGTGATGTGGCTGGTGCATTATGATCTGTGTACGTAGTAGCAGTGGAAGGAACAGGTTGAGGAGAGACAGAAGGGTTTGTAGTAGGCAGCTGAGTTCTGGTCATGGTGTAGTAGGATCCACCCACAATAGCAACAGCAGCTGTTACAGCCACCAGGCCAACATAGCCTCCACCACCCTTTGTTTTCTGGACACCTGATCCTTGTGGCTGCAGCACCAGATAAAAAAAAAACACAAGATACATCTCTTTTATGTTCCAGTACTTATAATGAATGTCTCACATGGAGAACACAGAGAACATCGCACAGTGAAGGCATGCAACCCCCAATTGGCATCCACACTAAGCCAATTTTGCAAGCAGACGTACCACTGTGGAGAAGGAAGAGGACTGAGGTTTAAGATGACTCTGGAGACCATTATATTGGCGAAAATAATGAACCCGAAGATTGCGCAAAAGAGGTTGCCTGATGAGCCCCATGAGTTGTCAGTCCGCTATGGTGAAAATCTGTAGCACAGCTGAAACAAACAGTCATGAACTCATAGATTTGATTGTTCTGCACACATCTTGATGTACCTAGACTTCTGTACAGCTGAGGAGTGAAAGATTCATTCCACCTCCAACGTTGCATGCATGCTATAAGAGTTAGATATTAGTCTCATCGACAAAAACTAGCTCTGCCAGCCTTGCAGATTTTCTGAGGAAATTCATATTCAAAGAATATGACAACCTTGATCCAGTGTTTTCACAAGCTTCACCTTCATCCCTAAAATTACAGAGCTTCTGAAGAGACTCATGGTCATCTAATGCACTAAGTCCGTCATCGACATCTTCAAGAACATTCTTCTTCAGAGAAGTTTGCTTCACACCCAAGAACTGAAACTTTGGAAGCTGCATCTTTCACACAAGAAACAGCTGCTCACAATGACTAGTTCCTTCCTAACCCTAGATCTACAGCACTTGGACACCACCAACCAACCCTGCAAGCACTCTAACGACCCAGACTCCTGAAGCACACCTTTCTCTAATGCTCAGCATTTGCAGTAGCTGCAATGACACTAATCTGTAAAGAGAAATAGAATGCAATTTCAATCAAGACTATGCAGAGACTGGAATCTCATGAATGCAAAAAATCCATGTAAAAACTGCCCCCCTCCTGATCCTTTCAGAGTCTTGATAAAGAAGAAGCTTTCAGCCTAGATCCAGAATCAGTTCAGGAAAAATATTTAGGGAGGAGATCATAGGGTCTCTGAAATCCTCAAACTAGAAATCACCAATACCATACATCAACCGATCTTGCAGTATAGAGATCTTCCACCCAGAACATGAAACCCTAGAATCGAGAGCACAATTATTCGAAAAAGATTAAAAAAAAGCATTCATCACAAATCCTCTGCTTAGACCCGAAGCATACAGCTTTGAAATCCTTCGTGAACAACAAACATAAAAAACCCAACACCCGGAGCTGCTGCCTGTCATGAGGCACTCTTACTTACCGAGTTGGAGAAAAAAAGGGGGAAAAAAAAGACAGTAAAGTCTCCTCTGATGATGCAGATTTTTTTGAGCTTCGTAGACTATAATGGGTACTCGAAAAACCGCAAATAAAGATCTTCAGGATCAAATTCTCGCTGCTGCGACGACTTCGACGTTTGTCTAAATCACGAAGGAAAGACACGGAGAGAGAGAGAGAGATTTACCAGAAGGAAGCACAAGAGAAAGAATTAGGGTTCAAGGAATCAGATGACATTACGGTGCAGAATAATCCAGTTTGATTTATTCTATGGAATCAGATGACATTACGGTGCAGAATAATCCAGTTTGATTTATTCTATGGAATCGGATGACATTACAGCACATAATGGTTTCATGTATGGATCTTATAACATGGCAAGTAACCCAGAGTTTCAGAATTCATTTTTTGTGTTTGTCTGAAAGTCAGGTTTTTGTGTGTTTACCAGCATCAAGTAAATGATTTTTCACAATTTTTTTGCATAAAAATAACTTAACCATTTTTTCACCTTTGTCTTGGTCTCTTCCCATTTTGTACTTTATAATATTTGAGAAAAATAAAAATTATATATATATATATATATATATAAAATTTAAGAAAAATAAATAATTTAATTAGTGGAACCATTTGTTCTTGATGTCTTCATGTTCATTTTTTTGGGATCAAAATTATGTTTAATTTGTGCATCCTAAAAATCTTTTTTTTAAAAGAAATTTAAGAAACAAATTGCAACAATATTCATCTTTGGATTTTTACCTATTCAACCATTTATGACACCATACTTTAAAACTAAATAATCATAAAAAAATATAATAATAGTATGGAAATTCACAAATATAAAGAAGCTATTATGAAATCTACAAATTTACATGTTTACAATTGCAAACAATGAAAAAAATTCTTCCAAGCATAAAAGGGGTTACATACCTTTCTAATTAAAAAATTTCATAGTCAATGCATAAAATGGTTATAAAGGTTGCAGTCCATGCCTAAGTTTGTGTATACCTGGGTGGGATATTAAGAAGATTTTTTGAAGTTATTTTGATTATTAAAAGCTTGTGGGTAAATGCAAGAAATGGTGGCTCACTTTTGTGATGGAATGGTGTTTTTTTTTCATAGGTATTTTGGTTCAAATGTGTTTGGTGATTAATATGTCTTTGAATATATCAATTGAAACTTAAATCTAAGTTAACAACTTGATTATGAACATTTTTGTCAAATTATTTTTTGATAAATAGTTTGTCCACTAATAATAATGGACTTTTGAAATATGAAAATAT
>Ga0116229_10005646_pt1 | contig 20302 bp, 17 predicted proteins | sample S1TSphgellanicum_3_FD_87313 | JGI IMG/M metagenome (GOLD analysis project Ga0116229, IMG submission 87313) | Host-associated microbial communities from peat moss isolated from Minnesota, USA - S1T2_Fc - Sphagnum magellanicum MG | ecosystem: Host-associated > Plants > Peat moss > Unclassified... | reverse complement strand
TGGATGTGCTCGAACACATGATTTCTTATGCCAACCACCATGCATTGGACAAAATACTTTTCTACATGTTGATTATGAAAGGACCCTCCCCATTTGCACATGTGCCCACATATTAGTACAATGAATGACCATGTTGGAAACTAGTTGATGAATCAACCAATCTAATATTTGGCTTTCCAACTTGTATTTCATGCTTTTCAGCCTTTCTTTCAAGTTTTTATGATAAGCTTCTACATCTGCATTAATGTCCTGTTAGGCATACTATATATTCCTCACACCTGTGCACCACATGTCGACTTTTAATGCCCAATATGCATCAATGTAATAAAAAATGGTTTAGTTGATGGATATTTGGTGCAAAGTTAAGAAAGTTTATTCAAGGCCTTTCTTTTAGCTTCAACTTGTGTTAAACATGTTCTTAAGTATACTCCAACCCCTTTTAGGTACATGACATCCCCTATTTCAATGAAGATGTGCAAATGAACCATGTGATCAACAATTTTCTTGAAAGAATACTTTAGCCAAGCTCGATGAATGTGCCAAAAGTAGAGGAACACAATCAAGTGTGGAAAACACACTCTATACATGACAACAAACAAGTATTATTTTCTCCAAGACCATGTGGAATTACTAGACCAAATTGAACCTTGCCATTAATTTCCTAGGAAAATTTATGTTCCTCACTGGATTGAATTTACCCAATCCCTGCTCCTTGGGGAAATCTATCCTTAGAACCTTCATCCCTAGATTTCATTTCTAGGAATTTACGCCCCCCCCCCCCAAGGTAGAAAATGGATTCCCTTGGAAGAACATGGTGGTGAACTATATCCCTGGAAATTCTTGGGCACAATCACTTTCCCTAAGGGAGTTTGTTTCAAAACATATATTGCCTTCTCAAAGGAAGGGTGTCCACCTTTGTCCGCAATTATCCCAGGGACATGTAAGAGTTATATTTATTTGATTGCATTTAATTCTACATCAACGTCGTCAACAATAAATGCATTAGGATTCCATTCAAAAAAATAATGTTGGAGTTTGGCCTTTAGGGTTGTTAACCATTGTTGAAGATTCACATTCTTGTTTTGAGTGGATATGATCTAGGTCGTAAGAACGCCATTTTGCCACTCATCAAAGACCATGTGTGTATACAACGGGAATTGTGACAAGCAAAATGCCCATGTTGATCCTGAAAAGATGAGGTATTGAAGGAAAATTGTTGATAATATCTTGTCATTTGTTCCAAAAGTTGCATCACAAGCAACAACATTTTCATGGCCTAGATCCACCATTAATTTTCTTTGGTGTGAAGTCTAGATGTTGAAAGTAAATTTGAGGCTAGATGATCTCGAGCTAAATGCTTCCTATTGGAAGGGAAAAATGTTTTTGGGATTTGCGTCTACCCAAAGCTTGATGCTAGTTGCAACATCCATGTGACATTTGTACTCCAAACTAGCATACAAATCCATAGCCTTGCGAATATCATGTAGGGGGACAAAATGACTACAAGTCCATGATTTTTCAGTGGAATCCTCGTCAAAGCAATGTTGTTCATGTTTCGCCATGATTTATGTGGTGGATAGACCAAGCTTAACATTGTCCATTATCCAATCTTTCATGGTTTGCCCTAATTATGGCGCATACTCCAAGTGCATACCTTTAAACATTGTGGCCCGATGGCTATGATAGGGAACACCTTGGCTGTCAACATGTACCATGCAATAATAGTGTAGAAGTTCAAGGTTAGATGCAACATCATTTTATCCAATCGTAAAGGTAGATTGACAACTAGTCTTGATGGATTTGTTGTGCGCTTACTTTGCCTTTCTTAGGGTTGGCTTCTTGGTTGATCCATTACTAGATTTTCCACCCATTGGTCCTTAGGCCCAAATGCACAATGGTATGTTGACATTGTGAAGCAACTATTAATTCTAGGCGCCTGAAACGAACTAGGAAGAATTGATGTATCTTTCTTAGAAAAAATTACAGTTGTTTTCTAGGTCAATTACATTCACCATCTAAAAAATTAGGTACTTTCGACCATGGAATGATCATGTATGAACAATATTTGTGGAAGCCATGCCCACTTGTTTGTCTTTTCACCTAGCGGAGGTCATGATAATTAAAGTGACCTTGGGGAGGGTGTTGTAATTCAATATATAAACATGCAAAATTTCCACTTGGCACATCAATTCGATTAGAGAACTTCACAGATACTGTCAATTTAAAAATCCATCACTTCTGTAACAACATTAAATAAGATTGAATTACAAGTGTGCAACACGAAAAAAGAAAAAAAAAGAGAAAACTTCCATTCAAATTGTGACAATAATCAAAGTACAACAAATAGAAGTGGAAAGAATTAAAAGAGATTGCGCCTTGCTTGAAAGGAGCGAATTTCTTCCGTCCACAAGGTTTAAAATATTTGATGTTGCTATCAATTTTGTATCAGTTATAATGAGATCAAACACCATCACTTCACAAACTTTATTTTTCTTCCCCAAAAATGGATGGATAATTCTTCCTTGGGGAAACTCGGTGGATGTCAAACAACCATATGCGCCATCTAAGCTAGGTTTTATGATGAAATCCATCTCTACACATAATACTTAACTTTTCATGGAAACATTATGCCTTGAAAATTGTGACAATTTTTAAAACATTCAGGTGTTCCTTGGGGAGAAGATGTCTCCCTAGGATGGATAGTGGTTGGGGAGGAGATGGGCTAGGGAGGGGGTGTGGGCAAGGGAAAAGATGTTCTTTGGGGAGAAGATGTGTCCTCAAGGATGGAAGAGGAGAAGGGGTTGGGGAGAATGGAAGAGGAAAAGGGGTTGGAGAAGACGTTCCCTAAGGAGAAGATGTGTCTTTAGAGATATGAGGCTAGGGAGAAGATGATCCGTGGGGAGAAGGCGGGTGGGGAAGGGTGGGGTCAACGAGAAGATGTGTGCCCGGGAGAAAACATTCCCTAGGGAGAAGATGTGTCCCTTGGGATGGAGGAGGAGATGGGGTTGGGGAGAATACATTCCCTGGGGAGAAATGCATCCCTGGGAAGATGGGGCTAAGGAGAAGACCTTCTTGGGGGAGAAGGTGAGCCTAGGGAGGGGATGTAGGCTAGGGAAGATGTTCCTGAAGAAGAAGGTGGGCCCAAGGAGAAAATGGGGCCAGGGAGAGGATGTGGGCTGGGGAGAGGACACTCCCCGGAAAGAAGGTGGGATCAGGGAGGAGATGAATCTCTGGGGATGGATAGTGGCCGGGGAGGAGGTGGGCTTGAGGATGATTCTTCAGGGAGGAGAGAGGGCTAGGGAGAAGGTGGGCCTGGGAGGGGGGGAGATGATCCTTGGGAGCTAGGGAATGGGATTTGGAGTGGTGGGTAGGTGGGAAAAAAGTCTTTGGGTGAGCTGGGGTGAGGTTCAATTGTGAGGGGCGAGCCAAAGGAAATGGCAGGTGGGCTTCGAGGGGTTGCGGGGGGTCCAACCAGGTTCGATTAGCCAAAGTAGGCTTGGTAAACAATGAGGTTCAGGTCATGGGGGTCTGCAAACTTGATTATCAAGGTGCATCGTAAACTGTGCCATATTTAATTCGTTGCTACTGTTTAGTGTTTGCCTTTTGGGAGTGCCCCAACTTAGAACACACTTTTTTGTGATGGGCTGGTTGAAAAAGCCCATCACCAAGACAAATAAATTGAATTTTTGGGGTCCTCACAACTAATTAATTTAGATCTAACTAGCGTACACAGCTGTGATCAAAGGAGATGAGTTTTGTGTGCAAAATGACCAAGAGGGCCAACAAAAGCAAGGGGCCAAAAATGGGTCACAGAAAAGCCACCCTTTTATTAGGGTATGAATGATAAGTTAATGTGTAGTCTTTTTGGTGTGAGCTGCCTACTTCTGATGATGCTCATGTGCCATATTGTGAAGCCATCTTTCTAATGTAACCAAGTGGCCCTTGCCTTTGTGTTAACTTAACGTCCACTTGGCTTTTATAATGTGTAGGGCTGGTTGGAAAATTGACAGGCAGACTGTTCAATTAGTGAATGGCTGTGTGGCATGCAATCAGTGGTTGTATATTAGGTGATGTGAGGAGCCAGATTACCAAATATAGGAATATAGTTGAGGTGTTAATGTGTCCAGACTATTTCAAAAATCCAGCTCCTCTGGACGGTTATGGGGTGTAACCAGTTTCTGGACCAATGAGAAAGAGACTAAAAACTAGAGGAGAGAAGGAAGAAAATTATGTGTTATAAACCCCCTCCTCTAAACCAATGAGCAAGTAACACGTTGGACAATGCAGTCCAGAAACCAGTCACATTGTTGTAACCAGCGCTAGGCTGGTTATTTGATTTCTCTGATAACCAGTGTTGACTGGATATACTAGTGAGTGTCAGTTATTAACCTTTATGCGTATCCAGATTTTCCCTTTTTCCCATATCCAGCATTGTAGCTAACCAGCAGACTTAAGTCCTGTGTATATCCTTATACATCTGTATATTCATCTCAACTACCACCTTGCAATATGCATATTTGGTTGTAACTTTTTATAGGATTTTGGGTATGAATAATATCTTCGCCAGTTATTATACATGCAGGGTTTTTGTTTGGGGTAATTGGGGTCAGGGTTGGATTGTGGTTGGGGCACCGAGCTTGCCTTGCAATGGTCAGAGTTCTTTAAAAGCTAGGGTTCAGCTCCTCATAAATTACTTTAATTTAGGAATGTGTACATCTTGTGTCTGGAAAAAGAATTGTGATCATCTAGATTTTGAGTAAGCATAACCTTTGTATGCATATGTAATTAATATAAATTTAAAATTTAACAAATTCATATCCGTTGAAAGAGCAAAATTGAACTTGGATTCATGTCCAAGAAATAAACTGTCAAAAAACTTTTATGCATATTTATTTATTTATTTATTTCAGAATATAGCTTATTGATATCTGAACTTAACTTTAATGTGTGATATCCAACTAACAATGCTAGTAACCTTCAATTTTTGATTTTTTAGAATTGAAGAACCTCCAGTTTTGGGTATTGAAAAAACCCTCAAAGAGTTGAGGATTTTCATGAAATGTCCAACAAACAACAGACAATTATATAGATGGTTCTTTGATCAGTTCTTAGATTTTTTAGAGAACCACTATTATGTATCAAAACAAGTTCTTTGATTTTTGAAAATCATGATTATGTTTATAGAATAATATATTATACTATATATACATAAAATTGTGGATCATTGGGTGCAATTTCTAGTAAGTGTCCAACACTAATTGTAAACTGGCAAACTTTAGTGCAAACAACACAAAAAAGTGTTAGTAACCCCCTCAGAGTGGAGCATTATCCCATGTAAATTACCAGCCAAAAAAAATGGCAGAAAATTAGTTAAACTTTTTTTAGCATGGTACTTTGTTGGTATCCACTAGGTATAAAAGCAAAAAACAAAAGCAAAATGTCCACCAGAGTGAACATTTCAAATTTTATGAAAACCTCTGTCAAGATTTGTAATGTATTTGGAGGACCATTCATCGAGCTTAAAAACTTGTGGGGCATTTTGAAAAACAAAACCCACACACCTGTGGGCATTTCATTTTCATTCATGGGGTTTTGCTTTTCTCCCCCATGATACTTGTCAGATACCCCTGATATAACAGGTATCATGAACTTTTCTAAAAAATTAAAAATCGTCAATTTTTATACCATGTAATCCCATTACCTGCAAATATTATCCAAACCAAGCCTACCTTGACTCCACCTTGCACAGTAATGCCCACGACAATGCTACCTTACACAAAATGCCTCACCCTTTGCTGAAAATAAATTTTACTGGATAAGGTGCCCTCTAGATCCATCTCTTTTCATCTTATGGAATAGCTCAGTATGTGCAAAACTCATCCTATAGATCATATGCACTTCAATATTTTGTAATTCACATTGTTTGATGGATTTTGTTTGAGTAATGGTGATTGGTTAATAAATATTTTCATGCATGTCTTGTTACTTTCATTTCTTTTCATTAACACCCTTGAACAAGACCATTCCTCATACCCTTGAAACTTCTTTAACCATTTGCCATTTTATGAATGCCTTTGAGCATATTATCAAATGTGTGTTAAAGGTCTTAAGGAAAAATATTTGTTTGGATATATTTCGATTTACCAACCTTTACTTTTGATAAATTCTGCTTTAGTCACTTTGTACCTTACAATTATCTAATTATAATGATAAGGTAAATCATAAGGTAAATGCTAGGTATCCCCATCTTTTACCTATGTTGTGTAAGTATGTGGGATTAGACCAAGTTTGATATTTCTTGGTGTGTTGTTTATTGGTATGAAAAAGTAGCTCATTGTGCAATAGCTACAGTAACGTTAACACAAAATCATGAAAATTGATGAAGTTATCCATCCTTTTAATTTAAAAATATGGTTGCTGGGGCAACATGTAACACAATGGCAACAGAACAAAAGTGCCTTACAAAGGTCTTTAAGTGTTTGGGACATTCATAATTGCATCAGTTGCTAAGATGCTAGGGTTTTGATTGGTTACAAGCTAACCATTCAATGGATGATCTAGACCTATCACTCCCACAATTGACTACCTATGTCCTTTGGATGCCATTACCCTCGCCATCCATAGCCCCCCCCCCTCTGCACCTCCCTTCCCTTGTAGTTGAAGGCCATGTGATTGCTAGTAGTTATGCAAGTAATGAAAGAAGGATTGGCACCAATAAATATTTCATGTTTTCTATGGGAGTAAGGGTTGTAGGGTAAGTTTTCAATTTCAGAAACGTTTGTGGAGTTGCACAGTGGAGATCAAGAAAGAAAAAAAAAAGGCTTCAAGAAGATCTAGGTACAACCTCTTTTTGCTATTTTGGACTTGATTTGATAGTTTTCTGGGTTCATGCATTCAAAGCTAGGGATTGTTTTACATTCGTAATGTTTATTGCAAAGCTCTTGAAAGGCAAAAAATCTATGCGACCTAAGAGGAGGAGATCGAATCGCGAAGAAGGTATGTCATCATGTACAACTTTTTGCTTGCATTTTGAGTGTGTAAAAGCTTCAAAGAACTTTGAGTTGTGTTTTTCAAAGTTTGATGCCTCTATTGCATTCTAAAGATTTTTTTGCTACAAAGTTATATTAGGGCAGTCTTCGGTGCTACTACATTTTTGTTTGTTGCAAACTTGTGTTATGGCAGTCTTTTACAAGTTTGAAACTCATGTTCACTAGAGCTCACTGAAGTCATAAGGTTGTTTAGCTTCCTTGTTTCAATTGTGTGATACATTTGTGAGCTTCAAACTAGTGTTGGGTGGTTCTTGTCTTTTATGAAGAATCATACATTGAGGTCATGTATAGACTATAGTCTTTGGTAAGGACTTTGATCTTGCCATCAATGACATTTTTTGTATGATTACATGTTTTGAAACCTTCACAAATTCTCATGTGTGTGATTTGTAGATAATTTGGCCTAATTGTAATTTGTGATTAGTTTATTGCAAAGATTTTGTTTCCACCAAAAACCATGTAGATCCACCCTCTCATCAATTTTTCAATTTCCACTTGGGAAATTACTTCCATTTTTTTCTAATGAAATGCAAAAGATTATAGGGTACAACTTTTTGGGAAAAACTAATATTTCTATTTATTAGCTTACTTCATCTAGATTTCACATTGTTTTACCATGAAATTTGTCATGTTAACACATTTGTTACTGCATGTTTGAGATTGTGTTGCAAACTATAGTCAAGCATAAATTTTGGCACAAAAAAATTGTTATTACACAAACAAAAAACATTTTTTAAGTTTTTGCCAAAAGGTTATGACCACAAATTACTTTCCCCATTTCAAGATAGAAAAATTATTAAAATAATCAATTGGATGACCAAACCAAAAGAAAATATGCCACCTTCACCCCCCAACACAAGCAAATAGTAGCCAAACACTTCACCTAAACAATTTTTCTTAAAAATTAAAAAAATAAATGAAATTTTGTAACCAAGGAATTTTGTGTGCAAGATAAGCTCCACAAAAAACCATAGTTTAGAGAATTCAACTAGGTCTCCAACTATCACCCATACATTTCTAACAAGTTTGCTCAAAAAATACCCCAAAATTTTACAATCATGCTAAGTTTTTTCCCTCCGGACAAAGTTAATAAATTCAAATATACTTTCACTATCAAATGGGTAGATTATTCATTGAAGAGAATGGGGATGCAAATTGAAATTTCATTGAATTGAATTCAAAATGAAATTCTGAATTTGAATTCAATTCAATTCAAGTTGGATGCAATGTCATTTGATATTTTCATTTGAATGGAACTTAATTTCCACAAAATTACTTCATTTTCTCATCAAGAGATTGTTATTGGTAGAGTGTAATATCATGAAACCGAAGTTTGATAAGTATCCAAAACTATGACCAACTTGGTATGTTCAAAAGTTAGTACTAGACTGACAGTGGTTAAATCACATACTAATCCAAGACTCAAAATATGAAATCAAAGGGTAATTTTGAAACGTCAAAATATATTATTATAACTCTAGGCGATGAGGATTTTCATTGATTCCTTCAACGAAATTATACAATTACATCCATCTAGTTTTTGGCTAGGATTTGAATGAAATTAAACATCATCCATCAAGAAAAGAGGTGTTGACAAATAATTCATCCACATCTGTTCAGGTATTGAGGGCAACTACGGTAGGAAGTAGAACTACGGTGGGCAGCCGGTTGTTAGTTGGTAGGTAGTAAAACGCGAACCCCATTTTCCGGTTCGATCTAGTTTGCTGAAACCCTTTGAAGGCCGCATGCGGCTCTTGGAATCGAGATTTGAAGCGATTTGAGCAGCGGGTGGGAAAGTGTACAAACTTTGCACAAGGATGATGAGATGGGACGCAACAAAACTGAAATAGCGTAAACTTTGGAATCAAAACTTTTGATCAGTCACAACGTTCAACCTCAAATCCTAGCTGTTGCTTCAACTCACAAACGTGACGTTTAGGGAAGAAGTACATGCATGCATGAGCAGCTGTGCTGAATTAAAAAACCAGGATCTGGTGCTGCAGGCTCGGTACTACTCAAGGATCAATCCGTGTGACAACGTCTGTGACCAACTGACACAATTCTTCAGAGTTCATCACGGTCCGTGTGAAGTTGCATCAAGCCTATCACAGCTGAGTCTTCCCATATACATTCAGGATTTCAATAGATCCACAGTATTGAGATTGCAGCAGCTTCATGTCCTTTTAAGTCCTCAGACAACTCTTCTCTTTGTGTATATTGAAACAGTAGCAATGGGGTCTAGTAAAGGTTCTCAACTCTCTGGAAAACCGAGAGCTGGCATGAAGGCGCTAGTATTGCAACGGCCCCAGTATTCACAGATGGTCAGCAGCGCCCTGACTGACCTGAAACAGAACAAAGGCTCCAAAGTGTCAACGATCATCAAGAAGGTTCATAGTACCTGGGGTGAACAACTCCCTTCTGATTACAAAAAATCCGTAGGCAAAGTCATCAACAGGCTTGTCAAGTTGGGCAAGCTTGAAAAAGATGACAACGACCGATACGCACTTACTGCTACCAGAAAGTAAGAAATTTTTATCAAGTTCTATAACTACCCAACCAAATGTAATTGTCATATAGAGTTAATATAATATGAACTTTATAGACCAATCTCTGGTGTTGGTGAATTATGATATCTTACAATATTCCATGTCTAAGCAGACTTTGGATTAGACTAGAAAAGTTTATAAACCCATGTTTCTAAATTATTTTCAAGCGAGAAATCAAGCAAACTTAAAGTAAGCATCAAATTATGATTCTATAAGTACACAACCAAATGTTGTCATGTAGAATTATTGTAATATGAACTTTATAGAGAAATCTCTGGAATTCATGAAATATGAAACCTTACAATATATTCCATGTCTAAGCAGGGTCACTTTGAATTCGACTAGAAAAGTATATAAACCCGTTTCTAAATTATTCAAGTTTGTTTGATGTTCTAGCTTGAAAATAATTAAACCCACTTTATGAAATTCTCGAAAATAAATAATTAAAAAATTTCAAGTTTGAATCTTTGGTATAAATTTGAGACTATATTTAAGAGCGCTGGAGTGATGATGGGTTTAGTTATCATGGCGCTGATCGTAACTTTGGGTTTGCAATTGTCTGGTAAAAATTATTTTGGGCAGAGGACACCATAGGAGCCAACGTTGGTGTCGGACACATGCCAAGCGACACCGCCACAAATTGAAGAAGCCTTGTAGGCACCAGAGAAAAAAAAGGAGGACTAGACATCGTCGTCGCCATCATCGCCGGAGGCACCACGGGCACAGACGACACCACCGTCGTCGACGCCATGCTCATCACGCTCATCATCGTCGTCACAATCGCCGTCACCACTAATTAACTAAAGAAATACCTAATTAGTTCTGCTAACGCTAATTAATAGCCTGCTAATTAGATAGTACCTAATTGCTAGTAAAATTTTGTGTACAATCATCTTTGTAATTAGGATTTTACTGGGAAAATTTGACAATGTTACCAGTTTGTCCTCAAATTCCATCCGCATTTAAAACAGGAATTCCCAAAGCAACTTCTAGCGTAACAAGCTCTGCCTCATCACCTAATGGCCCTGTTTGTGGCAAGGTCAAACCAATGTTGTGAGGTGATTTGAATTTTTAAACAACCGTTGGTCCCAGTCCTTTCAAAAAATCTTAAAGAACCTGTGGCTGCCATGAAAGAACGAATTGGCGTGACTTCTGGCCGGTTATTTGATTTTTTTACACTCAATATTGGGTGACTACATACCCTTTAACCAGTTCTTTGATTTTTCTAAGAACTGCCCTAATGACCGTCAGGGGGGTCTGTTCTTGTTTCAAATAACTGGCCAACACTGTCAAACAAGTGTTGGTCTGGTATATACCCTACTGCCTTGGCAGCTTACACATTAGTTATTTTACTTGTAAAAATGTTGAAATTAATTTCCCCAAAAAAAAGCCCTTCTTCAAAGTTCTAACAAAGTTTTGTGAAAGAAAATGAAGAATCTTTTGGAAATATTAAAATATAATTTTTGGAATTTTAAAAATTAATTATTATTTGATATACATGTGTTGAAGCTGCCCCCTGTACTACCAGTATATAGGCCTGCACCTGGTATCATCACTCGTATTCGCAACTTGGGGCATGTAATAGATATGATATGAATTCATCGCTTAGACTCCTTACCTTTTTCAAAATTTTCCTATTTGAGCCTGTGTTGAGGACCTGGCGAGAGATCACCAACCAGCATGCCACAACCAAATTTTCATGAATCAAACTGTGATATGGCTGTGCATGAAAGCAAAGCCTTTGTGAGATAGTGCATCTTAAGGGAGAAAACACCTAGTTGAAGGCTTGGTACAAATCATCAAAGCCCCCTCTTTGGTGGCAAGATCAGACTCCAAGGACATTTGTTGGTAGACCCTAAATGACATTTAAACTTTTGGGAGCTTACCATTAGGGATGAGATCATGTGGCAATATTCCATGAAATATTATGGCATGAGGCAAAGTGTGAAGAAAAAGCTGATGGCATGGGCCTATGAAACTTAAATGTGTAGCTTGTGTTGTTTTCAAATACCATAGTACCTAGGCCAGTTCAACACTAATTATTATATTATTTTCAGAAATGTTGAAATTTTCAAAAAAACCAGAAATGTTTTTTTTCTGAAGGAAAATAAAGAATCTGATGGAATATTTGAGAATATATCATTTGTTGAAATCAAAATTTTAAAATTAATTAATTATTCAATAAACATGTTGTGTTGAAGTTGGCAAGGTGCTATGGTATGTTTTAAGTCATCAAATGTACACAAGGGAAAACAAATGACATTAAATTGGGTCTAGGTACAGTTGTTTATCATGACAAAGGCCTTAAGCTTGTGACTAAGCCTTAGAGGAAACGAAATAGTCAAATCCTTTCTAGACTAAAGGGTTACCAAACACTGAAATTTAAAGGATTACTAATTTGCCTTGGCCCTTCATTATTAAATCTATGAACATAGAAAATAATGTGTGAGACTACTCCCAAAGGGAAATCATATCCAAGATGACACAAACTATTTTGTATCATAAACCATTCAGAGAAAATCTGTAGTGTATTTGGAGGGCACCTTATATCCATCAATTTTGCTCCTAGAAAATGGGAGGGATATTATGCCTACTCCTCAACAGTGGGAGGGTTCTTAACCTATAAGTAGGCATAATTTTCCCTCGCACTATTGAGGAGTAAAGCATAATATCCCTCCCACTCCTACACCTCATGATCTATGTAAGTTTGGTTCATGATAAATTTTGCCTTGTGCTTTATGATATGTAAAGCCCTGGAGTGGGGGACATTCCCAAAATGCAGGGCCAGACTTGGTATCGTCTCATCCTAGGCCCCTTATTTTGAGAATGCCCCCACCCTAGGGCCTTATCATACACTAATTCCCTACCTAATATTCTTAGTGTAGGCTGTACAAAATAACAGGTTACATGACACTCAAAAAACATGTTAAACTGATCTAGAAGTTGTTCCCACATTTCAAACGTCCTCACATTTTGAAAATTGTAAGGTTTTATTTTGATTTGAGAAATCACCTGTTGTAGGCATGGTTAAGTGGACCAAACAGGGACCAATAAATATATTTTCGTAAGTCCATTTTTTGGGTATGTTTTCTAAACCTTGGGATCTGACTGGATTGTTGGGTAGCAACAAACATAATTGGACATTGTAAAAAAGGTTCATAATGAATAACCTGTATTGACATGATCTGGAATGCTTGAGATTTATTTTTTATTGATATATTGTCTAACAAATTTCAGGTCCTTAATAAACAAAACATTAATCAACGGACTTTTCAAAGTCCATGTATAGAAAATAAGAAATTTAAAATTACATTCCACGAGTTTCAATTCAAAAGTCCATGGCTCTTATGATTATTTTAATTTTATAAAAATGAATTTTTACATCATAGAAACATACATGTTAAAGATTTAAAAATTAAGTCTTTATAAACAAATTTCAAAATGTATAATAGGATATGAATGTTTTAATGATAACAACATTAATCAAGAAGATTTTGTATGATGACATTCAAATTTGTCCACTCAACCATGTATACATCTCACATTTTGGCAATTCTTTTTTTTAATACATAACTTTGTCCTTGTGAATATCACATTTGGGTGGATGCATGACCCTTATGTCTAAGTCTTTGTTGTGGTTAGTGAAATATTTACCAAATACTTATGAATGTCTTGGGGTAAGACTACTTCCATCTTTTTTCAAATGGTGTGCAATAAAGAAGGTATAATTTTAAATATATATTTCAAAATAAAATTGCATACCCTAATTATCAAATATCATATTTAAATAAGTGTAAGGTTTTTATTATTTTATTATTTTATTTAATAATAGGGGCACAAGAAGGTGCAAAACATGTGTAAGACATGTGCCCTTTAGTTTTTGATCAATTTCAATTGGAGGATTTGTAAAAGAGTGGGTTGGACTTGAATTAATTTAAGATGAAGGGAAGTTTGGAATCAAGTCAAACATTCATCATGTTTTAGGATTCTAGGTTGGTAAGAATATCAAGTGATTCCCACCTTGTCATCTTTGTCTTACCTACACAACAAAAAAAACTTTCAACTTTCGACAAATCTCAAATAATTTATACTTTGAATGGTGTTGATGTTAAAATTTTGAAGGAATCTTTTTTCAAATAATTAATAAACTATATCATTTTTTAAAATTTAATATAAGGTGTTAAATATTTGATGATTATAATCAAATATTTAAAAAGTAGCATACCAAATAATTATGCATATTATAAAATTTAATAATTATAGGGTGGATGAAAATACACAATTGGTTGGTCAAACTTATCAGTTGGGTTCTAAGGGAGTATTGCTCCTACTATTAATTGATATGTGTATGTATGCACATAAAATTCAAGCTCCTAATTAGGGCTAATCAGAATAGGTGCTTACACATATGGGTTCTTAATCTTTTCCCAAACATTTTGGCACTCATTTGTCCACTCAAAAACCACTTTTAATGAACAACTTGGTGATCAATGACATAAATGAAGTAAAGTTTTTTATGAAAGCACTTGTAGAATTGTGCCATCCCATTGAGCATTTATATTTCTTAAGGAGTAGTAGGTATGGGCATGTTCACTAAGGCTTCCACTTTTTTAGGATCCACGATTTTCATATTCTTTGTGTGTTTTTAGAGAAATTCACAAGGTTTCATTTGTATTTGGTTGCATTGAATAGGTGTGTTGTAGGTTTCGTGTTTTCTATCAAGTTTCATCATGTTTCAGTTAAAATGTTGTTTGAAGTTTCGATTGAGGTAGTAAGTTTCATTTCAGTTTTTGTAATTTCAATTTATCCAAGTTTATGAAAGTAATGCATTAAATTCAGTAGCATGTAGTAAGCGCATTCACTAGTCCCTATTTGCATTGAGACCAAGGGCTTAATCCATGCAAGCTTTGAATAAATGCATGGCCCTCATTGTCCCAAGTGTCCCTCATGTTTATGTCAAGTCTTTGAAAGAGCATGCCACTTTTGTTTCCTTGTGTGATAAAGGCCATGAATTGAGGTGAACAAACCTTCCTAGTTCAACACAAAGTAGGTTCCAATGCCTTAAATCCGATAACTTTTTCCCCTAAGACGTGGGCAACCAAATTGAAGAAGCTGATGTTGTAGACCATATGCAAAGGGGAACTTGTGGTACGTTTTACTTTAAACATATTTCCAATCCAACCATTCAAAGAATTTTGAAATTCTACTAGTCCAATGACTAAGCTGCAATGACCACAACGCATTGATGAATTTCACAAAGGCAATCCACATGTTGTCTTGAATTTTTGGGGGGGTCCACTTCAAAAAAAATGTTCACGACGTTATGTATGACATCATTGCCTTTGAAGACACAAATGATGTTGTTGAGGTCAATCATCATTGATCTCTCCTCAGGACCAAATGAAATCTCCTCGTTGTAAGGGGCTTTGCTACCACATCATTTATCTGCAACTTCTATCCACTTCTTAAGTATATTGCACACCAAATGGGCCTCTAATGAATCTTACCTACCAAAGAACGCAATGAATCCAAGAACCTTTAGGGGATTGCAAAACACATTTCATATCCCAAGGCACCAACAATGTCATTGTAGTTGGGAATGCAATGTCATCCCTAGGCTTTCCCTAGGGGACGAAGTTCTCTCCTTGAGGATTCGTTCCCTAGGGATTTTGCTAGTGAAATTTGCAAGGAAATTCAATGATTTCCCTAGGAAAGCTCCTTGAAGAAATTCAAAAACTTCCCCAAGAAATCCAATGATTTTGATTTCTTCGAAGATGTTCCTTGAGGAAATCACAATGGATGATTACCTTGAAATCAAAAAGAAATTATCAAGGGAAATATGGGTTAAATGTTGTTTACCCTATCTTTTGTGCTCTTGTGTGCAGTCTTGCATTGTGGTTGTTCAACAAGGCCTACCATTCCAATTGTTGGGGTGTGAGCTGCAAGGGCTTTATGGGTGGGCCTTATGGACTTTATTTGTCTGTTGAAGGTAACGGGGTATTATCTAGCCTTCTCTATTTCCCCTTGTCTTCTAGATCATCTCCTTTTTATTTTCTCTTGCCTTCTGAAAGATCTCCCTTGATCAACCATTTGGTTCCCCTTGTCATATATGGTGCATAACATTCGGTCTTTATAGGTGCAAACCTTTTTCCCTTTGATGGCACTCGACTTAGTTGCTTCACCTCTTCCACTTCCTCCTCCTCAATGTCAAAGTAACATATGTCACTCACATGAGGCTTGCAAATAGGAAGTGGATTTATGGGTGGCGGTGGCTAGGTGGGTGTTGGTGGTGTTGCTAGGTTTGGTATTTTTTGCACTTGTGTTGCACCCATGGAAATGTGGGGCAATCTTCCAACCACAACAAGATCGAGAGGCGGTTATGTGAGATGAACTGGAATTTATGCAAGTGGGTCTATAGTTGGTGGCAACAAATTCCATTTGCTTGCAATCCCAATTATTTTCAAAAAGGTTATAGGTGTGCATTGCATAATGGGTTCAACATGCTTTTTGTTAGCACCTACAACACTTGTCATTTTAGTGACTGCCTTTTGTTTGCTATTTAGCAAGGATGAGAACTCCTTGAAGCAAGTGGGGTATTGGTTGAAGTGTCGAAAAGGTTGAATCGGTGGCTTCAAGAAGGAATGAACTACCACTAGGTCCAGTAATGGAGAATAGGCATTGCATATTGTTATTTGGGTGTTCAACTTCAACACTAAGTACAGCAATTGGTGGTGACAGATGCCTTGAATCTCGGAATACTATAAGGACCTCCTCGAATACATACAAAACCTTCTCCCTGACCATCTCAATTGCTATCTGGTAAATACAGAATTCTTATTTTATATTTCAGTTTAAATTTAGACTAAACATATCATGAAACTAATACTAATAAAATTTGCTCAATCAATTCTATTCATATATCAGTTTAAAAATTTAATCCAGTCATGAAAAGTATGAAAAAAAAATCAAAACAACAAATTTGGCTATGGGATTCAAGCTTTTCCAAAAAACAATGCACTTGTTCCATACTTTCCAAACTCAATGTTCTATAATCATCCTCCCTTGTGTCTTGCCAAAATGATTTCTTTAATATAATCCTATGATCAATTCAAATTCAAATGGTAATGAAAACTATGTAAACTAGTTAATAAATCCTAGAAAAATAACTAGGTAAGTAATTATTAACTAGCTAACTATTTACAATGATTAATTACTCCCTTAACATTACCCCACCCGTACTTTGAAATTCTAGATCAAAGTATGTTAAGAAAGCTAAATTAATTACTGTTTCTAATCTTATGAGTTAGAAATCTGATGTTGATCTTGTTATATTACAATGTGATTTATCTATACCACAATTTGATCTATTTATACTATAGTTTAATCTATATGTTCCTATTGTACTTCAAATTGAACCAAAGGCTGATTTTCTGTTGTGTTGAAAATTTGTTGTTATACTTCTTGTACCTATATTTGTAGTTGTGCATTTATTTGCCGATTTGTTGTTGTCTATTCCTGTGATTGCAACTTTGATGTGACTAATAGTTATTGTTGTGACTACAAATCTAGTGTAATCTGAATTTACTCTCGTTGTTGCAGCTTTGATGTTAATTCAATTTGATCCTCCTATATTTCATGAGTTCTATGTTCCTCTATTTATATTTATTCTCTTATTTTTGTGGCTATAGATCCATAATCTTGGGAATTAACCTTTTGTGGAACAACTTTTAATTGTTCTAGACTTTATTTTGATACATATTTCATTCTAAAACCTATCCCTTCCTCCTTTAAGGTATGCTAGTTCTTGCTCTATTGTTCATCTTTGATGTGCAATCGTTTAATGATGTGTTGTCATCTACTCCTATGACTGCAACTCTAATGTCACTTGTGGTTGTTGTTGTGATGTAGATCTGATGTAATCTGAGTCTACTCCTACTGTTGCAACTTTGATGCAACTTGTAACTACTAATGTAACTGTAGATCTAATGTAATATGAGTCTACTCCTATTGTTGCAGCTTTGATGCAACTTGTAGCTACTAATGTGATTGTAGATCTAATGTAATCTAAATTTGTTCCTGTTGTTGCAACTTTAATGTAATCTAAGTTTGCTCCTATTGCTATAGCTTTGATGCAAGTTCAATCTAATCCTGTTGAATTTCCTAAGTTCTATGTTCCTCAATTTGTATCTACTCCTTTATTTCTATGGTTACAAATGCATATTCTTGAGAATTAACCTCTTGTAAAACATATTTTATTAGTTCTAGAGTCTGTTTTGATGCATATGTCATACCACCAACCTCCCTTTAAGGACTATGCTTCCCTCCTTTGAGGTCTATTGGTTCCTCCTCTTCTATTATTGTACCTAATGATCCTGCACCATTAATATTTTCTCTCTCTTCTTCCTCATTTGAAGTTTTTGGTTTTAGAATGAAGAGTAAAGGTTCATACTGAAATGATGGTATGACCTTTTCCATCTCGGATATTCTATGCATGTATAGCCTTTCATTTCTCTCATACCTTCTATATATCTTTCTAGTATGTTTCTAGACAATATTTTGCACTTCATCCCACCACAACTTTGCATCCTTTTCCTCCATTGTCAATGCCTTGAGTTTTACCTCAAACAAAGTATGGTGTTTCTTGAGTTCATTATTTGTTTTTAAAACACTGTCATAATTGAAAGGCTTGATCCCTTGGGCCTCCTCTAGAAATTTCTACAACTTTTCATTAAAAGCCATCTACCTTTGTAAATTTCTATCTATTTATGCCTGCCTCTAGTCAGATTGCCTTTATACCTCATTCTTGGCTTGATATACATTACTAATGTCCATTGTGAGCTCCTCTAACTCCTTTTGTTGCTTCAAGAGAATCTCTTCCATATTCTTGTAGTTTCTCTAAAGTTTGTTGTGCTCTACACCTAAATAATCTTCTCTACCTTCAACTTCCATTAATTGGCATCAACTTGCTTTCGAGTTACCTGCAAAGAATCCATATCTACTTTAATGTTTTCCAAATCCTTGCTATGTTTCTCCATGTTAAATTTTTTTATCTAGTTGTTTATAGTTTTATTAATACTTCACTATTTTCATGTTTCTTGACCTGCAATTCTGCTTTGAGCTTTTGCTCCTTCTCCAAAGCCCCCTACTAATTCTTAATTGATCTATCATTCTCCTTTATAATTTACATATTTCTGATTTCCAAATCAGAAAGTCTGAACAGAATATTGGTCATTTGTACATTATACTTTGTTGCCTATTGAAACATAGTAATAGTTCTTCTATGTTCATCCAAGTCTACTTCTAGCCCTTGTACAAACTTTGGTGTATGAAACCTAAAAGTTTGTCCCCTAGAATTAATACCTGAATGTTAAGGGAATAATTACTCATGGTGATTGTTAGTTAGTATATTTCTACTTACCTAGTTACTATTTTACGAATTATTAGTTAGATTACATAGTTTTTATCACTGTTTGAATTGGAATAGATCATAGGACTATTTTTTTTAAATGGTTATATCTTAGAAGAAGAGAATGAAATAAAGGATTACTCATTATAGAACGTTGAGTTTTGTGAGAATATGAAACAAGAGCATTTTGTTTTTTGGAAAAGTTTCAATTCCATCACAAGATTTGTTGTTTTGATGTTTTTCTCATACTTTCATGATTGGATTTTAATTCTGAAACTAGATATGAGTAGATTCAAATGAACATATTTTATTAATATTAGTTTAACGATATGTTTAATCCAAAATTAGATCAGAATATAAGATTAAAAAATTTGTTTACCATTTGGCAACCATCCCAAGGCTAAATTCAAATTGAAATTTAGAATGTTGTTTATGTATTGTCATTGGAATTTTTGTTATAAAAAATTGATTGTGAAGTTCAATTTTCATTTCTTGCATTTTTTCCAAATCTTGATCATAAGTTTTTGTTCAAGAAGCAAATCTAAGCATAGTAGCTAATTATGACAATTTTATTTTAATGCAAAAATTTAATACCTTAATTTGTAGTTCTTGCACCAAATTTGTTACATCACAACAATGTTGGAGTTACCATCTATGGTTACAGTCACTCAAGCTCCATTTATAACAATGCCAACTCGTACTATTGTTGGTATGAGGTCCAAACCTCAAACCCTAAGGGGAACAGACCTTGTGCACATGCATACAGGAATGCCTAGAAAGGTGAACAAGATTTTTGTTGGACATCCATCCAATCCAGCAGGAGGAGGATCAAGACCACCAAGACCTTCAAGATATTTTGGATTGCCAATGATGGATCCAAATAGACCACCATTACCACCAAATAAACCTTATCATTGACCACTTAACTATCTTGAATATGTGAAAATTCTAACCAAGATGCTCATGTCAAATTTATTAAGGCAACCATTAAAGCAAACGGTGAAATAGAAGATGCAAAAATTGTTGATTTGTTGAGTATTACCCTTAGAAACACTCTATTTGACTGGTGTAACAATTATATGGGAGACTACCCAAATTATATTTTTGTAGAATTGCAATTAGCTTTCTATAAATAGTTCAAAACAATTCAGAATGATGAGCAAGTCTATTTACAATTGAAGAACATGAAGCAAGAGAAGAATGAAAGGATAGAGGTCTATTATGAGAGATTATTGAAGTTAGTTAATAGTTTTCAACACATAACAACAAATAGTTTTCAAATTATTATCTTCATATTTGGA
>Ga0116229_10005645_pt1 | contig 20305 bp, 17 predicted proteins | sample S1TSphgellanicum_3_FD_87313 | JGI IMG/M metagenome (GOLD analysis project Ga0116229, IMG submission 87313) | Host-associated microbial communities from peat moss isolated from Minnesota, USA - S1T2_Fc - Sphagnum magellanicum MG | ecosystem: Host-associated > Plants > Peat moss > Unclassified... | reverse complement strand
TTGAGAATAGAAGCGTCCTATAGTCTTCTACAACCTCTCCAAGTTTCACTTCAAGATCTTTTCACAGTAGCTCTAGATCTAGCTTTAAAGATCTGACTTCCACAACTTTGTTATGTGGATCTCTTCTCACCTCTTTTCTTTTCTTTTCTTTCTCTTCACTTCTTTCCTTTCCTTGTTTTTCTTTTGCACTTGACAAACTCCTATGATATTACTAGAGACTTTCAAGCTCTAGTTCTAAAGACTTTCTAGCTCTAGATCTCTTCCAACTTCCTCATCAAACAACCTAAGCTTTGATACCATGTTAACAAATAGGAGATCTACTCAAGTGCAAACATAAATCTTTATTGAAAGGAAACTACAACATCAAGAACTCTCCAAGGTTCTTGTCACAAGAAATACACAAACTTGTGTAATGAAGAAAAGAGAAGCAAACCATCAACACCAAGGTATTTAATTACAAGACCCAACCACAAATAACCAAACTAAAATAAGTAACAAAAGTAATTCAACCTTGTGAAAGTAACCTAGTTACTTTCCTACTCTAGTAACTAATGAAACCTAACTAGTTGAGCTTGAATTCTCAACACACCCGCCATGAGTTCAATTTTGTTCATAGATTTCCCTAGGAATTCTTCTTAATTCTCTATAACTCTATATGTCTTTGTAGTCAGTCAACAAGTCTTGACTTTAAAGTGAAATGTAATTGGTAAAATTGTGCTAATTAATACATTAAGGTTCTTTTTCATTTCTTAAATTTAACATTGTGAGCTATTCTTCAGTAGTTATAGTCCAACCAGTAATCTTTTTTTCCTTGATGGTTATATTCGTTGTCTCATCAAGAATTAGTACCTTCACCTAGTTGGTGTTCTTAAAAAGATACCGGGTACTCATTCTTCTCTTCTGGTTGTAGCATTCCACAATTGATCTTAGGTAAATAGTATAATTCTTTTGGCAATATTTCTCCTATAGGTCATAACTCTAGAAATTTTATATATAGTTCCTCTTCTTCTTGTTCAAAAAGCCCGTCTTCCCAATCAAATTCATTATCCAAATTTTGGGTCATTGTGATGACTTAATATTTACACATTTAATAATGTTAAATGTGACGTTCTATCTCTAGAAGTAATAGTAATAGTGTTATCACCCCAATTATGATGCATTTTCCCTTGTTTTAACCATGGTCTTCCCAAAAGCATGGAATATGCCTCAATTCCATTCTCCATGTTTAGTACAATTATTGAGATTTTACAAACATAGCCTACCAAATCAATTTTCAAGTTCTTAATCAAGCCCAATGGCCACACCTTCTTTTGGTCAGCCATTTTCACAACAAATGGAGTTAGTTGAGGTTTCTTTAGCTTGAGTTTCTTCCTTAAATTCTCTGAAATAATATCTACACCAGATCCTCCATCTAATAATACATTTCAAACTCCAAATTTCCTTACTTGAACTTGAACTACTAACATTGTTTCATCAAAGTCTTTGATTTTCATTATGGTTACTTTACATACATCAGTCACTTGGGGTTCTTTCATTTTCAACAAATATTTCTCTATTATCAACATGAGTTGTAGACAAATCTTGGGTAATTTTCTTGGTTTAACCTCCAATTTTAAATTCATCATCATTTCTTTCTTTAATGTTTCCTAATCCACAGCAATTATCAACTACATCTTTTTCTACCAATTGTCACTACTAGAAATTTTGTCTTTTGCAACTTGTCTTATGCAACTAAAAAATCTCACATGCAACTATTTTGGAGTTGCATGCAACATGTGCAGTTGCATGCGACATTTTTTAGTTGCATGCAACATGTGCAGTTGCATGCGACATTTTTTAGTTGCATGCAACATGTGCAATTGCATGCGACATTTTTTAGTTGCATAAGACAAGTTGCAAAAGACAAAATTTCTACTAGTGTGTTCATTTTCCAACTACTTTTGTGGATTCTATATTTTTTCTCAACCATCTTGGTCTTCCCTTAAATGTTATCCTTATTATATCAATAATTTCTTTGAGCCTCTTCCTTTGACTTGTGGATTTACCAATGCCCTTCCTCTGGGTATTAGTGTTTGGCATAATAATATTTTCAATCATTCCAAATTGCTTGTTCATATCATCATCCTAGTTTGACCTGTCATCTTTAACACTATCAACTAGACTTGATGAGTTACATTCATCCATCATGTTGACTTCAATAATCAACTTGTTTTTCCCAATCATGTTAACCTCACTTGTTGACTTATACATGTGTGGCATGTCAACTTCACTTGTCAACTTGTCCTTTGGTGTTATGTCAACTTCACATGTCAACTTGTTTTTATGTGTCATGTTGATTTCACTTGTCAACTTTTTCTTTTGGATCCTATTGACTTCACGACATTCGTCATCTCAACACCTTTTGTTGATTTTTCTCCCATCATGCCTGACTGTGTCATCTTATCATGGTTTTTTAGACAATCTCCTTCCTTGGTCATCTTTGCTGACCAACTTCCACCTGGCAAATCACCTTGAGGCATAAACTTTTCTAATGATGCATCTTTGTTCAACCCATTTAATTGTAACTTGGTGGGTTCCAAATCATTACATTTCAATAACTCCAACGGTTTGTCCTCAAACTCTTATATAAATTGTAGTTCTCTTACTACATCTTGAAGAACATTTTTTTCTTTTCCCCATTTAGTTTGCCATCCTCTTGTAGGACTTAACTCTTTCTCTTGAATTTATTCCTCAAGTGTACGAGTGTTCTGACCTCTCATGGTCACAAAAACATCCAATATTGGTTGGTCCTAGTCAACCATAACAACATTCACTCCAACTTTTGGTTTGGATTTCTTTTCTTCTTCCTCCATAACTTTCTTCTGGATAGGACAATCTTTCCTTACATGTCCTTTTCAACAACAAAAACATCTTATGCTTCTTTGTTTGAATTCATTATTTTGGTTAGAACCATGTTAATTATAGTGATTGTTTTGATTTTGTTGTCCATGCCAATTTTGTCCATTGTATTGTTGATTACCAAATCGATTTTGCTATGGTGGTGCTTCATAACTTTATTGTTGTTATTCTTGAATGACTAGTACTTTAGCTTGCACTATGTGTACTAATATAATTTCCTTTGATGGACATCTTTCACTCACTATTTTACTTAAGCAATGATATGTATTATGTTCATTACTTTTACATATTTGACAAAACTTATTTAAACGTTTGCATTCTTTGGCAAAATGTCTTTCATTATAATAGTTCTAGTAATAAACACCTCTTTTGATAGTGTCAAATTCTACTTTAGTATCCTTTCTTTTGGTTTTACTATGATTTTCTTCATCTAAATCATCTAATTCTTCATTGTGTAAATTAGCTTGACAATATCTTGTTGTTTCTTCTGCCTCATTAGTAATTCTTCTTCCATAGTAATTGCAAATTTTGCTACTTCTGCCAATGTTTGTTGTGACATGCTGATGATAACCATTTTTACTTTGGTTCATAATCCTTCTCTAAATGTTTCATGTAAATAAATATCATTAGGTGGTTGTGGAATATAACTACACATAGTTGTAAGAATCAATTGTAGTAGTCTTCCACTAACTCATATTTCTTTTGTTTAAAATAACGTATAGTTGTAGCAACTTGCCCTTCATTTCAAATTTCACAAAATCATGTAATGAATGTTCATTATACATGATTCCATGTTGCTGCTAGATGTGCAATTTCACATTTAGCAAACCAATTGGTAGCTCTTCCTCTTAAAGAATTAGGAAAATATTATATCTTATGAGCATTTATGTCCTCACCATTAGTTACACATACTTTGGTTAGTTGTCAAATGTGTAATACTAGATTATCATTATTGTGATACTTTGGTAATTGGATTCTCAAAGCATTAGTAGGTGCGATAGCCATGTGGGAAGGTACATTCATATCAGTATGTTAGTCGACTTTGTCAATGTTATCTGCACATTTGGTCGAATATTTGTTTTAACAAAATTAGTGCTTTGAGTGAATAGCTTGAATAAATTTCGCTCTATTGTTTCACCACTGCTACTATAGGCTTCCATTACCAGGTTGTCATTAATTATTTGCTTGGGTATTAATGGCCATCCTTCTTTTGTTACCCAATCTAAAGTTCCAAACACATTGAAAGTTGGCTCTAGTGTAATCAATTTAGGTATATTAGTTGCAATTGATTGATTGATTTTCATTTTTTGTAGCCAGCAAACCAGATTGAATAGATTGTCTAGTTTTTTCACTAGGCGACAACATAATTTCTTCTACATTAGCTTCAGTTGCTAACACTATAGGTTCTTCCTTTAAGGGTTCCAATATTTGATAAGTATTCGTTGGACTAAAGATAGTTATTAATGCTTTCCATTTAGTGGATTTGTCTACTTATTGAGTTAAAATAATTATTTTTTTAGCTTCCTCTTAATTGTATCTTTTCCAATCTCTTAATCTATTTTGTTCTTCTCATTCTCTATCTTTATTTATCATAGGCTCTAAACATAGTTTCCTATCTCTCCTTTACAACCATTTCTTTTATTATTCTCAACTTAATTTTTTTCCTATGGATTTGATATCAATAGTTCTGACCAAAATTCTTCTAACATTATTTCTTCATAGCAGTATTCTTCATTGCCTTTCAATGTTGACACATATTTAGAATTAGTGCACCTAAAAGCCCATAATAAATCACAAGGCATCCATTTGCCTATTAAAACATTAATGTTTGGTCTTGTAAACTTTTTTCTATCAAAGAAACTAATATTATGATAAGTTGATATGATTTTCTTGATTGGTATTAAAGTAAGTAAGCATACCATTATTGGCAACCACCTACTATACTTTGTTAATTTTGAACTGTCAATTGTTAATGTTCTATGCTTAATACACCAGACTTTAATTCCCCCATGTAATTTCTTTAATATTAATTCTTGAACATTCTCTAGTAATTATTTAAATCTTTCCACAAAACAACTCCATTCACTACACTCCATTTTACTTCCAGCATATGTAAATAGTTTTCCAAAGTCCACCCATAATTATTATGTTGTTTTATCCTTGCTTTTCTCTCTTCAACTATTGTTTCTTTTAACCATTCCTTCTCTCTTTTGATAGCACTCATCTAATCTACCAACACCCATACCATCATATACATTATGATAATAATCTAAAAATATAACAAATTTAGCCATATCTTGCTCAAATTGAATGAACAATTTGAATATGCTACCACATATTCCACTCCCAATTTAGTCATCTTTGTGATTTGATGATCTTGATTTTAAAGTTTGCATACTTTTAATACATCTAAAAATTCACATGGCAAAACCACAATCATCACATGAATTAAACAAAATCCTAAGTCTATTTCATCCACTTCCACTTTCCCTTATTCAATTTACTTTTTTCTAAATACTAAAAATGTTTCCATATTGAAGAATTTTAGTTCCCCAACATGGTCACCAAATGTTAGTGATATTTTAATAATAAATATTTTATTATTCATCACTCCCATATATTGTTGCTAGGTTCTTATTTTATTCTTTAATGTAAATGCCACGTATGTAACTAACTAGTACTAACTTCAACAAATACTTAGCATACAAAATGATAACAAAAAAAACAATAGTGCTACCTTGAACTCATCTTCATTATTCTTCATATTTTCATTACTTCCCTTGCATACCAGTCTCTACTCTTTCCTAATAATCTATATTAGTCCTCTCACAACCATTTAAATAAAAGAAAATAATCCTAGACACCTTGAAATGTTCAACAAAATAACCCCTTTTACTTCTTGATTTTTGCCTTAAATAGTACACAAGCGATTATAACTGTCTAATTGTTTTTACAAATCGACTTGATGCAACAAATAGACCTATTGCAAAAATCCTCTTTATCAAGTCAATTAGTTACAACATTGCAACTACAACAATTGATTAATTTGTTTAAGTAATCAACTTGTCCTATTTTTCCTTTTTGCTATTTTGCTTTTAAACTATTGGTATGTCAAAGTCTTTTCATTATAAACATGCCTTTCCCCTGAAGGGATCTTTTAAGTGGAGTGGGCCTCATATTGAGACCACCTTAATGGGGCATTAATGTGATATTGGAGTTAGGTTAGAAATGATTTTGCAAGGTTGGAACTTAGATAAATGAGTTTAGGTTGGTTAAGGCACGAGTTTGAATTTGCATCGGCCAAGAGAACAACTTGGTTGTCTTCAAGATTATAGTGTGAGGCACTGTCCCCTTAAAACCTTCAATGGACAATTATGTGTTGTCTAGGGTTGGCCCGCTAAAGCACTTGGGAAGATTAAGAGTTGTCCCTTTAAAGCTTTGAGGCCACCAAAAGAGGGTTGGCCCCAAGACAACTTGGTGTTGTCCTTATTTAAATCTTATTCGAACCAACTCTAGGAGTTGGTCTTGGGAGGCCCCGAAGCAACTTGGCATTACCTTGTTTTCAAGCCCTTTGTGCCAACTTTGGGCGTTGGGTCCAAGGGTGGCTCCAAGTTAGACTAAAACTTAGTCTTGTTTGCAAGGTCTAATGAGTCTAGGTAAAAAGTCTAAGTCCGTCCTAAATGGTTGGGACTAACCAAATCTGTTGTGGGTGCACATGTATTTAAAAGCTAAGGAGACAATGCAAGGAGCTTGGTGTGGTGCGTGGAGTGCAAGGCGACAAGCAAGAAAGGGCATCACATTTGGTATCAAAGCTTGAACTTGTCTCAATGAGCTTAAAACATGGTGGAAGAAATGTTTCTAATTTCACCATCGCCTAAACATTCATGTTGGGGCAAGGCAGAAATGGCAATAATGAAGGCAAAATAGGTTGCCACTTAGGAGGCTCACGAGGCCAATTAGAAGGTAGCCAAGTTGGCCACGACTGAATTGACTTTTGCCATGAAAGGGTCCACGATGCCAAAGGGCAATATGAAAAAAAATTCAATGCCTTTTAAGGTGTTTCCATGGTATGGTGTACACACTTTGTGTCAAAGTTAAAAGTACATATAGTATCAAAAGTAGTAACACATAAAATTTCACTCACTTTGATTTCTTTTAGAAATCACATTAAACTGATTTGGGCTTTAAAAATAAGACCAATTATGTAAACCATGAATATGAAATTGATTCATAATTGTGTCTTTATGCAAGTGTACACCAATAAATTTTTTAAATGTTATTTAAAACACCATATTTAATAGTAGAATGCCATTTTTCATTAATTTTGAATTTCCATTTTATTCTTGTAAAATGATAAAAACAACACTCCAATTGACAATTGAATTGTTGATATGTGCACCAATGTCATAACATTATGACAATTTAGGATGTTATCCACCTTTAATTGCACATTTTCATCAAAACAAACTTCTCCAAATATTTATAGAGACATGTTAAAAATGTGTTGCAATGAAAAATGTCAAATTGTGACTACTTTTGTCTACATTGTAGCATGGAAACACCCTTCAATGCAAAAAACACAAAAAATGGGGCATCCTTGAAGAAGGAGTCATCCAAAGGGGAAGGCTCAAAAGGAAATGTCTAGGTTCTGAAGACAATTCGATCTTGTTTTGATTCCTTGGAATCAAATGATGAAAAAAAAAATCCAGAACATGTTAACATTTCGAAAAAGCCAATCATAAGGAAGAGGTTGGAAAAGGAGGTGGAGGAGGAGGAGGCTCAAGAGGCAAGACTCTGTTAGGAGGCAGACCAAATCTTCCAAGTGGCAAAAAAGGCAACTCAGGTGGAGCTTGAGTTAGAAAGAACTAAAGCCAAATCACTTCAAAGGGAGGATGTGTTTGCTTCCTTATCCATGCATGCAATGGCCAAAGCCTTAAAGGCTTTGCAAACCATCAAGGTCTCCCAAAGAAAGCACAATGCCAAGTTAACGTTGGCTTTAGAGGAGGCCAAAAAAATAAGGGGTTGGCCCAAGTGGAGAAGTCGTGAAGGCCATGAAAACTTAAACGCTTGAATCCTTCACAAGAAGATTGACTTAGAATGGCATAATCTCTTTTGAAAAACCATGCCCTGGAATGGTGGACAACATAAAAGGATGTCGAGCCAAATTTGATGGGGACCCTACCTTGGAATGCATTCAAGGCCAAGCTCAATAAAACATTCACCCCACATAACCAAAATTTGAAAGATGGGCAAGAACTCTTGAGCTTGTGTCAATTAAATGGGTCGAGAGCGCTGGGGAAATATGTTTAGACCTTTTCATCCCTACTAAGCCTCATTCTAATGAAAAAAAAAATGCACAAAAGGTGGCATTCCTCCATGGCTTGTGCAACCATGGGCACGATTGCAACGGAATGAAGTCCAAGCGCAACTTGTTAAGAAATGATGAAAGTTGTGGAATGCATGGAAGATGACTCCATGCATAAAAAGGAAAGAATAACACAAGTCTTCTAACTCACAAAAGAGAGTATTGGAAGTGTGACGCAAACTGCAAGTGACCTAAAGAAGGGCCAAAAGAGGAATCGGGATAAGAACCCACCAAAGGACAAAGGGGTGCCGGTGGAGAAGAAGTTGCAGGATGTCATGAAGGTTTGGTGTTTCAACTGCAAGAAGTTGGGACACTTTGCCAAGGATTGCGAGAAGGTACCTCATGACTTGATGTAAGGCAATTTTATTGCAAAAATGAGTGTGCCAAGTTGGGGGCCTAATTCAAATGATCCTCCTTAAATTTAAAGTAAGTACTAATGGGTTGTTGTGTCTTTTGGATTCAAGAGCCATGCATTTATTTCTGAGCCCAAGTGAGGTATCATGATTCAAATGGGGGACCATAAAGGTGGCCAAACCCGTCAAGGTCTAGCTGGCACAAATAATTGCAACACCAACAAATGAGGTGGTGTTGGGGGCTGTTTTAGAATGTGGCAAGGCAAAGTTTGCGGAAAGCTTCACGGTTTGTGGCTTGGATGGCATTGAGGCCATCTTAGGCAACATCGTTTTAGACACTTGGGTTCAAATGACATATAACAAACTAATGTGTTCACTTTACATTTAAGACTATTGTCCTTTTTGGGGTCCTTTTGCTAAAAAAAATGTTTTCATAAAGAAGAATTTTCAAATGAAATATTTTGAAACTTTTTATTTATTATATTTATAGTTGCCCCAATATGTCATATGTTTGTTGACAATCAAATTTGAACAAATATGAAAATTTGAGTGCTTTTTAGATGTGTTTAATAGTACCTATTATTACAAAAAATTGAGGATGAAATAAAGTGTATTACGAAAACTAAGGGGCCCTTTATGAAAGTAATATTATTGAATGAAATTGTTAAACATCTTTTGTTCAAACCAAACTTTGATATTGGAAATCTTTTTGACTCATTTTAGATTTTTCAATATCCATATTATTCAATAAGAACAACTTTCCATGATTCACATGCCATTAAAGTGGCCCCACATAGACAAATGTAATAAGAATTGTAAAAAAGTTGATGTTTTGACATCAATTTTGGTTTGTTTGAACTCATTTATACCCACTTACCATGTGGATCTTTTGAGAGGAGGCTTTAAATTAAGAGTCATATTTAGGCTAGTGGATTAGTTTGTTAGCTTAGAAGTTGAATACTAAACTAATTTAGCTAAAGTAGGTATTCATTTGGTTTTGTTTTAAGAATTGCAAGAGGCATCATTTTATTTATTTTTGCATGTGGATGAATCTAGTGCTAAAGCCAAAGGGGCTAAGCCTTGACCTGCTTATATTTTCAACACAATTAATAAAATTTTGGACGTTAACACCAGAAGAAATGTTGTCCATTGTGATCATATTTATGCAACTACTATGCAACTAAATGCAAACTAATTTATTTTACGACTAGTATTATGTTAGTCCTACATGTCCATGTAGTTGCAACTTGTTGTAGTTGCATATGTAACTACTAGAAAGGTTGAACCAAATTTTAATCGTAAATGCAACTACAACTAATATTATTTTCATTGAAAATGTAGATGAAAAGTGAATAATGTCATCCAATTTTGATTGAATCCATCAATGGATGATAATGTAGTTATTTTTACAATTATAATGAAAGTTTTTGCAATTGCAATAGTATATTCTACCACATGCACAAAGAAACATAAACCGCACATGACAAACTTTGTTATTTCAGTTGTTATCCCTTCAATGTACCCATCCATGCATCTTTTTTACAATTATCCATGGGTCTTTCATGATATAATATTTAATAGTTAATAGGTTACTAGAAAAGTCTATTATAACCTAGTTGGTAAACTAGGTTAATTAAGCTTAATAGGTTACGTTACACTAAATTGGCCTACGTACATGGTAGCCTAGCCTAGCTTGCATACTTAGTTAATTGACCTAAATTATTTGTAGGTAGTAGTAGGTTAGTTTACTAGGTGTATAGCTAATAGGCCACTAGGCTATGAAGGTTAGACCTAGTTAGGCTAGGTAAGCTAAGTAGGTACTTGGTAGGTTAGGTAATTAATTAATTAGTAGACTAGGTAGTTATTAATAGGTAGTAAGTAGGATAGGTAGTAGGTAGGTTAACTAGTTCATTACATGTGAATATGTGATCATGTTTTCATATTAATTAATTAATTAGATCATGTATTTAATCAATTAATTAAATGGGTTAAGCAGTATGTAATAAATAGGATAGGTAATAGTAGGTAGTAGGTAGGTAGGTAAGCTAAGCAAGAGGTATTTTATTTTGTGGATATGTCATAATTTTTTTGTACAAATTGATTAATTAATTAACTATGTTAAACAATTAATTTATTAAATGTAGGCTAGGTAATCAATTTATTCAGTAGGCTAGATATTAGGTATGTAACCTAGATAATATGTAATAAATAGGAGAAGCACTAGTAGGGAGTAGGTAGGTAGGTTACAAGCTAATCAAAAGGTATTTTATTTTGTGAATATGTTGTAATGCTTTTATATTAATTGATTAATTAATGAACTATGTTAAACAATTAATTTATTAAAGGTAAGCTAGGTAATTAATTCATTAGATAGGTTAGGTAATAGCTAAATAGTAAGTAGCTAAGCTTAATAATAGGTATTTATTGTGTGGATATATATGATAATGTTTTTGTATGGGACAAAGGATGTGAATATGTTGTAGTGTTATAGTGTCATAGTGTTTCCCTTTCATTATAATTTATCCCATATCCTTTGTGTACAACTTCAAACTTGTACAAAATATATAAGTAGGTGAAAGAATGGACTAGATTCATGGTATGGACTATGAACATAGTGCATGTGCCATTTGGGATGAACCAACCAAAAGGCTTGTCCCCAACAAAATAAATAGGATCCTACATACCTACTCAGCCTACGCTAAGTAGCCTATTTTATCCTAGCCTAGAATAGGTTGTCAATTATAGTTTAGCACAAGATAAATTATAATTAATTAATATTAATATCAATAAATTAATATTAAATTTTTATTACTCTAATTATTATATTTAGTTATTGTCATTATAATACATTTTTTGAACAAATGGAAAATTGCCATGTGTTTAATGGCCATTGGCTATTTAGATTATCATGTGGTTAAATCCTAACCGCCCATCAATGGCACATTTAATAACATGTAATTATTCCAAATGTAGTCACAAATAAGGGTTCCACATCATGTACCAAGGATCATACATGGCAATGCATGAAATCTTTTGGCTTAATCATAAGGTTTGTGACTACACTTTCAACTTCATGACCATGTGATCTTTTGTGACTGACTATCTTATGGCACTTGTTTAAGGCAATTAGGCTATTTTTAGTTGCATGTGTTCATTACAACTACAAATGAATCACAAATCCAGTCATTGATTTTCAAATTTGTTCTAGTGGTCTTAACGAATGAACTCCCTAAACATTTGCCTCCTTCTCACAATGTGGATCATAAAATTGAAGTGGTGCCAAGGTTGGTACTGCTTTCTAAGTTGCCACATTAGCTAAACCAAAAAGAGTTACAAGAGCTCAAAGCTCAAATAAACAATTTGATGGAACGAAGATACATTAAGCAAAGTAAATCACCTTATGGATTTCATGTTTTGCTTGTTGATAAAAAGGACGGTAATTTGTGGATGTGCATAGATTATTGTGCCTTGAGCAAAATTACCATAGAAAACAACTACCCTTTGCCTCGAATCGATGATTTCTTCAATCATTCAAATGGGGCTTATTATTTTAATCAAATTGACTTGAAATCGATCTACCATCAAATTGGTGTGGGAAAAGTGGATGTAAAAAACATGGCCATGAGAACAAATCTTATGAGTTCCTATCATTTGGGTTGTTTAACACCCCATCCACCTTTACCACCTTAACAAATTCAATCTTTCACAAAAAGTTGGACAAGTTCATTGTCATGTACATAAATGACATCTTGGTGTATTCCAAGTTGACAAAAGAACATGCAATGCATTTGGAATTTGTGTTACAAAAGTTCAAAGCGAACAAGTTATATATTGTTAATAAAAAAAAATGTGAATTTTCAAATCTAAAGATGAACTTCTTAGGACATGTATTGTCCCAAAAAGGGGTTAGACCTAACCCAAAGAAAATCAAGTTGATAAAGGAATGGCAGAGCCTAATCTCGGCCAAAGGTGTGAAATCATTCTTATGATTAGCTAATTTTTATAAAAAGTTCATAAAGGACTTCTCTATATTGGCCAAATTGCTCACCAACCTCCTTAAGAAGGAAAGTCATTTGAATGGAAAGTTGAACAACAAAAGGTATTTGACCTTTTGAAGGGGAAATTGTTGTCAACATTGGTGCTACCATTCTTGGATTTTTCAAAGCCATTCAAAATGCATACAAATGCATGCAAGTTTGCAATTGGGGTTATTTTGATGCAAAGACACCCAATTGCATTTGAAAATAAATAGTTAGTGAGGGCTTAGTTAAAATGACCAACCCATGAAAAAGAACTAGTCATGATAATGAGTTGCCTAAAGGCATGGCAACACTACTTGGGTTCACACAAAACAAAGGTCTTTATGGATAATGTATCGTAAGATATTTTGAAACCCACCAAAGGCCACAACAAGACAATTGTGATGGCACAACACCTCGCCTTGATGGACATCGAATTTGCCACAACCTTAGCCTTAGGCTTGTGACCAAGGTAAAGTCATGGAAAGGTGTGAGCCAAGAGTGTAACCCGGGAGTCACATTTGCACTCTTGGGAGATGAGGGAATGAACCCACACACTCCCAAGTGGACTCCCACTTTGTGAGTTGGAATCCCTATGGAGTCCCAAATTTTCAAAGAGGTATTTCAAGTGTCAAAACTCATTGGATTAAAAAGTTCCTTATACCATTAGAAAGCTTTTGAAATGTAAATGTTTAAAATGAGCTTTCATGACTCATTTGAGTACTTAAAACACAAGATATGGCCAAAAGAAGGGTTGGGAGTTAAAGTGCCAATTTGACTATTGCCCACTAAAAGTTGGGAATCGCCTTGAAATATGTGCGTGTAGGTGGCGTGCCACATATCTTTGGAAAAATTTCAACGAAGGCTACAATTTTTCTTCACAACTCATCTCAATTGGATGTCTATACAAGAAGTTATGGTCTTCCAAAATGCCAAAAGTCCTAATTTTGGGAATTTCAAGATTCCCAACTTGGGAGTCCTGGGACAAAATGACATTTGGATATAGCTCCTATGGCTAATCACAGAAAATACTATAAGAGGGAAGGTGATGGCTTCTCCCAAGTCCAGGTCGTGGTGAATCTTGTGAATTCGTGTATGCTCGTGGCTCGTCTGTGCACCAAAAGTGCTCTAACCACGCATTAACCAACTTGTTGTTTGGTTTGTGAAGGTTCGTGTGAATACTTAACTACTTGTCACTCATCCTAGTCCATCTTGGAGCTCCAACATGCCCCTCTACCCTCGAAGTGCTACAAGCTAAGGAGCGTACCCCAACTCCTTTTTTCATCATTTTCACTTTCAAACTCACATTTGAATCTCTCAAGGAGTGTGGGGGTGCGTAAGAATTGATTCATAAGCCTAGCAAAGACAATATAATGTTAGATGCATTAAGTTGCAAAGAGGAGTACCAAGGGGAGACGCCTCAGGGAAATATCCAAATCCTCTAAATTATGTTTGTGGGGGAAAATGATCTAGAAAGAAAGATATAAAAAGGGTATCTATAAAATTGCTTAATGCAAAGTTATTTTGAAGACTTGTGCTAGAAAAAGGTGAAAGGGATCACACTTCTAGATGGGTTGCTAAGATGGAAGCAATCATGTGTCTATGTGCTAGAAGGGAAGTTGCGCACAAAAGTCATGCAAGAAATGCATGATGCACCTATGGTAGGACATGGTAGTGAGAAAACCACAAGAGAGATGTTGGGTAAGACCTTATATTGGCCCGAGATGAAAGAGGACGTAGAGCATTACATCCGCACCTACATTAAATGCCAAAGTTTGCAAGCTAGTACACAAAAAGAAGTTTGGGCTATATAGGCCTTTCTAATCCCTTTAAGACCATTTGAAAGTTTTTCAATGGACTTTATGACATGTCTTCCGAAATGGGAAAGGACAGATGCCATCTTTGTGGTGGTAAACAGGTTTTCAAAATTGGTTAAATTTGCACTAACCGAAACAAACCCAACATCACTAGGGACATCAAAGCTATTTTTCAAGATGTGGGTCTAGCATAATGGTATGTCAAAGGTCATTGTGAATGATAGGGATGTGAAATTCACGTCAAAATTTTGCACATTTTTTATGAAGGTAAGGACTAAATTGAAATTTAACACCACTTTTCATCTGTAAACCAATGGGTAGATTGAGAGGGTCAACATGATATTAAACTAATATCTTTGTAACTACATTGCTGACAATCACAAGGATTGGGGCGACCATTTGGGTTATTATGCTACAATTGTACAAAACATTCACCCACAAAAATGAGTCCTTTTGAATTGACCTTGGGAATGGAAGTAAAACAACAAATGGATTTAGCCATTCCTAGAACAAAAGGTGCCCATCACGAAGGCATCAAGGATGCTAAAGAAATGGCCAAGGATCATGAAGAGAGGAAATCACGAATCATTAAGCTTTTAGAAAAGGCGTAGGTGAGTTACGAGAAACAAGCCAACAAATTGTGAAGGCATATATAGAGTTCAAGGTGGGGGACCTAGTGTGGTTAAACATTCAAGACTTTAAGATGCTTAAAACTTTAGCAAATAGGCTTATTCCAAAGTATGCACGGGCCTATATAAAATGATCCATATGCCCCACCTAGATCTATATACCTTGTTATTACTAACTACTTTGGTAGCCCATTTGACCTTCCATGTGTCCAAATTGAAATTGGTTCATGAGGACAAGAAAAAAAAGGATTAGAAGCAAGCTTGCCACCTAGGATTTGACCTCATCAAACATAAGCTTACTAGGGAAATAGAGTGCATTCTAGCCGTAAAGCAAATTAGGTGAATTGGTAAGCAATATCCAATCAAGTGGAAAGGATATACAATGGAGTCAAAGGATGAACTTATATTTGTCGACTTTTTTGTTCATCCAATACCCCTTGTTGTTTGCAATTAATATCACATGCAACTTCTCCAAGGCCATTAAAGGGATTTTAGTCACAAAAGCCACTTATGACTAAAATTTAATTACAAAAACTAGTTGAAAATAGGTGTTTTTCTTCTAGTGTTAATGACTATTCCTAGTGGTTGTTTTTCTTTGATGGATGAAATGTTTATAGACAACAAATGGAAGGGGATGTTTGATTGAGGTTTTGGAGCAATCAAATTTTCAACAAGTGGTCAATTGGTATTTCTAGTTCATGAAATTCAAATCTTTTGTGGTCCCTCTCAACATTTCAATGTCGTTATTGCTCAACATTTTTGAAGTAAACTTAAGGTTAGGTCTTAGCCTTTTGTCTTTTTTACATATCATGACGTAGCTCAATGATGGTAACAAAGACATTTTGGATATTTTTAATCTTGCCTTATGGAGCATGGTGATCAAGAATGGAGAGCATATTTGTGAAGAGGGGCCAACCCTTTTGCAGTACTTATGTAGGGGTAATAATGAACTTTTGTTTGAATACTATGTAGTTAGTAGTTTCTTCACTTATCTACCCATGTACACATTATCTTCCATCATCTTTTAAAGGAAACAAGTTTATTTGAAATATTATACTAGAGTGTGATTGGTGTTTGTTGATGTTTATGACAAACTTAAGATTATGGTTTTATTTTTCTCTTTGCCAAAAATTCACCAAGTTTTAAATTTTATTTAGGCTCTACTAGTTACAAAACCCAATGTGAGTAGTTCTAATTATTGTGAAATATGACATTGTTTATATTATTCAGATTACCATGATGTTATTTGTTATGATTTTGTGATGTTGAACCTCCACATCTACTGAAACCAATAGTACAAATTGTGGACATCAAGTACCTCATTTTCCATATTGTTTTACAATTTATTGTCCATAGATGGAAAAACAATGTAGTGGTTTCCATAGATGTCCATTGAAATTACCACGTTGGACAACAGTAACAACCAATAGTACACATGTTGTCCATCAATTCTACTAGCTCAACATTGCCATGAGTTCTATAAACATCCAAGCAAGGTTCCTCATGTTGTAACATTTGCCTCCATTAACATTATCTTGATATGATCCCCTTTTTTGAAAATGGGATGATCCATCATCTATGGCAGGTAACCTATAATTGTGAAACAAAAAAAAAACCCATGTATTTAAAGGTCACCTACAAGATTTAGTATGTAAATGTGCATTGGAGTAGAAAGGAAATAATGTGTGCATAATTAAAAGTGAAAGGGCAAGGACACTTGAATTGTGACCAACTTGTTTATGGTCTTGACCAATTGTATAGTTCACCTAATGTTCATGTGTTCCAAAAGGTAGGTCTATTTTAGAATGGGTTCCAAAATACTAAACTATAAGACACCATATACTCAAAATTATGTACACAAAAATACAACAACATATACAAAAAAAATTAAGCCACCTATATTCAATGCACTAGAATTGTTAAAAATATAAACTACATTTACTATAATTATGCGATACTCTAAATTAAACTAGCCATATGCCAATGCATCATTTTTAACAAGTTGCAAAAATGCTAATGAACAAAGCTTTATAAAGAAATTGATACTAAAAGCTCACATACAAGATAGCAAAGATCCTCCTTTGGATCAAATCTTAGATGCCAATTAACTAAAACCTCCTTCTTGTGAACCTCTCTTAACAACTATCACCATCCCTCCCCTACCCCCAAAATGCATGTACAATGCATCCTTCTTACCACCAAATACAATTTAACCTCCCCAAAAAATGGATTCAAGCTGCATTCGTCCATGCTTACCAACTTGCCTCTATTCTGGTGCATTTTTCTTTTAAAATTGATAATCCATCCATTCACAAAGTTAAAGGCGACTAGCATCATCAAGAAATTAATTCATGAATCTATAGTTATAATCCTATCCATCTCCTTTGCTCACAAACCCACATGGAACAAAATAAGCATACATCCTGCACAATCTAAAAAGATGTAAATTCAATTGCTAAGGAGGTAGACATCAAAACAATGAAGGTAGAAATCATGCACGATGAATTCATGGATTCTTGTAATAAAATCAATTGCCTTTAATGCACACACCTCAATAAAATTTTGACAAAATCCTGGGCTTGCAATCAATGAACATAACATCCATAATGCAACAAAATTAGGATGCCAAGAAAATAATTTGAAATATACCAACAAATTTCCTTAGCACATTATATTAGAGATTTCAACAACAATTGACTTACAATGTACATTGATCCCAATTCCCACATTTAATGCACTAGAATTTTTTAGAAGACTTACAAATGTTTCCTTGAATGAGTGGTAGGCTAAAAAGGTCCACGAATGGTTATTAGAACACCTCCATTTGTTAGTTTACTTTTTTTCTTCACCCTTTTCTATGGAGATTTGAACTTTCATTTATGTTGAATTCCATGTATTATGCCCAAATTGTCAATATGTAATAACAAGGGTCCATTAGCCTCAACACATGTTTTTGTTCACTTGTTGGCAGCTTTCATCATCTTGATTTGAATGCAATAATGCATCATCATCTTCACTGTTTTCCTTTTCATCTTCCACTTTTGGCTAAAACTTGTCAAGCATGTTCAATTTTTTTATGACTTTTCTCTAGCTAAGTTTGTCCCCCCCCACAACATGTTTGTTTCTTTTAGCATCCATATCCATGCAGTCCTTACCTATTCCACATGGACTTGTAACCTCAAGATTCACATCAGCCTTGTGCCCTTGATCTTTCACATGAAAGCTACCAACATTGGGGCAAATAGTTAATTTGAAAGGCTAGGCTAAGTAATTGAAATTGATGATCCCCTTGCTTGCCATGAATATAATAAAATAAATACACATGAACACACATTTAGACTTGTATCTAGACTCAAACATAAACAAATTGTGTTATGGTGTAATGTTACATATGTAAGCTAACACATGCAATAATGGATACAAATATAATCTATATAATGGAAAATAAGATATCTCAAGGACTCTATGCAATGGAACAAAAGACAATGTAAGGGCTTTAAATTGTGGAATGTAAGACAATATGAAGAATTTTTAATAACAATACATAGACATTGCAAGGACTGTGTATTAGGAAGTACGACAATGCAAGGAATGTGTAACAATAATGGACATTGAAAGGATCGTGTACTAGAAAGTAGGACAATGTATAAAATTTGCAACATTTCAATGGACATTGTAAGGATTGTGTATTAGAAAGTAGGACAATGCAAGGAATTTGCAACAGTTCAATGGACATTACAAGGAGTATCATTACTACAAAAATGGGGTGCAATTCACTAGCCTCAATCACTATATGACCTTAAAAATGAAATAAGTTCATTGCATTTTAATGATTCACCTTGGTTAAAGTTATTTCACTATAATATCATTATGTAAACATCATGTTTCACTACTAATTGACATAATTCACTATTGTAATTTATTGTAATAAATAGGTCTATTTATATGTTGTTTTAAATACTTTATATATGTTATTTGATGATATACCTTATATGATTTTAGGCTATTTTAATTATTCTAACTTATATCCCACATTATTATAAATTATTATACCTTAAACTATTATATTCTAATGTATCCTAACTAGCTTGTTATAGGTTTTTAAGTTATTTTAAATTAAATTATTCAACTAACCTTAGGCTATACCTTAGGTTATTTTGTTTTAAGTTAATATATGTTATTTCAAATTATACTTTAAGTTATTCAAGGTCATTTTATCTTAACTATAATAACTTAAAATAATTTAAAATATAATATAATGACTTATGGTAAAATAACTTATAATACAATAGCCATCAATAGCCATCAATAAAATAACCACCAATGGCCTATAATAAAATAATCACTAATAACCATTAATAAAATAGCCACTAATAGCTTATGGTAATTTAACCACCAATAACCATTAATAAACACCAATAAAATAACCATTAATAGCCACCAATAGAATAACTACCAATAGCCATTAATAGAATAACCATTAATAGGCACCAATAAAATACATATTAATAGCAATGAATAAAATTTCCATTAATAGCCACCAATATCCCAAAAAAAAAAAAACCAATAGCCACTAATAGCCATATATTAAAATTGTTTAGAATTGTCAAAAATAATGTAGGGTGAAATAATCTACAATAGAAAAAAGTAATTTAAGGTGAAATAGCTTAGAATTACCAATAATATCATAAGGTAAAATAACCTTCAATAGCCAAAAGTAACCAACAATAGCCTCACATAATAAAATAACTTAAAATGAAATAACTTATAATAGCCAAAAATAACTTATCATAATTACAAGTAAGTTAAAGTGAAATAATTTACAATAGCCAAAAATAGCATAGAATAGCTAAAAATTACTTATAACAGTCGAAAATAGCCAAAGTCGAAATATGTTAAAATAGCCAAAAATAACTTAGAATAAACAAAAGTAATTTAAAATGAAATAGCCAGAAATAATGTAGGATGAAATAATTTAAATCAATGAAAAGTAGCTTTATAATAATTGAAAGTAACATAACATAGGTAATATTATTATATTAGCAAAAATCTTATCCATTTATTAAACTTTTTTTTTTTCAAAAGAATGGTCATTAGAATGTTATTGAATAGTGATATTCAAAAAGAAATTGTTCAAATGGTTTTACACTTTCAAAAGGATATAAATGTAATTATGTACATTATTGAAAAAAAAAAATTTTAACTTTAATCATTTCATTTGGAC
>Ga0116229_10005642_pt1 | contig 20309 bp, 25 predicted proteins | sample S1TSphgellanicum_3_FD_87313 | JGI IMG/M metagenome (GOLD analysis project Ga0116229, IMG submission 87313) | Host-associated microbial communities from peat moss isolated from Minnesota, USA - S1T2_Fc - Sphagnum magellanicum MG | ecosystem: Host-associated > Plants > Peat moss > Unclassified... | reverse complement strand
TTTTTTTTTTATAATTTTTAATGGTTTAAGTTTTTTTTTTTTTTTTTTTTTTTTTTTTTTATTTTTTTTTTTTTTTTTTTTTTTTTAAATAATTTTTAGGGCTTTTCATTTGCTTTGTAACATGTCCAAAAATCAACCTTGGGAAAAAATAAATTGTTGTTGAGTAGGAAAAATGAAGTCCCTATACCCTCCCTATACCCTGGGAGCTGCCCTCGTATCGGGGACCCGTCCCCACCCTTCAAAACGCAGGGCGAGGTGACTGGAGAAGACTGGAAACCCTAAGGCTTTGCGCTGAAACCCTAGGACCGAAGAGTGAAGGAGACGGTTTCAGAACTGCAGTGCTCGTCGTCGTCGAACCACCATGTCTTCGGCGATGTCCACTCCTCGCTCTGGTACGCTTTCCACTCTCCCGTCTTGTTGCAAATCTTCCCAGCTTTACTGAAATTTGTGGTGGCCCCAAAGAAAAAAAAAAAGGCCTTGCTTAAATCAATTGAAAGGCCGTGACATCTTTAGGTCCTTCGGCTTTGTGTCTGGTTTGAGGAAATGTGGGAGTGAAAACTTGGGGAGAGATATTTTGTGTCGGCTGGCGGGATGTGTGCGCAGATGATGTGAGTGCGGTTGTGATATTGCTTGATGTTAATCCCTACTTTTGGGGTACAAAAACCAGCACCGGTTTCACTTTCGAGCAATTTTTCCAGCATGTAAAGTTCTCTCTTTCCTTTCTTACAGCAGTTTCGTTGGAGACTTCAGACGAGATTTTTTGTGATTCTGAACTGAAGAAGAAGGCATCGCTTGCTGGTTTGAGTGATTTCACTAATCAACTCGACACTTTTACATTCTAGGGCAAATCCAGGACTGGCCATCCCCTCCACGCCCCTTGTCTAGAGGCAAAAGAAGTTGGATCGAAGTATCTTCTAGCTTTCAGCGAAAAACATTTTCCTGAGATGACCGCTGGTTGCATAGAGTGCACGATTTGAAGAATTCAAGGTTTTAGGGTTTAGAGTTTTAGGGCTTGAAGCTGTTTAAGCCATGCCTCCTTGTGTAGAGGCAAAGAAGTTGGACCGAAGTTTTGTATATTCTAGCTTTCAGCGAAAAAAAGTTTGTCCTGAGATGCTCACCTGGTTACACAGAGTGCAAGATTTGAAGAATTGAAGGTTTTAGGGTTTTGGTTGTTTAATACTGAATCACATTTTTTCTTTCAGAGTGCCTGGGAACCCTAAGATCATTGAAGCAGTGTCATTGACATGGTTCAGAGTTGTAGGGCAGAAAATTGTTCCTCAATAGAGAAATCTTTTATCTGAAGAACTGTTTGTCCTGAAATGCTCACCCAGTTACACAGAATGCAAGAGTCAAAGAATTGAAAGTTTTCAGGTTTCAGGGTTTCAGGATTTTAGGTTGTTTTAAGACTGAATCACATCTTTGCTTTCAGAGTGTCTGGAAACCCTAAGATCATTGAAGTGGTTTAACTGACATGGTTCAGAGTTTTAGGGCAGAAATTTTTTCCTCAAGTGAGAAATTGTTGATCAAGGTATTAATTGTTATGTGCAATGCATTCCTTTGATTCAAAGCTTCGTTTTGTAATGTAGCAGGTTCTTGTATTTATCAATTGTATCCTGTTGCTCAGTCATCTCAACCAAGTTACGGTGATTGCCATGGGCGCAAGTGCATGGTATATAAGCCTGGATCTCTAATGTTTCACTCATGCTTTAGTCACTGAACAATATTCCTCTTTAATTTCTACCCCCAAAACCTATGAACTCATGCTGCAAGGTGGGTGGGTTGCAATAGTATGAATCTGGCTTACTTGCTGTTTGATTGCTGTTGTGGTGGGTTTCAGCACATTTTTGTATGACTCAGCAGCAATTGACGGTACTGCAAGTGGGCGATCAAAACAGGACAAACAGCCTGAATCTCGATCAACTACAATTACTCAGAAATTGCAAGAGTTTGTGAAAAAGGATGGGGCGGCTGAAACAAACCTGGGACCTGTGGAGAACCAGTTCTCAAACCTGTCTGGGTCCCTTTCTATGGCACTTTGCTGTATCCAATGCTAGCATTGTTCTTGTCATAATAGAAGGGTTCCCTAGAGGTCTGGAAGCTTTGTTTTTAAGCTCTCTGAAATGCACCACCCGTGACAGCGATTGGTCTTGGAAGTAGATTTTTTTTCTTGAGTTTTTTTCTAGATTGAGTTTCTGTCCATCCCAGCAGAGGGAGGAGGGTTTAGGGTCTGAGGTTCAAGGTTCAGAAATCAGGTTCACTATATGTAATTGCACTTTGATTTTTTATTTATCACTGTTGGCAGTTTAAGCAGAAGCTTTTATGTGGTCAATACATTGAGACCTTTTCCATCATCTTGTTGATATGAGGGACTTCATTTTGCTCTGGTCTTCCTGTTGGTTTCTCCGCCATATGAGTCTTTTGCTTGACTCCCAATGTGTTTCAGACATTCAGAGAATTTTGAGAAAGCCTACTGCACCCCCTCAACCTCGGGTGAGTTGATGTATGTGGATTCCTCACTTGATCCTTGTTGTCAGAACAGAGCATTTGAAGGGCTGTTGAAAAATTCTTGGGAACTGTTCTTTGGGCTTTTGTGAGGCAATTTACTTGTCATCTTTTCATTCTTTAGTAATTTTAAATTTGCTTCAAAAGTCACCATTTCTTATCCTGCTCCTTCTCGTTTTTTACAAACAAGGTCTGTTTGCTATGGCCAAACTTGAGCATTGAATCAAAAGAACCTAACCCAGTGCAGTTTTAACAGATTCTGTGTGTGCAAGGCTTCCCTGATGCTCCTCAACAGTAAGTGAATGATCAAGACCTTCCCTTGGAAGGTGTTTCTCTGCTGAACCTGATTTGGTGGTGTCTGCCAACACACAGGGCTGAGTTGATGATTTTCCATTCACTGTGTGTGTCTATGCTTAGCTGTATATTGGTTTTCTGATTTGTTGGTCATTTTATGTTGCTATTTTGGCAGATACATTGCTGTAATGAACTCCATTTTTTCTGCCCAGCGGTGCTCAGTAAGTATCTTCTTGTCCATTCCAAGTGGAAAGTTATCAAGGACACATGAATGATGAAAACTCATCAGGCTTGAAGTCAGCTCTAATCCTTTTTTGAAACCACCAATCTGTCTTTGCACCCTTAGGGTGACTGCATGCCTTAACACTCAAGCTCTAATCAAGGAGATGTTCTCTCACAATGGGGATTGTACTCACCATTTCTTTAGCCTTTTCCTGTACATAATGTGTTAATGTTCAAAGGACCGCAGGTTCCAATTGATGCCTGTATTGTTGGAAGCCAGCACTCAGCTTTTCTGCAGCAGGTATGGATGGACACATCATATCCGGACTGAGCTAAACATTTTCACTGTAATGAAAGTATCAGCATACTGTGTTGTACTGACTAGGATTTAGAATTTCATGGATATTGCATTTCTTTTCCTAAACTCATCAGGTTACTTTCACCTACTTACTGTCCGGTGGTAAACTCTCTTGACTATGCTTTGGTGGGCCAGGCTTCCCATATAACAGGTGGGATTTATATGAAGCCTCCTCAACCAGAAGGTCTCTTTCAGTATCTGACGGTAGGGCATATGCAGGCCTTTGTGCTGAGTATTAAGTTCTATTGATATTCTAAATGCAGTTCTTTTTTAGCTAGCACATTCAGCAATTTTTAGTTTGATGGGTTCTTTTGCCAAAAAAGGGCAGAACGTAATGTGGGAAGGGTGCAGATGGTGTTTGCAACAGATCTCTATTCTCGTCAGTTCTTACAGCTTCCACGGTCAGCTGGTGTTGATTTTCGAGCTTCGTAAGCCTCCCTTTCCTTCCTGTACATGTAGGGAAATCAGATTAACCTTTCTTGAATTGCTGGACTGCCCAACTAGTAAGCTGGTATATTCTACAATTTGCTGCAGTTCCTCTGGTTTAGAGAGTATTGCTCAGTCATGTGCATTTGGGCTTTCAGGTTTGCCATTTGCTGTCAGGGGTTTTGAGAGTGAGCAATTCTAATGTGCTTATGTTTTGCTACAATATTGTCAGTTTTGCTTTGCTTTTTGGATTTGTTCCATAAGCTTTTTCAGGTTTAAGAGTGTGCAGGCACAGGGTTTTCTGGTTTCTGTTGACAGGTTTAAGTCATGTCATTCTCACATAAGGACTCTCATTCAGTCTGTAGGTCTGTTGTTGATATTAATTTGTTCCTTTGAATCAGCTAGAGATATTGAGAACATCTCAGGGATATGCTCAGCCCATTTTGCATAATTGTTGTCTTGTGGGAAGACAGGTGCTTTTGTCACAAGAGGACAATTGACATGGGCTTTGTTTGCTCAGTATGTCTCTCAATTTTCTGCAAGCATCACAAAGCATGCTCTACTTGCGGGTACGCAATTTCTTTCTGCTATCTTTGTGATTAGTTTGTGGAAGTCATCACACTTCAAGAACTCTAGCTCCCAAGACAGTCTTTTTGCTCCCAGATGAAACTTTGGTTGGGAAGTGACAGGCATCAAACAAAAGGGCCTTACAATCTGGATCTCAATGGGAAGTTGCCAATTTGAAGAGTATATTGATATTTTCTGACACAACTTGCACTAATGCCTTAATTCATGCCAACTTAGATAGGATACAACTTTAGATTGTGCTAATCTACCATACAATACAGAATGACTTGCAAGGTTTAGGGTTTACGGTCTTTGTAAGGTTTGCTGTGACATCACTATTCTGCACCCTGCTTGTTTTGTGGCAGAGCAAATTTCAATGTTAAGAAAGGAGGTCAAAAGAGAAAACACCCCTCAAGCTGACACTCATTGATTTGGGTTGACCCAGAAGGAGAGTATGATTCATTTCTACCCCTGGATTTCAAGGTGTAGACTGCAGACTGCTGAGATATCAAATGTCAGAAGAAATGTGTATATAGCTGAATGCTTGTGAGGTACAATGAATCTTGAAAATAAAGCATGTTTTCAGTGAAACTCCATTGTGAAAGAAATAGTCCAAGCAGTTGAGTATACACCGAAAGGGTTTGGTTGTGATTACTCGGGATCTTACATTTCAATTTGCAGGGCAACCACTGGCATATTACACAACAGCATTAACAAATTCTGGAGCATCAAGTGATGTTTAGAATAGACTACTTTTTAGCAGTCTTCAAAGCAATTTTGTAGTGACAGTGCAGACCGTCTTGGACGCTTTGGATATGATGAGTTACAAGAGGGTTCTTACATACTGTTGCAAACAACTGTGTCATCGATTTTATCATTAATGAAATATCTGAAATGGATGTACTATAAATGCCATTTTCATACATGAAGAGAGCAATTATGATGTTTTCATACAGAAGCGGTGTGGGTATAGAAAGATAGACCCAATGGTTGCTGCGGGTAGGGTAATCGGTCAGTAATAAAAATGCAGGTCACAGGTTATTGCTTTTAACTCATGACCTGATGACGGTCAGGTCATTGAGATTCTCACAATGGTGTGAGATTCTCACAATGGTTAGTTACGGACTTGGAGAGAGGTCCTTGGGCAGACAAAAAATAAATGTCTGAAGTATCAGCCAGTCATTTTGCAGATAAATGGTGTGAACAAAACAGTGCTGTCATCCAATTTTGCTGGCCCACACTGCCCCCCAAGAAAAACCAACAATCTGCCCAAAACCCTAATTCTAATAATCTCATTATAGAAGGTTAACAGAGAATGGGAAAGCCCAGGAAGAAGGGTCCTGAATTTCCAGATATTAAATTTTCAGATAGATGCTAGAACAGACAGAAAATCAAGAAAAAAAAAGATCTGAAGTATTATTTGTTTATTTACAGCCCTCTTGCAAATTTTGTCTGGGTGTGAGCAAAAGTGCAGTTCATCTAATTCTGCCCGCACTGCCCGCCTCGAGTAACAACACAACAACCTGCCCAAAACCCTAATTGTAACCTAGTTGTAAGGCTGGTTTGTAACCCTAATTCTACTAGCCCTAACTCTAACCCTAATTGGAGAAGCTCGAAAATGGAGAGCTGAGGAAGGAGGGGGCATTTGTGCGGGTGCGCAGCGGAGAGCGTCAGAGAAGTTGATAATGCTTCGAAGAAGTACGCGGCTGCGCCGCGAATATTTGTACAGGAAGAGCCTTGAGGGCAAGGAACGATCTCTGTACGAGAAGAAGAGGAAAATTAAGCAAGCTCTTGCAGGTTTGTTTTTTTTTTTTTTCCGTTTTTGCAACTGTGCGAGAACAGCATTGTGGTTTCAGAGGGCAAGCTTGTGTAGGCTTCTCTGGAAATCTTTTTCTTTCTTTTTTAACATAAACAGTTGCGTTAGTACTGAACGGATTTCGTCATGGATTGATCTAGGGGAGGGGAGATTGTGTTGTCACTTGTAGAGGGAAAACCTATTCCGACGGAGCTAAGGAATGAAGAGGCAGCTTTGCGTCAAGAAATCGATCTCGAGGACGAGATAACTGCAGGTGCTATGTTACCAGATTGTGCAGTTTATTTGTTTGTCTGTCTTCCCATTTGGTTTTGTTAAAGGATTTGTTTTAGGGTTTAGGGTTCCCACCCCCATGTGCCTTTGTCTTAAATGCTTACTTTGTACAGGGGCAGAGGACTAGATAAGATTAGGGTATTAGGTTTTTTTTAGCATAATATGCTCTTGCATTGTCCAGAGCAGTATGAAGGTGAAATTGGGCCGTTTCCAATGTTCCACATTCAAATGCTTAAGATGGAAATGCCTGGAGCCATTCCAGATAGCTTTCCTGCCGGTGCTGATGTCAGTAGGTGAGCCATCATCAATCACATCCCTTGAATCTTGAATATGAAGTGGTGGCACTCATTAGATGGGAATGATTGTCTATTGATCATCAGAGTTCAAATCCACCATCGATGACGAGTATGCCCTGGCAGGGCAGCAAGACCCCAAGATTCTCATAACAACTTCTCGGGACCCCAGTAGCCGCCTTGTCCAATTTGTGAAGGTTGTCTCCCCACCCTGACTCTGTGGTATTCTCTCATCTTCATTGTTAAATGACAATATGGAGGTGACTAAGGAACATGGGCTATATTTAAGGTTTTATCTTTAGGGTGAACTTTGGTGCCAGTTTTATTGTTTTAGGGTCCTTGCTGCTAGTTCTATTGTTCTTTTTGTTCTAGTTCTTCCCTTCTGTGTATCTCTTCTTCCCTGTTCTTCAATCCTTTCTCTGGGATTTTTTTACATTGATTCAAAAGGAAAATGTTTTTGCCTAGTCCTGATTACCTTAATCCTGAGTATGGAGATTTCTTGCTACTTGTGAGAGTTGTATATTTCATCCTTGTGTTGATTGCATCATGAGTTAAAGCAGTATTTTGCAACATTTTGCTACCACATGGATAACTGCCTCTCTGAATGGCACTGGTTTGGTGGTATTATGTATGCAGGAGTTGAAGATTGTGTTTCCAAATACCCAGAGGATAAACAGAGGAGGCCAGGTATGGGACTTTTGGGTTCTCTGCATTTTAATTGCTAATTAAGTGAGGTTGCTAGCAGAGTGTGTTTTCCTCTAATACAACAAGAGTGAACACTTTTAAGTCACAAGGAAAGATTATATTTTGTACTCCTGTTAGTAATGTCATTTTGTGATTTGACTATCTAGCTCCACTGAAACTCTTAGCAAATTGGATGTGGACTTGACAGGTAATATCAGAGATTGTTGAGTCTTGTCGGGCTAGTGACTTTACAGACATAGTCATGGTTCATGAGCACCGTGGGGAGCCTGATGGTCTAATTGTGTGCCATCTGCCTTTTGGCCCAACAGCATATTTTGGACTTCTCAATGTGGTAAGTGGAATACTCTCTTCTCTCCAGAAATACCAAGTAAAACCAACTAACAATCAAATGCATCTGCATGCATGGAGGCTGATCATACCACTGTTGTGAGAAAGGAAGAATATACACTAGTAGACCCACTCTCTAATAGACTATTCAGGAATGCACTTGTGCCTGTCTGTCCATATGAGAATAATGTGAGTTTGCTGATATGTGACCAGGTGACAAGGCATGACATTAAGGATAAGAGCGTTCTTGGTACAATGTCAGAGGCATACCCTCATCTTATACTCAACAATTTCAGTACCAAGGTGTTTACATCTGCCTGCTGTATCCTTAAAAACCATGTGTTTTTCTTTGCGCCATATCCATGAAAAATTCATCTTCTGCTCACCTTTAGACAGCAGTCCGTATTATATGATTTGCTAGATGTAGAGCATGCTAGTCTGTGATGCTCATCTGTGTTACCAGATTGGGAGTTAACAATGGTTTGGGTTTTTGTGTGTGCGGAGGATTCCAACAGCTTGGGCAGAGAACAGCCAACATTTTAAAGCACCTATTCCCAGTACCTAAGTCAGACTCAAAACGTATCATCACATTTGCCAATGAGTTAGACTACATCTCCTTTAGGTGTGTTACTTTTGTCACGAGTTTCTGAAGGACATCAGGGTTTAGGGTTTAGGTGTCTGAGGTCATGATTCCACAGCATTCTTTTCTTTCTGTAGATCTCACCTTTTTGAAATTGAAAACCTTTATTGTTTTTTTAGCTGGATCTTGTTCGTAGTAGCCTTGTAAATGTATCAATGAAGTTGCTCATTTCTTAGAGATGGTGAAGAATTGGGAAACCTTTTGTGTACTTTAGCATGCTGGGTTGCTGATATGTTTGGGTGTGGAAATGACTAGGCACCATGTGTATGAAAAACCAGGTGGTGTGAAATCAATCGACTTAAAAGAAGTTGGTCCTAGGTTTGAGCTCCGGCTTTATCAGGTTTGCTACTACCCATCTTGCTGTATTTTCTGAAGGCTCCTGGCTCTTTGCAGGAACAGAGTATACCTTGTAGTTTTCCACTGTAATTTGTTTTTTCTTAATCATGAGAATGGAGATTTCTTTATTCTTATGAAATACTGTAATTTTGTAGCATTGTAAATGTTTTACTGAACTACTACATCTGGATATGCAGATAAAGCTTGGAACAGTGGACCAAGTGGAAGCCCAAAATGAATGGGTCATGAGGCCTTATATGAATACTGCACGCAAACGGACAAAACTTTAATTCGAGTTTCCCTGTCAGAATGTTCATTTAGTGTTTAGGTTGGCTAGATGGTAGTTGAAAAAGGATTACTCTGAGGTGGAAACAAAGAAAGAACTACAGAGTTGCATATGCTTTGAACACCAAAGGATGTATTATTCTTGCCAACCTATATATTTCTTCCTTTCTCACCATCATTGTTCCTACTGCAGAATTATGAAGGATGTATTATTTTTGCCAACCTATATATTTCATCCTTTCTCAGCATCATTGTTCTTACTGCAGAATTGTCCTTTGTTACATTTTTGTAGTCTGTTACATCTGTGATACTGAAGATCTACAACAGCCACGTAAGGATGTTCAGCTTGTGTGGTAGTGGTATAATTTGTAGTCATGATTCCGAATTTACATTGTGGTGAGACAGTTCAAGAGGTTACTTCAAAGTTGTAACCACCACTGGAAGAGTCTTTTGCATCCTGCCTCATCCTTGTACATTGCTTACCTTTCAAAATCGTGTGAAATTACATTGATGGGCTTACCCACCTTCGACATGGAAGCTAAATTATACCATGAAATAGGTGTGGAAGAGTCTTTTGCATCCAGCCTCATCCTTGTACATTCCTTACCTTCAAAATTGTGTGAAATTACATGGATGGGCTTACCCACCTTTGACATGGAAGCTAAATTGTACCATGAAATGGGTGTAGTACATACCAGCAAGTGCAAAAGATCTATGTGGTACCCTCTATCAAATACTAAACTTCTGTTGTTACTTTGAATGTGATTGATCACGCTGTCTCTTCTTATGTTGTGGGTCATTTACCAACTGAAGAAATTTGGGCCGGCTCTTTGAAGGAGCTCCTGGCCTGCATCCTTTGCAAGAGCTACCATGTCATCATATTCAAATGAACCTTCACGTGAGGTCTCTAGCACTGCATCAAGCCACCAGGTGCTTCAGCTTTTGCAACAAATTTCAAAAGCGTAGGCAGGGGTTTCACAGATAGCAGATAGTTGCCAAGCCACAAGTTTATAAAGGAACAGGTCTTTTGCCTAGAAATATGACAAACCTCAAGTCCACTCTCATAGACAAACATTAAGACACTAATCTGCTGTTGAAATGGAAAGCAGGAAAAAAGTGGAGAAAGATTTGAACCTTGCTTTCCATCAGGGGATGCAACAAGTCCACGGAATGTGCATGACCCATTTTCATTCCGCTGAGCCAGACCCGCAATTGGTGTACGGCAAGAGCCATCCAGGGTTGCCAGAAAGGCCCTCTCACAAGATACTGCAAGCCTTGTGTCCTCATGATTCAGTGTTGCCAAGTACTTCTCCTGCATATCAATGCCTTTCTACAGTAAGGCACTCTAGCAAAAAAGGATGCATGCAATTTGAACACAAACCTTGAAGTGATCCCAAAAAAACCACACACAGTAAGTAAACCAGGGAGAGTAGTCGTGAGCTTGTTGTAAAAAATTTCTAGTCTAAGAGACATACTCACCATTGTGGAGTCATTGGATCGGCAGGCAATGCCGATGGCTCCTTGAGCAATTGCTGGAAGCATCTCATCAGTTTCAAGAATAGCAGTTACATGCTGTGTCATGTCCAAGCGCTTAAGCCCAGCTAGTGCCAAAAGTGTTGCCTGAACTGTGCCTTCACTGAGCTTCCTTAACCGTGTCTGCACATTCCCTCTGAAATTCACCACCTGCAAACATCAACCATCAATGTGAGTAATTGACTAAGGACCTTGCCATTGGACAAGGGGACATTTACTTTCATCCCTGCACAACAAGTGAAACAAAAGGCCACAAAATTCTTGTGTGTTGAAGACAAAGACATACTTGTCACCCACAAGATGTGCCACATTGAAAAGGAATCAACCAAGATGAGGTTGCATGCCTTACTACAGTCATAATCCCCAAACCCTAACTAGGACCCAGTTAGTTTTCAAGCATGGAAAGAAGAGAAACAGGGGAAAAGAAGGAAGGGTCAAACCTTCAAGTCTGGGTGGCGATAAAGAATTTGTGACTGACGCCGAAGTGAAGCACTTCCCACCACACTTCCAGCTGGAAGTTCAGCAAGTGATGATGCAGTCGGGCAAATAAAAGCATCCCGCACATCCTCTCGTGGCAAATTACAAGGCAAGATTGTACCTTCAGGAAGATACGTAGGCACATCCTTCATTGAGTGGACAGCAATGTCGATTTCGCCACCCAGTAATGCATCATCAATTTCCTTTGTAAATAATCCCTTGCCTCCAATGTCTGCCAGTGGCTGGTTCAAAATCTTGTCACCTGTTGTCTTTATTATGATGATCTCAAGTGCACCTTCCTCAGCAAGCTCTGGATGTGCTGCCTTTAGTTTGTCCCGAGTCTGGTAAGCCTGAGCTAATGCTAGAGGACTGCAACCCTAGCCCCACCCCTCTCATATTACTCAACTAAAAAAATAAATCCAGCCTAGAGGGAAAAAAAAGTCTCTTCACTCCTCTCTCCCCTTGTTATGCATCATGTCTCACAACAATCTATGATATTTGACAACACAAAGATAGCCAGAAAAAACTCATGTAAAACAAACTCTTCTTCACATGGATTCCACAACCCAAACCCCACATCACTTTCCACACCATCTCACCTTGTGTCTACTTCTATGGAAAAAATGGTTCTGGCTGCACAAATACTGTCCCCTTGGAACAAAGATTTCTTCATCCAAAAAATGAGGATTTTTTTAATCCCAGTGACCCAAATCTCAATGAACAGAGTGAGAAAAAAAAGTGCGTGGCAGGGAAAAACCCACCCAACCCATCAGAGAAAGATGAAGAGAGAGAGGCGAGTCACCCACCTGCCACGGGTTCCAATTCGCACCAGGGCAACTCTAGTCTTGGAATCTGAGTTGACGGTGGCCGTGGCCTGTATCAGGGTAAGGGTTCCTGGCGCTTTCCTTTGGGAGGCAGGCAATGCCACCACGCTCAGCAGCGATGATTGTTGTTGTTGTTGTTGTTGTTGTTGCCCTACCAAGCTCTCACTCCTTGCAGATGAAAGAGACAACCTTCCACCACCCACCCATCCCTTGTTCTTCTTCTTCGCACCACAAAACCTCTCCACAGCTGCTGTAGTGTGACCTACTACTGCGGAATGCAAAACCGCAGTCGCCATTTCCGCAGCAAAGCGATGGTTCTTCCGCTACTGCGGGAGTGCGATGGCGGAGACTTGGGCGAGAGAGAGAGAGAGAAAACGCTGCAAATCCTTCTTTCCCTTTTGCGCCGGGATTTGGTTTTGGATAATCTTTCATCCACCGTCCTCATCCATCCTCACGTCGCATATCCATCCATGAGCTTTCTAACTTCATCTATAATCAACAAGTGTGTTTTAATCCACCCAGGTATCATGCATCGTCCATCATGACCCATGCATCTCATACATCCATCCATGCATAACCCTAAACCACCCCTACTACAACATCTAGAGTGTTATTAATTTTCTCTTTTTTCAATTTTCTTCGTAAATCTTTCATCCATGTTCCTTATCCATTGTCATATTACATATCCATCCATGAGTTTTCAAACTTCATCCATGATCAACAAATGTGTTTTAATCCACACCAATATCATGCATCATCTATCATGGCCCATTCACCTCATACATCCATACATCATTAACCCTAAACTGCCCCTACTACAACATCTTGAGCATCATTAATTTTCTCTTTCTCCAACTTTTTTCATAAATCCTTCATCCATGTTGCTTATCCGTTGTCATGTCACATATCCATCCATGATCAACAAATGTGTTTTAATCCACACCAAATATCATGCATCATCTATCATGACTCATGCACCTCATACATCCATACATAATCCTACTACAACATCAAGAGGGTAATAAAACTTTTCTCTTTTTTATCTTTCACTTTCCATAAATCTTTCATCCACCTTCCTTAACCATCGTCACATCACATGTCCATTCATGACCTTTCAAACTTCATCCATTATCAACACATGTTCTAATCCACAGCATCATGCATCCATCATGACCAATGATGTTCTTCATACATCCATGTACCCTACTACTACATCTACAAGGTTATTAATTTCTCTTTTCAATTTTCATTTTCTATGTATCCTTCATCCATGACCTTTATTATCCATTGTTATGTCACATATTCATCCATGACCTTTCAAACTTCATCCATAATCATGAACATAATTTGTTTTAATCCACAATATCATACATCCATACCCTATTACAACATCTTCAAGGTCATTATTTTCTCTATCAACATTCATTCTTTGTAATCCTTCATCTTCATATTTGCCATGTCACATATCCATCCATGACCTTTCAAACTTTATCCATTATCGATGGTCAATTTTTTTTTTCTCCTACCCCCTACCTCCTATTTTTTCATGCCTTCCTCTCTCTCCCGTCCTTTTCCAGTTCATAATTTTTCTTTTTATTTTTTTTGGGACCTTTTTCATTAGTTTTTTCTTTGGTTTTCCTTCATGTATCTTTAGTTCTTTTTAATTTTCTATTTTGTGTACCTCTATTCCAGGCCTTTGTGATTATTTTTTTCTTTTTTCATGGTTTTATTATGTGTCTTTATTTGAGGTTTTTGTGGCCTTTATGTTTTGTGTTGTTTATTTTATCCTTTTATTATAAATCGTTGTTTAATGAATTTGGGGGTTTAAGTTTTTTTGTAAATTTAGTTTTTAGTTTTTAGTTTTGAGTTTATCTGGTTTTTTGTGTTTTTTATTTTTACCTTTTTTTTTGTTTTTTGTAATTTTTGAAACTCTTATTTTCTTACTTTTTATTGTGGGTTTTTTTTTGTTTTTAAAAATTTTCTCAATATATAACCTAATTGATCTTTAATGAATGACACTAAAGGTGGGTAGTTAGGATTTATATTTGAATGATTATGAACCATTGCTTCGTCAAAAGACCTAAACTAGCCTAATTGACAAAACCCTATTTAGGAGGCCATTCTTTCAACCTTCCCTTCATGAGGAACTCAAGTTAAGTCTAATCTTGACCTAAGTTACTTGACATGACTCCTTTTCCACCTTTGCGCCTTGATCACAACAATCAAGCTTAATTAAAGGTGTGCCTATCAAGGTACGAGAAAAGACGTTTAGGCTTTGCAAAAACCTAAGTCCCAAGCTACGCGATTATAGTACATGAACGGGGTCATGATTTCCCACATTGGCCACCATTACCAACCAACCCCTTAGGATGCACTTTGGGCATGTGCATGTCCGCGCAAGCTCACCTTGCTTGCCTCCTCTTTTGGGGCCAAGATTTCTCTTATTGTCGCAACCCCACTTTGAGGGAAATGTGAGGTCGCCATTCACACTCCTGAAAATGGGATTTGGGAGTCCTTTGAGACTCCCGAAAATTTAGAGTGCAATTTCAGGGGTCAAAACACCTTGCATTGAAGCACTATTTATACCGTTGGAAAGGTCTTGAAGTGTAGATGTTCAAAATGGCCTCGCATGAGCCATTTGGACATCTGCAACACAAGTTATGGTCGAAAGAAAGGCCAGGAGTCAAACTGCTAGTTTGACTCCCGACCACTAAAAGTCGGGAATCGACCCGATCCCGGAGTGTGCAGGTGGAGTGCGATACACCGTTGGATAGCTTTCGAGGAGAGCTACAACTTTGGTTCAGACCTTGTCCCGATCCGAGCTTGGGGTGAGAAGTTATGAACGCCCAAAGTCTTGGAAGTCCAAACTGGGACAGTTTTGGGACTCCACTTTGGGAGTCCCGGGAAAAAAAAGCCATTTGGATGTAAGTGCGGTGGAAAGCTGCAGAGAATACTATATGGAAGAAGGTGGTGGCTTCCCCCAAGCCCGGGCCGTGGTGAGTCAAGTGAGTCCAAGGTTGCCCGTGGCTTGTCCCAACACTGAAAGTGTGTAGAATGAATTCTAACCAACTTGTTGGTTGGATTTGGATGCAGGACCAAATAACTAAGTAGCTTGTCTCTCTTCCTAGTCTAATCCCGCCCCTCTCACCCCCTTTAATGCTAGAAGCTAGGAGCGTGCTCCTAGTCCCCCACATTTCCGCAACTTGAGTGATTTAGCCCCAACTTGGGACTAACTAGGGACTTGGGAACGCGTCACTTAACCCCCACCTAGGAGTCCAATTTTGATTTGGGCTTACATAAAAGAGTTCCATTTGTCCATGCCACTTGATAACCCCTTTCTATCATACTCATTATGTTTGTGATGCAATCTCTTAGAACTCTTTAGCCTTTATTTCACTTGCAACTTGATGTGGTACATTTGTGTAATTTTTCGCCCCACTAAAAGAAAGGTGATGTCCTCATCACACTCTATGTTTCCTTTGCCTCTTTGCTGGTCTATTGTGGAATTCTTCTATGGCTTCTTGGGCATGTTCCATCTCGGACTCATTCATCTAAAATGATTCTATTGGATAGTATCCTTTCCACTTAACCAAATACTCCCATTCTCACCTCCTTAGTTGCCTTGACTTGAACACGGTCTCCATTTCAAATTCCGGTTCATTATGAACCAAGTCTAGAAGGGAGCTTGAATTGTGCTTTCGATTGGGCCTTGAGGCATCACGGGCAACCGGTTTCAAAAGCGAAACATGAAATATGGGATGAACCTTAAGATTTTCCGATAGTTCTAACTTGTAAGTGTTAGGAAATTTATTTTCTAACACTTTAAATGGGCTTGCATATGGGCCCAAGAACTTGTGGCTCAACCCTTCTGGCAATCGAAAATTCTTGATGTTCAATCACACTTCATCCTTTTCTTCAAAGTTCACCTCTTGTCGGGACTTGTCCTCAAAGTCCTTGTACCTTTTATGTGCTTTTTCAAAATTAGCCTTGGCCATTTCCCACAAGTGCCGCCTCTCTTCATCAAGTTGTGTGACCATGGGTACTTCCTCACTCGCATCACATGGAGGTTGCCCAACCCAAGTTGTGGGCACAATTGGTGACTTGCTGGTCACCATTTGAAAAGGGGTGGCCCCTGTTGCTGAATGCTTCGAATTGTTGTAACAAAACTCGGCCAACTCCAAATGGTCCATTCAATCTTATTGATCCACCACCACATAATTTTTAAAAAATTGTTGGATCGCCAAGTTAACCCTCTCGGTTTGTCCATGCATTTGGGGTCATAATGAGGTGCTCATCTTGAGCTCTGACCCCATGCGCTTCCACAAGGTTTTCCAAAACTTGCTTGTGAACTTTGGGTTTCGATCCGACACAATGTCCTTTGGGAGGTTATGATGCTTGAACACGTGGGTGAAGAATAACCTTCCCGTCTCTTGGGTCGTGGCATTTTCTTTGGTGGGAATGAAGTGTGCCATCTTGCTAAATCGATCCACCACCACCATGATGGCATCGAAGCCCCTTAATGGGCGTAAGTTCACCATGAAATCCATGAAGACACTTTCCCACAGCCCTTTCGGAATGGGTAATGGTCGCAACAATCCGACTTACTTCTTATTGAGTACTAGGTTTTGTTGGCAAGTCAAGCAAGTCTTCACGTATTCCTCTGCATCCTCTTTCAAGTTGGGCCAATAGTAGGACTTCTTGAGGAATGTGGTGGTGCCACCCTGGCCCGCAAGGGGCCCATCATGACATTCCTTTAAAATCACGTCCCTTAACCTCCGTTTTGGAACATAAAGCCAATTTTGCTTATACCACAATAGTCCATTCCGCAAGTGGAAATGGGACTTGATCCCCTTTTGAATGTCTTGCTTCCTTCCCTTGGCAAACACATCACTACGGATTTTGTTGCTTTTATGTTGATGCTTAAGCACTTCCATTCTTGCCATGTTTTATATATATATATATTTTTTCGGCTGTTTTAAGGTGATGAGTCACTTTTTCTGCCTGCCACAGGGATGTTTTGTGTGGACCTCTGGGACCAATCAAGTCACTGTCATTGGCAATTGACGTTAAAGTAGCGGGAGTGACCATCCACATGTACCTGGAGGAATTGGCAGATTTATCAGAGGTATCTACCTGTGCACTGCAATGGGGTGCAGTACATTTCTCTTCCTTGCTTTTGGTCTTTCTGTATTTTCTCAGATCTAAACTCCTAGTTGCAGAAGGTTCCAGTGTGCAAGTGGGCACAGCTGATGAATCCATCATAACGTCACTGGAAAGTTAAGGACAGAAAGTTTCAAGCTGGTAGAAAAGCAAGTGGGAAACAGCAAGAGATCGACATTATTCTGTGCGAATCCTGTTATGCAGATTTTGAATCGGTACAGGATTGCTTTCACAGATGGTTTTCTCTCAAGACCTAGATCCATGGGTGGTGAAGGATCATTTTCGGCTTTCACTGATGAGGATCGCTCTGCACCATCAGAAGTTTGTGAAACGTTGGATAGTGCAAACAGCGAGATTGTCCATCGAACTGGAGGGGGAGAGTCTAGTCTTCACATATCTACAGAGAACATGCTACTGGGCTTAGTGTCAATGCTCAACTTGAAGCTTTTCAAGTTTCATTCGGTGGTCACAGGCAGTTAGAAGAAAAAGATAGCAGCAGCAGCAGCTCTCGAGAAGCGAGTAAGAATGCAGCTCTTGTTGTTAGCAAGGACAGCTCCTCCACATCAAAACCCGAAGTGGGTAATGGCAGAAATAGGGACAACACCACCCGGGAGATAGCAACGAGTGGGTGGAACATCCAGTTACCTGGTCCACGCAAAGGACCAGGAGCGTATCTTGTCACAAAAGTGTTTTCTCTTGATCTACTGTTGGGAGATGGACACGACTCTCATTTGTTTGCAGATCTAGATGGGGCGACAGTTGAGGTTGTCAGTGATGGGGTGCTGTCACCAGAACCACCCAAAAGAGAGCTGAGAAGTGGCCACCAACTGTCTAGTTTGGATCATAGTAGTGATATGGCCAGTGACAGTATTCAGGAATTCAAACTGCTCATGCAATTGCCAGGCACGACAAACTGTGCCATAGATCGTTGTGTAGTCAAGCTCTGGGGGCCGAAACTTGTGGGAGAGGGTATATCTGCTGGTGCTGCAGATGAGGAGGTAGCTTCCAGAAATCAAGTGTAGGAGTATAAGGTGCAGCCAGTACAATATGTGGATACCAACCAACTCGGATCCAAAAAATCCAATGAGACAAGAACAGCTGTGGTGGTACCGAAATCCCGTCTACTATCACATGTTTCTAGCAGTACTGCTGTTGACTTGTCACAATTGTTACCTGATGAGTCTGGAACTCCATTGCTTGGCCGATCAAAGTCTCTGAGAAACCTTGCTGTGAAAGAACATGACAACAACGAATCAAATCCACACACAAAAACCAGTCAATGTCAACAAGCTCAGGGAAAACAACAATACCATGTTTTGGGTATCTGCAACAGCAGAAGTTGGCAGAGTAATGGTGATGGCTGGTCGAATGGAAGCTATTGTAGCCAAGGTTGTGCTCGTTGCATCAGGTGGCAGTACTCTTCGCATGAATTTGGGTATTACCAAAGACTTGCAAAGCATCACTTTTGTTACAGAGGCAAGTTCTGGAGACCCATTCTATTTTTCTGTCTTCATCAAGTTTTAGTATTGTGTTTTTGTGTCTTCAGGTGTATTTTGTTGTTTACTATTTGTCTGCGTTAATGGTCTCACTGAGCTTTTTTGCATCTGTTCTTAATAATGTGCATTGCTTTTTGGCCCTTGTGTTTTTCATTCACATAAAACAGGGGGGTATGTTGTTTGTGCAAATGTTAGCTTTATCTACACTGGTAGAGTATTTTGGCATTTACACAAAGCTTTTTGCCGAAACTGCCACAGCAGTACCCAATCTGCCTAGCAAAGAGCAATCCAGAAATGCACTTGAGCATCAGTTCAAACCCAGCAGCGATGGAGGTGATCAGGATGGATCGACTCCCTTGTCAGGGACTACGCAGCAGTCACTGTCGCTTCCTCCTTGGGCACCCACAAGGAGATCTAAGCAGATGATGTGAATATCATCAGCCCCTCGCAGACATCAAGGAGAAGCAAAGCAGGATGGTCCTCCTCAAGCAGCTGCTGCAGGATTTGAAGGCTTGGTATCCACAAATAAGCAGTTTCTCTTTGGTTCTAGTGCAAGCTGGTGCTTGCGCTGCAGGTATGCCTGCCTTCCGAATTGGTGATTGGTTTTTCTCAAGATAAGCATCTCACATGCCTAGTGACCTTCGTGTCAATCACTCCACTGATCTTCAAGAGGCAATTCAGCTCTAACTCTCATTTTCACTCTACATGGATGGTAGCAGGGCCTGGAGAAGGATTCCTTTTGGAGCTAGATGGCAATGCTAATTTGCAAGTAGGAGGCAAAGTTCCGAAGGTTGCAATTGCTTTGACTCGTTTCTCCATACTCGGGCTTCAGGCTTGAGCAGTTGGTGATACATGAGCTTGAGCAGTCATTCAACCATGACATTATATATCAAGGGAGATGGCCCACTATAGCTGCTCACACTGTACAGCTGCTTCAAAGTCATCCATGTTCTGAAAGAAAATATAGCCACCATAGTTATTCTCTACTGGATATGGTGGCAGCAGAAGTCTCTCATGCCACAATTGCAGTTGAGAAGCATCACAGATGGCAAGAACACCAGAGCAGTGCTTGGAGCAGCTGTATCATGGGAACTCCAGCTGTGCTCACAGGAATCCTGTGAGGAATGCACGTTGTTCTCTGTCCCAGGTACTGTGTGTGGAGAAGGGGAAAAAAAGAACATTCTTTTGCCTCAATTTCTACTCTGATGAGCAAGAGAGCATCCAGTCAAACATTTTCTGTTTTGCAAGTAGAGATGGAGACAGACAGATAGACAAATGATGTTTGCTGTGTAGGCCTGCAGAAGATACCTGGTGGGAAAAAAGTAGAGCAAGTGCTGCAGAGGAGGCAGAAGAAGCAGCAGCAGCAGATGACATCCCATCATCCTCCTCTCATGATCACTCTCAGGTATGTTCTTGTTCTTCCCGCTTCTTCTTGTCGTCTTCTGATGATGACGATGATGGGAATTCTGCACTTTGTAACAGCAGCAAGAGCGGGAGGAGGATGTGATTTTGTTTCTGGGGATTTTCATAATGCTCATCTCATGTCTTTGTAATGCCAGGGAGATGGTGGCAATCCTCCTCCTGTGGAGAATTTGCACAAAGGAAGGTCATCATCGATAAGCCGTTTTCTTGTGCAATGTCTGGTTAGTCTTGCGCTTTCAGCAATCAGGCTTGAGCTTCGCGACTGCTCAGTCACAGTGCTTTTGCACCTATACTCTAATTGCAGCAGGAGTTACAGTTGTTCACTGGCTTTGAACAGACTGGTCCTTGAAGAAGGA
>Ga0116229_10005641_pt1 | contig 20312 bp, 23 predicted proteins | sample S1TSphgellanicum_3_FD_87313 | JGI IMG/M metagenome (GOLD analysis project Ga0116229, IMG submission 87313) | Host-associated microbial communities from peat moss isolated from Minnesota, USA - S1T2_Fc - Sphagnum magellanicum MG | ecosystem: Host-associated > Plants > Peat moss > Unclassified... | reverse complement strand
AGATTTTGATATCAATATCAGCAACAAACTTAACATATATTCTCCACAATGCCCAAAGACATACAAGAACGTATGCATGCATTCATTGCATAGCATGGTAGTGCTTTGGCTGCTTTGGCGGCCCTTCGACAGCACCTAGAAGCTTAACAAAATGATGAACAAATTGATTCTTTGGAAAATCCTATTCCACATATTAATGTTTTAGCAAAATTCAATCAAAACACGTCGGAATCTACACATGAACGTCGTAATCTCCTACAAAGAGAACGGCGTGCTAGGCAACGTATAAAGTCGACCGAACCATCTGAAATGTCGCAAGACGAAGTAATCGTCTATGTCGATAATGACGAACTATACAACAAGCAACAACACGTGCACAACCTTCTCTTGGCAATGACGCATTGCAATTGTTTGGAGACAAAAACGCGTCAGTCGTGGGACGATGGGATTGTGGAGAAATGGACACAATATGTGGATTCTGCAAGGTGAAAATGTGGATCAAAGAAAAATTGGCAAAGTCAAACAACAATAACCCACAATTTTTTCTGTGTTGCGAGAATGGCAAAGTTCTGTTGCCGAGTCTTCCTGCAACACCATAAGAGCTGGAAGTTCTTTTAACCTGCAAAGAAAGTAGTGCCGTCAAATTTTGAGATCAGATTCGCATGTACAATTCGGTGTTGGCATTCACTTCGTTCGGTGCCAAAGTTGATGAGTCGGTAACAAGGGGCATTGGACCGTACTCCTTTCGCATTCAAGGTGAGCTTTATCACAAAATCAGATCCTTATGTCCTGTCGAAGGACAACGTCCACAGTTTGCACAACTGTACATTCATGATACGAAATGCGAACATCAAAACCGCCATGCTGTTATGCCATCGCTTGATCCAACGACGTTGGATCGGTTGTTGACCATGATGTACAATATTAATCCTTATGTCGAAGTGTTCAAAATGGCAAGGGATATGATGGCAACATAAGGTGCTCCTATGGATATGAAATTGCGTCTCATTGCCTCTCAAACAAAGGATGCCCGTCAATACAATGTGTTAACAGCCAATGAAGTCGTTGCATTGATGGTAGGAGATGGTTCTGAGGCTATAGATAGACGTGACGTCGTTGTTGCGCAACAAGCTGGCTTGTTTCAGCGCATTTCCAAACTACATGTGGGATACATGGCTCTACATTATCCGTTGCTATTTCCTTATGATGAGGATGGATGGCATCCAAATATTCGGCTCAATGGTGTTGTTATTAATGCAAATTTGGATGAAGACCATGTGGAGGAATCTAAGCTTCAAAGAAAGCATTGCAATGTGACAATGGCCGAATTTTATGGTTATCAATTTCAACATCGAGACATTGATGGCATTGCGTTGCTTCGGGGTGACCGATTGAGGCATTAATACATTGTGGATGCTTATGCGGCTATTGAACAAAATCGCTTGAAATGTTTGTGCCTGAATAAAAAAAACTTCGTGTGGATCTTTATCAAGGCCTTCAACACACCATCGTTACAAGTGACAATAGCGTTGTTGCCATTGGACAAAAGATCATTTTGCCATCTTCTTTCATAGTAGGTCCACGTCACATGGTTCAGAATTATCAAGATGCCATGGCAATCTGCAGATGGGCCCATTGCTTGGATGCGTTTGTTACATTCACTTGCAATCCCCAATGGCTTGAAATCAAGAGAGCATTGCTGTTCAGACAACAATCTCAGGATCGACCGGATTTGGTAACCCGAGTGTTCAAAATCAAGCTGAAGGAGTTGATCAATGACATTCACAAGAAGCATATTCTAGGACGCACGATTGCGAGAATCTATGTCATTGAATTTCAAAAGTGTGGGTTGTCGCATGCACATATTTTCATCTTTTTTACCAAAGATTGCAAGCCACACACGGTCGAGGATGTAGACTGCATGATCAGTGCTGAACTTCTGAATTTAGAAACAAATAAGTTGGCCCATGAAACAGTTGCTAGATGCATGATGCATGGTCCATGTGGAGCTGCGTTTCCAAATGCCTAGTGCATGGAAGAAAGCAAATGTAAAAAACAATATCCATGCAAATTCCAATCCGAGATGGTGATGAATGTAAACGAATATCCTATTTATCAACGCAGAGATATGGGGCACACACTTTTGGTTCATGGCATTGAATTGGACAATCGTTGGGTGGTACCACACAATGTCTATTTATTGACCAAATACGATGCGCACATCAACGTTGAAGTTTGCAACAACATTCATGCAGTCAAGTATCTATTCAAGTACGTATATAAAGGACATGATCGTGCAACTGTTGAAATCTCACGCCAGAGCGACAATGCCACTGAAAGGAATGTGGTCAAAGCTCATGAAATTAAAGAATATCTTGACTATCGCTATGTATCTGCATTGGAAGCAACGTGGCGCATCTTCAAGTTTGATATGCATGAGCGGTATCCTACCGTTGAACGTTTGTAATACCATTTGCTTAATCAATAAATGGTGTTGTTCGACGATGACGAGGATGTGTAGGAAGTGGCAACACGGTCAGCCATTTCCAAAACGATGCTCATAGAATGGTTCAAAACAAACCAAGAATCGAAAGTTGCACGAAGCCTTACATTCGATCAATTCCCTCAGCAATGGGTGTGGAATCGGAAGTTGAAGCGATGGACAATGCGGAAGAGAAGCTTTACCATTGGTCGCATGTATTATGCACATTCAACATTGGGTGAACGTTATTATTTGCGAATGTTACTGAACTGCGTCAAAGGTGCCACATCCTATGAGCATTTGCAGATAGTGGATGACACAAAGCATGACACATTCAAAGATGCATGCATTGCAATGGGTTTGCTTGCGGACGACAATGAATGGCATCAAGCCTTGCAAGAAGCCGGTGTTTGGGCCTCAGGATGACAATTGCATGACATGTTTGCCTCCATGTTGATGTTTTGTGAGGTCACGAATCCTAGACAGCTATGGGATGTTCATTGGGAGTCTTTGAGCGATGAAATTGAAGTAATGACACGCCATGAGTGTGATGATCCAATTGTTACCCTTTCTAAGGATGCGTTAAAGGATTGTGCATTGTATGAGATCGATCAGGTTCTCATGCACAACAGACACCGCCTGGAAGATTTTGCAACGCTTCCCAAGTCTAATTACATCCCTTCTGTTCATGGAAGAAACCGATTAGTCTAAGAAGAGTTGGCTTATGATTAGCATTCATTGACCATAGATGCAAACAATGCAGAAGATAGGCTCAATGATGATTAGCGCAGCACATACGAAACTATTTTGAATGCCGTGACATTCAAAGAAGGTAAACTGTTCTGTGTATGGCAGTGGTGGAACCGGCAAAACATCTATTTGGACAACACTTTTGTCCCATCTACGAAGGCAAGGCAAAATTGTGCTTGTAGTTGCCTCATTAGGAATTGCATCTTTGTTGTCCATTCAAGATTCAAGATTCTGATTGATCTGCATGATGAGTCAACTTGCAACATCACACAACAGATGAAAGTGGTTGAGTTGGTGTGTAAAACTAATATGATCATTAGGGATGAGGCACTGATGATGCATCGCTGAGCTTTCGAAGTTGTTGATCGGACCCTGCGTGATTTGATGTAATTGGATGACACACATGCAATCGAAAAAATCTTTGGTGGGAAAACCATGGTCCTTGGTGGGGGTTTTCAACAAATTTTACCTGTTGTTCCCAAGGGAGGACGAGAAGACATTGTTAGTGCTTTGTTGCCCCAATCGCATCTTTGGCAACATGTTACAATTCTTCATTTTCATATCAACATGCGAGTCATGGCATCCAATTTTGAAGAGCAGCGAGAGTTTGCCACATGGGTGTTGAATGTTGGTGACGGTAGTTTTCTTGCCATTGTAGAAGAAGAAGGTGTCGATCCAGATTAGATCAAGATTCCATCCCATATGAAGCTACCAACAAAAGATTGTAGCTTAAAAGGATTAATCCGAACCATCTATCCGGATCACCAATGCCACTCTGGAGATGCCATGTATCTTATGCAACGCAACATTCTAGCCCCCAAAAATACTAACGTTGATGAAGTCAACAATGCAATTCTAGAATCGCTATCTAAAGAATTGCACACGTACTTGAGCACAAATTCTTTGACTCCAATAGAAGAAGGTGCAAGTGCTACTGCAGGAGTTTTAATGGATTCATTGTATCCGGTGGAATTTTTAAACATTTTGCAATTCAGCGGTATCGCAAATCATAAGTTGGAACTCAAAGTGGGCGTGCTAATCCTTTTGTTGCACAATTTCAATCAATCAATAGGATTGTGTAATGGTATGAGGTTGATTGTCAAGAGATTGGGTCAGCATGTCATTGAAGCAGAGATCATCACAGGGAACAATGTCGGCAAACGTGTGTTCATACCCCGCATCATCATATCCCCCTCCGGGATTGATTAGCCATTTGTTTTGTGTCATCATCAATTTCCTGTTCGAGTGGCATTTGCGATCACAATCAACAAGAGTCAAGGTCAGACATTGAACAACATTGGGGTATATTTGCTGTCTCTGGTCTATTTCCATGGTTAGTTGTATGTTGCTATTTCACGGGTCACAAGTAGTGCAAACATCAAGATTTTCAACAGCCAGGGTTTCGACAAATACATGCGGAATGTCGTATATAAAGAGGTTTTGGACATGTAGTTTGTAATTGTAATTTTGTAATATGTACCGTCAAATGCACACACACTTGTGCATTAGGCACGAGGTTCAAACTAGTGATAAGCATAAGAAGCATAACATAGGAGTGATGGTAGGCACAAAAAATGTACCATAAAGAGTGATGGCAAGCGCAAAAATAAGTTGAATCCACCACTCTATTAGCAACACAAAAACTTGAACCCACTTTTGTATTAGAATAGTAGGAAGCACAAAAAATCTAGTAGGAGAGTGATGGAAGGCATAATACATCAACAAAATGTAGTTTCGTTTTTTCAACCCAAACACAAAGCATAAATAATGAATTCAAAACACATAAAAAAGATGCTTAAAGCTTAGCTAAATCATGAATGTTCTTTAAATGAAAACACAAAAATGACAAAATGCCTTGATTCATGAATGTGACGATACAACGAAAAAAAAGTCATCAAACTAAGTTGTCCTTCCTTCTTTTTCATTGCCTTGCACTACAATGTTTGATGGACATTCACTTTCTTTGCAATGCACGCTCAAATACTTCTTCGAACCTTAACCCTAATTTGATTGATGCCCTCATTGATGCAACAAAAATTGAGACCCTTCTTGCCTATGCGTCTCATGGGTCTTGACAAATGCGACGCCTATATGAGCATTGACATAGCTAGGGTTTTGGGCGAACAAAAGGCCACTGAGTCTTCAAGTCTCCTTTTTGTTCAATTGCTACCCATCGGTTAGGGCCTCACATGCCTTGGTGGATACCTGAAGTGTACCCACCCAACATTGGTTTTAACACTGAAAAGCACAAAACGCTGGTTGGAAGAGTCTAATAAACACGGTCAAATCGTATTTATCGATTGCTCCGTATTTGCGATTGGCTAGATAGTTTGATTGGTCCAGGTGGGTTGTTACTAGTAGTCTCCCACTTATTTACAGTCTAAGAAGTTTCAGTTTTTTATGTGTGGGGTTGGAAAAGAACAAGATGTACCAAACTAAAACTTGGATGTGAGAAATATTTTGCTAGGGTCAGATACTGAACATTGCTGGAGATGCTCTTAGCATCATCATCATCATCAGCAGCAGCAGCTCATCGATGGATGATGAGTCACGAGGAATCCGCCCGGGAAGAAAAAGAATCCTCAAAAAGATGGGAGGAGGAGGATATCTCACACACCCACAAAATCCAACAGCCTTTGTGATTGGAGCAGCCACCATAATCCTCCTCCCCCTCCTCCTCTTCTTCAGGTAACAAGAAACAACAAACACGCACCTCACGCACTCCCCCCCACCCAACTCCCCCAAACCACACAGACACATTCTTCAGCCTCATCACAGACAGTTAGTTAGTTTCTCTTTGCATGTTGTTTGTTGGGTTGCACAAGAGAGGAGGTCAATGGCATCATCAGCAGCATCACTGGGTGTGATCTTCAACTTCAGTGACAGATGCCCATCACCATCATTATCATTACTTGCAGTTGCAGCATGTGACAAGTGCATGACCATCAGCAGTAGTAGCAACAAAAGCAGCAGCAGCAGCAGCATCACTTGCAGCAGCTTTTCTTTGCAATTGGGTTGTAGAAATTTTTGCATTCCAGCAGCTTCTTCTTCTTCTGTTTCTTCTTCTTTTGTGTGCAAGTTTTCAGTACCCAATTGTGGTGGTACAAGGACAAGGAGATCAGGAGTGAAATTGGGGAAGTTCATGGTGTGTAGTGCAACATTGAGTCCTTTGAAGTCAGCAAGGAAAGAGCAGGAGGAGGAGGACATGGAGGAGGAGGAGGGCATGAAGCAGCAGCTGGTTAGGGTTGGAGAGGAGTTGCCTGAAGATTATGTAAAAGATGATCCTAGCAAGACAGTTCCGCAGAGAAGGTGTGGTATTCTTTTGCATCCTTCTTCTTTGCCAGGGAGTTATGGAATTGGGGAGATGGGTCGTGAAGCTTTTGCTTTCCTGGATTGGTTGAAGGCCACAGGTTGCAGAGTCTGGCAGGTGTTGCCTCTGGTGCCACCAGGAAGGAAAGGAGGGGAAGATGGATCACCATATGCGGGTTCTGATGCTAACTGTGGAAATACTCTGTTGATTTCCTTGGAGAGTCTTGTTGCAGACAGATTGCTGGAGAAATCTGATCTGCCCAAGGTGGTGCCTCTTGCTAGAGTTGATTTTACAGCTGTGGCAGAGATCAAAGATCCATTGATTGTCAAGGCGGCGAGAAATCTAGTCAAGAGCAAAGGACCCTTACGAGAGAGGATGGAGAGCTTCAGGAAGGATCCAAGAATCTCTGTGTGGTTGGAAGAGGCAGCATTGTTTGCAGCAATTGACAATGCACTTGGTTTGCAATACTGGTGGGAATGGCCTGCAGCTCTGCGAAACCGAGATCCTGCTGCTCTAGAGAAAGCCAGGAAGACGCACGAGGAATTCATCTCAATCTTCATTGCACAGCAGTTTTTGTTCCAACGTCAGTGGCAAGAAGTGCACAGTTATGCGACAAACCTAGGCATCAAGATTGTGGGTGACATGCCAATCTATGTGGGTGGACACAGTGCTGATGTGTGGGCAAACCAGAGCATGTTTTCTTTGGATCCTGACACACGAGCTCCATCCATGGTGAGTGGAGTTCCGCCTGATGCATTCTCTGCAACTGGCCAGCTATGGGGAAGTCCATTGTACAACTGGAAGGTTATGGCTGAGGATCGATACACTTGGTGGGCAAACAGGATGCGGCGTGCTGTTGAGCTCTATGATGAGTTCCGGATTGATCATTTCAGAGGACTTGCAGGTTACTGGGCCATTGAAGGAACAGCCACAACAGCAATGAATGGCAAATGGGAAGCTGGCCCAAGAGAGGATTTCTTCGAGGCAATCAGGGAAGCTGTTGGAAAGGTTGATATCATTGCTGAGGATCTGGGTGTCATCACAGGAGATGTTGTAGCTCTGCGGAAACATATCAAAGCACCTGGCATGGCTGTTCTTCAGTTTGCATTTGGCAACAATTCACGGAATCCACATCTGCCTCACAACCATGAGGTTGATCAGGTTGTGTATCCTGGAACCCATGACAATGACACAGTGGTTGGGTGGTGGAAGAAAGCAAGCATGACTGAGAGACATCGCGTGCAGCGCTACTTAAGAATGGAGGAGGATGATGATGTGCATTGGGAGTTAATTCGTTGCAGCATTGCCTCAGTTGCTCGCACTGCAATCATCCCAATGCAGGACATATTGGGTTTGGACAATGATGCTCGGATGAACACTCCTGCAACCCAGGCAGGAAACTGGGGATGGAGAGTGGGAGAATCTGGCATCTTCTCAGAACTCAATGTGGAGAAGCTGAAGCTGAGGGGTCTTCTTGATGAATTCAACCGCCTGCCTCGGGGTGAGAAACTTGTTGAAGAGAAAGCTGAGTCTAAACCAAAACAACTGGTTGTTGAAGAGAAAGCTGATTCTAAACCAAAACAACTGGTTGTTGAAGAGAAACAGAAATCAAACCCAAGCAAGCGTGAGATCAAGTGAAGAAGACAAAAAAGAAGAAGAGATAATTTCATGTAAGTCCTTCTGTACTACTGATTTTCTTAGCTGACAAATTGGCCAAGATGAGAAAAAGCACCAGCAGACAGATAACAAGCAGGAACAGTGTTGAAAAAGCTTCTTGTTCTTCATTATCAGGGCATTGCTGCTTGATGGAGATCACAGATAGATTGCAGGAAATCTTTTGTATCACTAAAACCCACTGTCAGACCCAACCAAAAAAAGGTCCCTCAGAGGGAAGATCATCATCATGGTGCAAAGTGGAGTTGAATTGTTGAACTGCAAGCAAGCAGATCCATTCCTTAAGATAATTTGTTGAGTCCAATTCTCAAACCCCAAGATTAGCACAAGTCTAGGGAGGAGGGGGACTCTCTTCTGCTGAAAATAAACTTCAAAAACTCAAGATTTGAAGAGATGGAGATAAGAACATTTGGCAAAAAAAAAATCAAGCAATCCAATATATCCTGAAGAAGAAAGACATCACCAACAGACAACAACAACAACAAAAATCATCATATCATTGAAACAGTTGTGAGAGTATTCAAACACTGGACTAGTTTTTTTTCCTGCAACACAGCAGCTATATACAATTTATACGATTTGTCATCTTCTTATGTTGCAAAGTTCCTCTTACAGTTTTTTTGAAAGTTACACTCTGTCACACATCCAAGCTTCTCTCTTCTCAAGTGTAAGATTGATTTACAGTTACAATTTCTAAAACCCGTATGTTTCAAACTCATTTTTCCAGTTTTGGTGAAGAAGCGTGATCAGAAACAACACCCAACAGTGCTGACACCACCTTTAAGTGGAGTTTCACTCACTCGCTCACTCACTCACTCATCACTGAAAGATTTTCCCCTTGAATTCATTTTTCTTGTCAAGAGATGGGTAGTAGTATTGATAAAGCTTTTCCAGTATTGAATCGAAGTCCTTGATTCTCTTATGAGCATTTGGAAACCAAATGGTGATTCAATATCTTGATTGAATTGGAGAGCGAGGGAGAGAGAGAGAGTTCTTGGCACTGTCTTTTTATTTGTGTTTTTTTTCCCACATCAAGGTGTTCTTCCATCCTTGATTTTGTTTTGCATCATATCTGTGAGAAGACTTTTGTTTTGTGCATCTGTGAGAAGATCACAGAGGCAACTCCTCAAGGTATTGATTGTTGTCAGTTGCCTTGGGTACTCATACCTCAATTCTACCTCATTCATCAATTGGGTATTTATACCTCAATTGCTGTGGATTGGATTTTTTCCAGTTTGATCACAGTAGTATCTTTGTTGCAGTCTTTTGCATCATCTTCACTCTCAGTTGTAGTTGCTGCATCTCAAAGATAGATAGACAGCATGACAATGATTGCCACAACAACATTCCAGCCTTGTTGCAAAAGACAGAGACTGAGATAATCATCAGCTGCTCAATGCCAAGCAGTTGCAAAATCCTAGCTCATGAGAAGAAGGATCAGTACACCACCATTCAAGCATTGTTGCAAAAGACACACATTCAGATAATCATCAGCTGCAAAATCCTAGCATGAGAAGAAGGATTGGTACAACATCCTAGCATGATAAGAAAGGATTGTTGGTACAACACCATTCAAGCATTGTTGCAAAAGATACACACAGATCATGAGCAGCTCTCTTGCAGCAGTTGCTAAACCCTAGCGAGGTTCTTAGTACGAGAGGAGAGGCAGAGGAAGAGAGAGAGATAGAGAGGACTGACTTCTTTTTTCTTTGAAGTCAAGTCTTTGGGGTTCCTTCTTTCGGGGACCACGCGTAAGAAGAAGAAGAAGAAGAAGAAGAAGAAGGTGGGTTGGGAGGGATCCACAAGCGGCGGACAGTCGAGGGGGGACCCACGAGCACAAGACATGTGCGAGGAACATTGATTGCGTGTGCTACGCGACGACCTTTCCCTTCCGTGGCGCAACCAAGTGCGCAGCAGCACTCTTTCTTTCTTGCTCCTCCTCCAGTCATCAAGTCCTCCTGGACGTTTCTGCTCCTCTCCTTTGCGATTCTTTTTCTCTTGTCGTCACTTGGGGAAGAGCTCTTCTTTTTCTTGTTGTCGTTGTTGGTGGTTGTTTGCTGCTGCAGCTGCTGGAGGGAGATCCCAGCACCAGCACACACATACACCCAACTCCCAGATTCTCCTCCGATCGAGACCCCGGCACCACCAGCACACACACACACCCACCCCAACTCCCAGTTTCTCCTCCGATCTCCATGAACAGCAGTAGCAGGTATGGAAAACACAACAAGAGGCAATCTCATCATCAATCATCAGGGGTTGTCATTTTTTCCTGTGCAATCCGTTTTTGCTACTCTTCTTCTCTTCCAAAAATTCTTGCTGCTCTGAAATACTTGGTAGTCGTCAGGGGGATGTGATGGGTGGTTCTTTGCTGCTGTTGAGGGTTTAGGAATCTGCGTTTTTTTCTGGGTGTCAAGCATGACACGAGCTTTGCTTTCTTCTTTGTCAAGCATGACATGGGCTTTGCTTTCTTCGTCCTTTGTATCATCAGGTAAACAAAAACAAAACAAAAATGGGTGGAGAGAGTTGGAGATTTCACCACCCTTGAAGAAGAGCTTCTTCTGAGCGAGTTGTACTTCCTCTGCTGTGAAGCGGCTGCAGCAGCAACAGCAGCAGCAGAAGAAGAAGAAGAAGAAGAAGAAGAACACGTGGTGCAAATTTGTGCAAGAATTGGTTTTTGAGGTTTCCTGGTGCTGGAGAAATCCAAATAACAACACAAACTCCAGGGTCCATCTGATCTACTTCAGGTATGTATGTATGGGATGTATGGATCAAAGAGAGAAGGAGAAAGAAATCTCAAGGCGAAGAAGAAGTTCTTTGCTGGCTGGCATGGGAATTGTGTTCTCACTCTTTTGTTGTGATCTTTTTTTTGTTTTTCGTGCTGTTTCCTGGTATCATCATCATCATCTCCTCTTTTAAGAAAGAAAAAGGAAAAGGGTTTGCAACCAGGAGATTTGTATCAACCTGGTTCTGGAGGAGGCTTTCTTGTAGAAAAGTCATGAAATCCAAAGAGGTCCTCATGGCAATTGGATTTTTGGGTGCTAGATATTGTACGCTTGGTGTTAGGGTGGACTGTGGATGTCTTTGTGAGATCTGAAATTTTCTGTTCTAACTGGGAGAAGTCTGAATTTCCATTGATGCTTTGAGAAAGTGTGCTTTTTGTGGGCAGCTTTGCCCATCATGCTGGACCATTGGTGCTGCTTTGAACAGCTCTTTTTCAACATTCATTTTGGCTCTCAGTTTTGTTTCTGATCATGCTAGCTGCTAGAAGTATTTTTTCTTGACAAAATGAAAATTGTAGTGGACAAAAGATTATGTCAATCTGGGGTAAGAATTTTTGTTTGCCTGATGTTGGTGAGAGTTTCATTCAATTGGAAACAAGTAGTAGTACTCATGCTGTCAATGGCCCTTGTATTTGGGGCAGAAATTTGTGGAGTGTTGAGACAGGACATCCCATGGCAACAATCAGTCGTTCTTCGTTGGTGGGTCAGTCAGTTTCGAGGATAGTGGTACAGGAGAATCTGATGAAGACCAATGATAGACACAGTACTATACCAGTCTCAAGACATTTGCTGCCTTCATCAGCAGAGCGCAAAGAAACTTGCACATGCCAGGTCTACTTGCAAATCTCCAGAATTCCACGGGGTTTAGGAGGCGTTTCAAGTTTAGGATGCTACGGATTTCGCAGAAAGGGGCAGAGGAAATTAAGAGGATATGAAAAAAGCAATATAGTGACAAAAACCCGATGCGTGCATAGTTCTTCAGAGGGTGTGAATAATGATGATGCAATGGGAGGTGATCCACGAGTTCAGCAAATGCTTGTGGAGATGGTGCAAATTCAAATGGGGAAAACCCGTATGTCAGATTTTGTGGGTGAGAGATCACAATACATGCGCAGCATTGCTCAGGAAACCCATCAACAGTATGACCGCATTGCTTACCGCACAATGAAGGGTCTGGATGACACTGGTGCTCGGGTGAGTGAGTGAGTGAGTGAGGGTGGGTGGGTTCAAGCCATGTATGTGGTGCCAAAAATTTTCATCTGATACAATCTGCTGAGATGCTTCTTCTTTGGTAGCATGTGGGCATTCATGCCATAATAGTGCAAGCTTCTCTGATTCCTAGGGCACAGCTTTTGAGTTGGGAGAGATGAATTTTTTTGCAGGTGCTGAGGCAACTGGATGCAGATGCTCATGCCATTGAGCGAGAACTCAGAAATGCAAGAGCTGAACTTGAGGTATGACCTTGTTGCATGAGTGTCCAAACCTTCCATCTTGTTGGCTTTGTCACAATGTGGGTGGTCAAAAGTATTAGTTTTCTGAGAGTAAAAGTTTTGACTCTCTTGTTGTTGTTGTTGTCTTTGAAGTCAATTTCAGCAGGATGTTTGTTTGAAACTTTGCAGGCACAGCAGAGGGATTTTGAGGAATTTCAGCGCATCACAGCATATTCTCGAAATGAAGGATTGTTCTTCAAGAATCTTTACCCATCTCCTAGCCGATTTCATTTGCAGACATCAACACTCTCAAAGGGTCCCTTCAAGGAGGTAAACCAGATGTTGGTTGTCCTTGTATCTGGTGAAAGTATGAAGGCTAGATTCTCCTTTGAAATTCCTGAGTATTTTTTTCTGGGTTACTTTTTCACAATTCGGTTGAAGGTTGAATTCACAGAGGATGATTGGCATTTTGTTCTATATGGGAAAGTTTATGATGGATTTGACATTGACATATTCCTCCTGCAGCAAGTGATTGTGGTGAAACCAAGTCGGGATTTCAGTAGCAGCTACAAGCAGGTCCTTTATGGAGGTCTTTCGTTGGTCATTGTTTCGTTCATCTGGAGTTCCAGCTCAGGTAACAAAACATCGTAGAAAACACCCAATTTTTCTTTTCTGCCACTGCCTAAACAGAGATTGTTAAAGCTATCATCTCTGGGGTGGAAAATTTCCATTCCCAATCAATCAATCATGAGAGATAAGGAATATGGCTAAACATGCAAATTTGCAAAGATTCTGATCTGTCTGTGAATTATCAAACTTGTCCAATTGATATAACGCTCATCACAAATATGTACTTAATCTGCATGCAGTCATTCCACTCTCACTCTTTACAAAATAAACCATGTCTAATGGGAACTTAATTGCAAGGATTTCAGTAGTGTACAGAGGCCTATAAAATGCACTTCCATTTGTTGGGTGATGTTGCTCATAAAATGATTGCTATGTCTGATCATTTTAGAGGAAATATGCAGTCAAGAAATCCTCAGTATGCAACACACACATACATATATGTGTGTGCATGTGTATGTATATGTATAATGCACATTTTTGGTGGAGCTACACATGAATGATCTCATTGTGTTTTGTTGGGAAACTACTTGTTTGTAGCTTTGTTGGCAGGAACAGGTATGAGAGCTTCGAAGCTGATGAGTTATGGTATCATCATCTCTGCTCTTCTAACACAATTAGCATATGCAAAGGTGCTGGTGGGTGAGGAGGAGGAGGACAAGGACAAGGAAAACAAGTCATTGGAACCACCGGTCCGATCTCAAGACTCTCAAGACGCTCATGACTCACAATGAGTGTACTTTCTGACATTCCATCTATATAACAAAAATTTTTTATAGATCTCTGTAAATACTGGGGGGCGACAAAAATTTGCAAGGGAAACGAAAAAAACTGTCAGTAGTAGGGCATTGATCAGTATTTATTTTTCAAGTTGGATTTGATGATCTTTGTGTAAAAATACAATTCTACTCTTTTGCTGAATAGTAGGAAAAAGCCAAAGAGGTTGTTGGTGCACAGTATGTCAAGTTAGAGAGAATTCTTTTAGTTTTCTCTGCCAGCAGTGCATAGTGTATGAGTAGAAGAGATTCTAGGGTTTTTTTCTCTCCTGTAATTTCTTGCACACAAGCTCTTCTACAAGAAATTTCTTCTTTGAAATTGGTCTTTTGGGTGTAGTTCCAAAATGCTGAGATCCCGATCTTGGGAAGTTTGTGGGTGAATCTGCAGCAGTTGGTAATTGAAGTCTCTCTTCGGTGTGTGCATATGTGTTAGCAATGCTCTTCAATTGATCTCTTTGATACTATTTTGCAAAAGTATAAACAAAATGGCTTGACCCAATGATTCATTGACACTTTGTACAATTTTTTCAAGCTTGAGTGGATTATATGAAAGTAGTAGCAAAGAGATTTGTGAATTGCAAAAGTGGGGGTTGGGAGTAGGGAGTGGCATGTTTTCACAAAGGAATTTCGGAAGTGGTAGCCACTCACAACCACATGTTTGAAGGTTTGGAATTTGCATGAGGAAGTTTGCATGAGTGTTAGAGAAAACATGCAAATGGACTTTGAATCTGAACTCTATCTTTGTCAAGAGATTGACAGAAGCACTTATTGTTCCACTCAAAGAAGGTCAGTCATAGAGAGCAAAAAGAGAGTGATCTTCAAAGAGCAGTGTCATACATTTGTTGATTGCACTCCAAAAGTGTCAATGCCTGGCCATCACCAACCCACTCAGAATTGCTGCAATATTTAGATCTGATTTGAGTGAGTGGAATCTCTTACCTCCCATCAATGCAGAGTCAATGACTTCCTTGCAGTCGATCAGAAAGAAGGTTTCCTGTACAGGTGGCTCCGTAGACACCACCAATCAAGGTCTGGGCAAAGAATTCAGAGCAAAAACCAGATAAGAGAGGCTGAAAAGAACACTCTGGGAAACAAATTGAACCAAAACCAGATAGAGAAGCTGAGAACACTGACTCCTCTTCAAACTTTCCATCACAAGCCTACCATCATCCCTTTGAAGCAAAGTCTTCCAAGGAACCAAGAATAGGTGCTCCCTGCTACAAGTATACACTGAACTAAAAGGCTTCAGAAACCAGACTCAAGATGAACAAGCATCCTGTTGCCAAATTGGGCAACCCCACACAACAACAAAAGAAGGTCTCAGTAATTCCTGTTCATAATTCTCATGTAAATGGAAGCCACATATACATTTCAATTTGAGTAAGATAATGTACATCAGGCTGGGAAAATTGGCAGCCAAACTTACAGTAGCAAGTGCTCCCACCACCAGGTAGATGGATGCCCAACAATTTGGAACACTTTTTTACACTCTCAGCACTCCCAAAAAAAATCAAGTAAAACCCCTTGCTTCAGAATATCTCCCTCTGCCATTTGAGGGTTGAAGATACCCAGTATATGTTAATGTCATACACATGAAATTTTGGCTAAAGACTACACTGAATCACTCCCCTAAACTTACAAAATGCAAAAGCCATGTTTGTGTGGCAAACACTTTCTAAACTAGTGCATCTCAAACTAACCAGAAATAGTCATCCTTCACAATCATTCAGTCATTTTGATGTCAACATTCAGAAAATCTTCGTCAAAGTCTTTTTTGGAGCTTGATAACAGATCTGGGTTTGCAATCAAAAAGATGAGGAGGTACTCAGGGTTCTCCTCAAAGAATTGGGAAAATTCTGCCATGCTTATAACTCCTGGCTTCTTTCCGTCCAATTTTTCAAATAGAAAATGCACCTACATCAAAATGCACATCCCACTCAGTGAGCATGTTGATTTGCATATTCCTCATCCAGCAAAGAACAGTTCCATTTGAGATATGCCCATATAGAATGAACTCAAGATAGTTCAACGGCTAGTTGCACTGTAGGACAATGGTGCGTAGCAGGTTGACTCTGGGGCCTCATGCACGAAGACTGTTCAGGCTAATGAGATGACAAGAGCAGTATTCTGGGAAAGTAGAAACTGTCACACCAAACCACACAGAGGTACAGGAGACAAAGACCACTGCCTAAGGTTTCAGCTATCAAAGTACCTATTGTGAAAATCAATCAATAGCAAGTTTTGGCCCAGCTGCTACATGACAGGTCGTAAGGAGACTACTCAAATTCTGTGCTTGATGTGGCCTCATAGCCATACACCCCAAGATGCCCAGTTTGGGAATGTATCAATCCATAGAAGAGAGAGCAAGAGGGAGAAATTTGAACCTGTTGGTTTGTGATAGAAGGAATGACTCCACGGAAGCTAGTTTGAGCCTTAGCTTTATCCAGTATCCCATCTCCATCTCCATTGCAGAACTTGAAGGTGGCCTCAATGGCCTCTTTGAATTTGTCATGTTTGACTATGAATGCAACCCCTGCAGCATACTGTCCTACCTCCCCATCCCAATTCAGTCCACCTGTTCAGCATAATGTCCACTATCCCCACCAGAAAAGGAGCACTGAAAAACATCAGACAGAATTGAGGTGCATCACATATTTTGAAACACAACGAAGATGCACCATGGTAAAGGCACCTGGCTGAAGTCAATAAACCCTCGGTCTGTGCGGTCAAAGTAAGAAAAGACCTGCCGGAGAAGGACACAATCAGGTAGGTGTAGTGCATTAATGAAGTTCCAGTACGTAACAACACCCCTGTGTATACCCAACACATGCAGAGATCATCAGCTACAATAGGCACACAACTCATGAGGGCCTGCTCCTGACAATTGTGACCTGTGGAAAATAGTACATGCAACAAAAAGACAATTTTCTCATCTCTTGATTGACATGAGACATTGTCTGAGACCCTGAAACATAACATAACAAAAAACTCTTTAAAAGAAATGTTCACCTCTTTGCTGGATCCATGGCCAGAAACTTGTGCAACCACAGTTTTGCATCCTTGAAACTTAGTTGATACAGCTTCTCAAACTTCCCAAATTCCAAAATACCAGCTTTGCTCTCGAGCTTCAATTTTACTGCCTCCATTGCCAGTGCAGCATCCTCATAACTGTGTTGAGTCACAGATACATTGAGTGCTCGTGCCATGGTGGCACGCACTCTTTCTGCAAACGCTCGTGGATTTTTCTGTTCTGCTAATGTGGGATGTATGACAGGCAGATACTCCACCTTAAAAAAAAAAAATCCCCAAAATTCAATCACACAGCTCTCAAATCCATTCCTTATAACAAGCACGTTGCCTAACAACAATATAATGCTCTATGGAAAGTTCCAAGCAGGAAAAGAACTATGAAGGCAACTCCATACCTAGTCTTCTATACCTAACTCCATCAGCTACAATGAAGCTAGTGTATTATACTCTTGATATTACTACACATATCTATGCAATTGCAGAGAAATCTCCACAACAAGAATTCAAGGTAACACAACAATGAGAATACACCAACACAGTTTCTTCTACTGGATTGCAATCACAGATTTGCAGACTCTGGGACAGGCAGGGATGATTATTCAGCTGGATTAGGTCTACAGCCTGCTGCAGCTTCCTAACAGAGGAAAACTCTTGTGAGTGAGAAGAAGGTAAAAGGACGGTGGTGGTGGCAAGGAAGGAATGAAGAACTCACCGACATGAAGTTGTGGAATTGTGTCATGAGACGGAACAGAAGCCAGTAGACGACAGGGCCTTCTGCAACCCAGGAGGGATCCATGTGCACATGCGGATAGCGCATCAACATGGGCTGCACTGCATAGCCAGGAGTGAAGGCACCCGCTTTGAAGGAAACCAGAGCTTTCCCGTTGGTCGTAGTTGCTTCAGGGAAGATCATCACATGGCTCCAGTCGTTGCACATGGCTTTCCGCTTGATGGCACCCGACGCATTGCGTCGGGAATCCGGCAAATCCCTGTTGACGGCTATCACTTGCATCGCCTTCATGATGGCGCCGGCAACAGGCATCGTCAAATTCTCATGCGCTGTGACGATCACCGGCAGATGGCGGAAGAAGATGAAGAGAGGATCCGCAAAGGTTACATGATTGCTCACCAGAATCGGAGCTTCTTGCCGCGGAGCCGGTTTCCCCTTGACACAGATCCACTGAAACCCGCAGGAAAACAGTTGGATTCGCGCGCAGAACCTGACAGGCATGAGTAACACTCGTCGCCAAGTAGGAAACGGCTTCGTCAACACTTTCTTGGCCCCGAGCAAGGCGATCTTGGTGATGCAGTACCCCAGCAACAACGCTGCAACGAACAACACCGCTCGCAGCAGCATCACTGGGAACAACACAACCGTCTTCACAACCTCGTACGTTCCTTCAAACCGGCTGTCGTTGCGGAACGGATTGAAGGTCTGGTCCGTCTGCACCTCAATCGGTTGCCCTAAACCTCCTGCTCCTTGTCCCTTCTTCTCACCATTCTTCCTCATGTTTCCCGTCTCCCACACTCTCCCTTTCTTCTTCAATCCCGCCTGTAACCTCCTCTATTATGTCTTCCTCCTTGCTTCTTGCTTCTTGCTCCTCTTTTATTTCATCTTCTCCACCTCTGCATCCGTTGCCGCAACACAACCATCATCCTCTTGCTCTTCTTGTTTCTGCTCCGCTGTCCTTCTCCTGTCACAACAACCCTGCTACATACACTGAATTCTAAAACCCTGTCACTATTGCTCCTCCTCCTCCTCCTCTCTTATTACTCCCTGCTCTTCTTGCAAAATAGTCACAAGCTCGTCATAATCAGCGACAAATTTACAGCCTCTTCTTGGATCCTCTTCTTCATCTCCTTCGCTACTCCTGTTTTCTCCTTATTCTTCGTCTCCTCGATTTCTCTTCTTACGACACCGCTGCTGCTGCTGCGACGATGATACGCCCCCGAAATCCTTGCACTACAATCGCGCAACAAACGCGACAACGAAGAAAACACTCACAGTAATGCGCGCTGCCGAACGCTCGGAGTTCGCACACTAATCACGGCCCGCTAATCATGAACACGAGGCACTAATTAAGATTAGTCCGCGAGATTAGCGAGAAAGGTACTCTACACCCTCCTAATCATGATCACGGTGCACTAATCACGATTAGTGCGCCAGATCAGATCAGCGAGAGGGTATAACCCTAGTAGGCTAGTGGTTAGTTCACTGGACTAGTAGTGATCATTTCTTTTTCCTTCTTTTCTTTCTTTCTTTCTTTATGTTGTGTCAGGGGAAATGCATTAAATGCTGCTGATTTGGCCTATGATGAAAAAAGAAATGATGGGTTGGTTAGATTTTCTTTTTCTTTTTTAGTATTTAATATTTTAATATTTAATATTCAGTTCTTTTTTTTAAAAATCTTGGCAAATTAGGCCACTTGTCACCACTTCAAGGTATGTTATTTTATATACCCATATATATACCACACATGGGTATATATATATAGTAACCCATATATATATATATATATACCTTCTTAGGCCCCAATTTCCAAGTGGTGGTGACGGACCTTGGTGGTCTCTTTTTGTTGGCTTGTTTGAGAGGGGGAGGGGGGGACCCCAAAAATATATATGTGTGTGTGTGGATGTTAAGAGAAACAATAGCACTTTTTATTTATTTATTTATTTTATTACTTGAGATTGATTTCAAAGGGAAAAAGAATTCTTTATTTACCAAAAGAACCATACACACAATGCATGCACAACACACATATGCCTAAATATATCACACATGTGTAAGATAAGCTTTTTGTGTGTATATATGAAAAGAGGTTTTTTTTTTTTTTTTTTAATTTTTTTTTAAATTTTTAAATTTTTTTTGTCTCTATACTTTTATATATAACATACAAAGTAAAGCCAAATTTATTTGGGTGTATGTGTGTGTGTGTGTGTGCGCGCCTTTTTGACCAATGTTGGTTTCATTTGTCCCATTTAACCATACCTATTGTTAAGTTTAAGTTTCGCCTTCATTTGATGTTGAGTGCCTACCACCTTGGCAGCTTTCCACACTAATTATATTATTTTCAGAAATGTTGAAATTTTCAAAAAAAAAAAGAGTTGAAATCAACAAAAAAAATTTAGTAAAATATCGAATCTTCAAGAATATTTCATTTGTTAAAAATGAAAATCTCAAAATTAATCAATTATTTGACAACCATGTGTTGAAGCTGCCAAGGTATTATGGGTTTTTTCTTTTTCTTTTTCTTCTTTTTGGGTGAGGGGGTGAAGTTGGATATTGGATATCGGGATTTTGGAACTAATAAACCTTCACAAAAAATTATGAATTATTTATTACCTATTATGTTTGGTCCTCCCCCCCCCCCCCCCCCCCCACCCCCCTTTTTTTTTTTTTTTTTTTTTTTTTTTTTTTTTTTTTTTTTTTTTATTTATTTTTTTTTTTTT
>Ga0116229_10005637_pt1 | contig 20330 bp, 14 predicted proteins | sample S1TSphgellanicum_3_FD_87313 | JGI IMG/M metagenome (GOLD analysis project Ga0116229, IMG submission 87313) | Host-associated microbial communities from peat moss isolated from Minnesota, USA - S1T2_Fc - Sphagnum magellanicum MG | ecosystem: Host-associated > Plants > Peat moss > Unclassified... | reverse complement strand
TTTTGAAGCATATTTTTTTCATAGTTCAAGGATAATAATTATTCATGTGTTCAAACTATTGTTATTATTGTTACCCTCCTTTCAAAACTTCACAAACTCCACAAAGAGAGAAGGGTGGGAGGTTATACAACATCTTTCTTGTTTTGTCTTTTATAGTCATGCATTCATCCTTTGCAACATCTTGTCCATTTCATTTTTCTTTATTTGATTTTCTTTTATTCTTTTGTAGTGACAACATTGCAATTAAAAACAGAAAGAACTTGATGTCTTGTATTCAAATCATTTCAAATTATGGATTGGTATTGTTTCATTTATTCCCTTGTTTAATTTGAGTTTTTCATGAAGCTTTTGAGTGTTTTCAATAAAAAAAAGATTCAAGAATGTTACTTTTGTGTGATCACAATATGTTTGGAAAGGCATTGTTCTCAAATGAATTGAAAGGAAATTTTTTATTAGGGTTTGGGATTGTTGCATTATCTTTTTATACATGGAATTCAATAGCTATGGTGAATTGAATTAAGATATTCATTTGTTTCTTTTAGGGTTAGAAGCAAATAACATGGTTGGAAAGGTGCATGAATATTTTAATACTAAGGGTATTTTGTTTCAATCATGTGAGATATTCATGTAAAATGTCATTTGTGTTAAGAAAAATTATGTATTTTTTTTCCATCTTTCTAGAGGTTTATTTTAAAAGGTTTATTGGATACAATTGTCGTGAAAAACAAAATTTCGGTGTCCTTTTTCTAAGTAGTTATTTCCATAGTCGGGAAACAAATGTTTTGCATGTGTTCAAACTAATCCATCACAAACTTTCAATATCACAAAATTTCAATAAAATTTGTGCAAAAATTGTAAAACAATATGTTTGTGTAAACTCCGTGGGCTTCAAAGTGTAAAAATGATACGAAAAACACATATATTATTTTTATATAAATAATTGTCTTTTTTACTTATGATGTGTTGATGTAAAGTATGTATGATTTTACATTTTGATCAAATTTGTGCTATTATCATGATGAAATATTGCATAAAATTGTGTAATTTTTTTAATATGAACACATGTAACCATTTAAAAACAATCTATCATATATTTGAATATTTAAGATATTGAATACATTCAAATATTCTTCATATTAACCATAACATGGAATTCATGCGATTTTTTCATAAACATATGAAAATCGAATTTTCATACAAAACCTATGAACCTATGAAGTTTGGTAAATTTGTGATGTAATGTTGCTATTTATATTTGTATTGTTAACATTTTTCTTTCACCTTGACAAAATCTACCACCAAGCATTGCAAAATGTTTTGATGTTAATAAAAATTATTCTAACTTTCTGTATTGCATTCAACTTCTTTAAACAAATTGAGACGTTTTGCAAACTCATCAACAAAAGTAAAACATTTGCAATGGGTTTTCAATCACAAATTATTGTGTGATTATTCATCCTATGGAAAAAATTCAAAATTGAAAAAGACATTAGATGATAGATGGAACTACATGGAGGAAATTGTAATAGAATGTATAACACCATACCACCTCACCAAGCTTTAGTTTTTGCCTCATTCCTATTTTTCAAACTTTTATGTTGTTTTGCATATTGTTTGCATTATGTCATCTTTCAATTTTTTTGTTGTTGTTTTTAAAAATCATTTTGAAACTAGATACTCAATAAAGGATTATAATCCTTCAACCATATTCTTGTACAATGGTGTGTCCTATATTATTATTATTAAAATTTAATTTGAAGTTTTGTATCATCATAGCCATTGGATTACTAGTATAATAAATTTAGAATTTTTTTAGGTTGGTTTGAAGATAATGACCCCCTAAAAGGGACACTATAAACTTCATAGAAATACCAACTAACCATTAAATTCGACACTTTCTTTCACTTTCAATGAGAAAAACTATTGAAAAGAAAGAAAATGTTGAATAGAATGTTTAGTTGGTGGGCTTTCAATTTTGTAGCTTAGATTTTTTTTCCTTATAATAATTATATACTTTTAAATGAATATTATTTTGAAATTATTTCTAATTCTTTTTGGGGGTGTTTTTACCACTCTTGAATGAATTCTTTTACTGCCCAAGAGTAATTCGAAGTTAGACAAAGAGAATTTGAAAGTTTTTCTTAACAATGAAATAAATGATGTCATTCATGAAATGATTATCACACAAAACTTAAACAAGTTCAATTGGTGCAATGAATTGTTGAGATGGAAAGTCAACACTAACAAAAAGTTAAAAATAAAAAATCACATGAAGATTGTAATATTACTTCAATAGTACAAAACAATATTCAATGGGAATGGAATGAAATTATTATTTCATGGTTTTTTTCATGATGGAATTCAACAATTGCACCAATTATTTTGGATCTTATAAATGAAACTATGCACTTGAAATAAAGGTTCGATTATTTGTGAAAATTGTAGAATTAGTCACAAGAATGCAATTTAATTTTTTCACACATTATTATAAAACCAAAAGAGAATGTTTGCACAATTTAAATGATTGAAAGGACTCCAAATTTGGTAGAAAATCCTCAATCATCTTTTTGGGATATCTAGTTGATTGTGAATGAATGGGTCATAGATACAAAGATTGTTTATTTGTCCCAAAAGTGTCTTTGGTATCACCTATCTTGTTTAAACCATAGTCTCAATACAAATTATTCCAATTTTGGTAGTTATGATAAACCAAACTACAACAATCCCAATTATAATAATAGCCATTTTTACAAATGACAATTCACCAACCTTAGTAACAAAAAGGGATTTGATTATAATGGTAACTAAAACCCCTCTTATTTCAATGATATAAAATCCACCAATGTCAATAGTTATAGAAATTCATTTAGTAATTTGGTATGCCCTAATGTTTTTCCTTTTGTTAAACCTTTTTCATATCTAAAAGGTCTATCTTATATCAATTTTAAAAATTAATAAGTGGAGGATCAACATGAAGAATATATGTTTCAATTTCAACATGAAAACTGATGGGGGGTGGAAATGTTAAAAGACGATAAAAAGTTTGAAATTTTGAAATTTAGTGCCTTGAGTAACCATTGGATTATTTTTATTCGGCATGGTATGGATTCCATGGCAATTATTTTTTAAGGAATCATTGAGTGTTTGGCATGGGGGTATCAACCACTCCTTTGGTTAGCACTACTCATACTAACCAACTTCCATGACTTTTCGAAAGTGCTTGTGCCATGCATTAGTAGATATATAAAGGCCCAACAAATTTGAGGATTCTCTCTTTCAAATATTCTAATTCATTTTCGTTGTAACAACACTATTAATAAATTTCTTAAGTATTCCAAAAGATATGAAATGTTTTGTGATGTTCTACTTGTTTTCTACAATAATATTTCAACTACCAAATCTACTTGTCTTCTATGTAATTGAATTTTTTTCTTCACTAATGATGTTGATATGGTTTTTAAATAGTTAAATAATAATAATGTTTTTTATATAGAAAAATGGGTTGAAAATATTTTCAAATACTAGGGTTGTGAATTTTTCAACTACTTACCAAAAAATTCAATAGATGCCAATTGAACTTTATGCATTATAAAGTTTTTGTTTGAAGTTTTGAAATACCCCAAAAAAATTTGTCATTTCCTTCTTTGCAATTTCTTTTGCATACATATGTTTTAATTTTTTTAATTCATCAGTTTTTTGCCTTTCAACAAGCTTATTTTTTTAATTTATACATTTCAATTAGATTTTTCCTTGAATGGTATTACAATTGGCCATAAGAAAGTGGTAGTAACCCTTTAGGAGGTGGGAGCCACCCTTTGAGCCTTTAATGGATCCTCAAATGGAAATATCAATGGAAGAATTTTAATAGGTGCAACTAGACCACCAAATGGGCCATCAAGAAAAGGTCCACCAAACAAACCATTTAATGGATCACCAACACAAAAATATATATCAAGATTCCCATCAAGGCATTATTCACCCACCTAGGTAGCTTAATTTAATTACTTATTGATTAGGTTATTGACCTACATAATTTTATGAAAAATTAAGTTCACAACAACTAAATTGTCTTGTAATCAGAGTTCCAAAACAATTATGTTACAATTATCCCATGGAAATATGAGGTATCAAAAAATAAAATGCCACATTAGAACATTAGGGGTTTGTAATATAATTGCAAGTTAGTTGCAAGATGAACATCTACACAGTAAAATGTATGGACCATATATACAATTGTAATGAACCATGTTTGATTTTGTTGACAAGTTGCACTTTAGTGACATGTGACGATTATGTTACAATTAAAGTAAAGATAACACCCAATCAATGACTACTTTGCAACTAATGTATAGCCTTGACACATACTATATGATTATGTCACATGTATGTATTTTCACCGCCCATTGCATATGACATTTCAACTATTTACAATTAATTATGAACTATGATTCTCATTGACATAACTAATTATGCCATTAGGTCGCCACTATATAAGTATTTTTCATTTTTTTAAATTCTTGTTCAACTATTTTATTATTAATTTTTCATTACGTTGTAACTCACCACATCATGTCGTTCTACAAACCTATCAAACCATAAAATTCATTGAAAGTGAAAGTCCATTCTTGTAATGTGTATATTGTATTATAAATTCAATTGAGGTGTACATATGGATCTATCTTTATATACCTCAATGTCTTATACCTTAAACATCAAATTGTTTCATTGACAAGGGCTAATTCTTTCAAGTCGATCATGTGCCTATGTCTATTATTAAAAAATTCAAAATGAATTAAAAAGGATAATTGTTTTCCTTCTAACAATTAACATCAGACAAGCCAACATGTGGACACATTAGTTAAACCAACCAAGTCAATCATGTGATCATTGTGAACAACTAGCATGCAACTTGATTTCAACTTGGAATTTAAAATTTGAAAATATGAAATTTGGGCAAGAAACCTTTAAGAAAATGACAAATGATAATAGTTCAACATATTCCCCCTTTGCATCAATGATTTTCATGCACTTGTGCCTATTATCAATAAATTCAAAATGAACAAAAATAAGGTTTTTAAAATATATATTTTATGCATTTTTAATTCTATTGGTGATGCAATTATCATATCATGTGCTACATAATTAAGAATTTTTTTTTCCCCCAATTTAATAAGAAAACTGAAAGGTTATTACAAGTTTTTTGGTTTATTTTAAAAACTTGGAGGTTGAAGGTTTGTGATTTATGTTTCACTATATGTTTATTTGCATGTGATTTTAAAATGGTTAAACAAAATGTTACATTATTTTCATTTTCTTAAAAATTTGACTTATAAAATGTAACTTATAGTGATGAAAGATTTGTGAGAGATGAACTTTTTTTTATGAAAATCATGTTGTGCTTTCTTTTTGTGTGTTTAAACATTTGGATTTTTGAAGTGGAAGGTGGAGTCGTAATAAAATTAATTTGTTTAAACACACATAATATTTTTGTGCATTTATGATGACTCTTATTGTTATTGTGTTATAGGGCTAAATTTTGATAATGTTTGAATTTCTCAAAATTAAATTTGTGCATACAAGGTGAGATTTTTTCAAAAATAAATTGCTGGTTTAGTTGAAAAATATAGTTTTGAGTAAAAAAACATGCATATGTGATATTGTATAATTTGGTTGGGTTGTTAATAACTATGTCATTTAATGTGTTATTGTTTGTTGTGTAATGATCCAAACCAATACATGCAAAAGACAAATCAATGAAATTGAAGGAATAGACCAAATATGGTGAATTTTAACCTCAATATTCCAAGTATGTGATGCATTTTATTTTGAAAACCACCATTGCATGCAAGTGTAATTGATTGCAATTAAGTTTGTATCAATGGTATGTATGTTACATTTTAGCATTAAATAGATTTTGTTAGTGGCATTGTAGTTGTAAACTAATAACAATAAATAATTTAATTGCATTGTTTTGAAAGGATGCATTTTTTTTGTGCATTATAATGTTATATATATGTTATTTATCTCATTTCACATGTGACAATGAATATCATAACATGGAAAATGTCAAATATATAAAGCAGAATGAAGAAATTATCATTCAAGTTTCATTTCAACAAAAAAAAATTATAAATTTATATAAAAATAATGTTTTAGATGACAATATTTGATTGTTATGGTTCATCATTTTTGTGATTAACTTTTGTTCATGTAAAGGAAATTTTTTGTTGTAAATAATTTGAATAATTATTCCATAATAGTCACCTAGTTGTCACTTGCAATTTGGGTACATTGCAATTACATACAAGTACTACCTTATGCTAACGTGAAATATCATATAGTTGCAAATTAGTTACAACCATCATGTGTTCCCACCACACCCATAGTTGCAAAGGAGTTGCAATGAAAGAGCTCATTGATCAATCGATGAAAAACAACATCAACATGATGTATCACAACATTAGTTGCAAATTGGTTGCAAAATGGAGTTGCATAGTAGTTGTTTTTGGCACATTGCATGATTTACATACATATACAATTTCACACATGATGAGTTGTGTTTGTTGCAACTCATGCAACTCATCTGATAACATTTATGTTGTAAGAATATGTTGAATTGGAAGTGGTCATTGTAACTCAAAAACCTAGTTGCAAGGCCAATTGCATATCACCCTATTTTTCATAATGTAAATAATTAACTTAACTACCTTATCAACCTAACTAACTAACCTATACCTATATAGTTTTAATACATAATTAGATAGTTGGGTAGGCTACCCATTATTTATTTGACTATCCTTTAGAACTAGATATCAAATAGGTTGCATCAACCAGCTACCCTACCTAGTTTTTTTTTAAAAACTCACATGTTTAGTCAAATAACATTCATAGATTAGGTAGGCTATATATATATATATATATATATATAGATATAATGTATTTAAGTATTTATTATGGTTATTTACATACTTAAGGTTACATATATATCTTTTAGGTATTTAAATATATCTAATAAAGTTAGCTATAGATTAAATAGTTATTAAGGTAGGCTACTTAAGTAGCCCCAACAAGTAGCCTACCTAGCTATTTGTTAGGGTTACCTATTAGGCTACTTATAATCTTAGTCACAACCAAACCTATAATTATGAAAGATTTTCAATGATAAGAAAGTTGAAGGCAATGATTAATACATACATGCACAAATATACCAAGACAATAATGCCAAAGTTGATGAAAATTATCCATCATCCATTCAATTATTCAACAAGGTCTATGTCAACCATAGTTAAGCCACATTATCATAAATGTGCGATTTGAGTATTGAGACATGCCACATCATATCATGGTGCAACTAATTCACAAAGTCATAATTTTGACTATTGCAATGAAATTGTAATATAATTAATACAATAACTCAAAATAATATGGAACATACCATTCTAATCGGCCTTTTTTACTTACTTGTTAATTTAATTACTTGACTTGAAATTTTTGAAAGGATAATAAAATTATAGTTGCTAAATTTTTTTAAAATTTTGTTGATCACAAATTGGTTACTTAGGAAGGCATTAGATTCCTTCTTATGTGCGGGTGATAGGTGCCATACAACCCTAATACATTTTAAGGATGCAAGCTCATTGATAGCTTGTTTATATTCAAATGAATACAAAATATGTTTTTGAGATTTAAAGTTGTGAATTTAACACTTTTGCTTGAATGCTATCTTTTTCTATATATTACTTTACCCATTTATGATGGATGCGAATAGTGATTTCTATGATTAAAGTCAATATGTATGTTTTTGGGTCTTCATCAAGTTTGTTAGTATGGTTGATGTACATGATTTCATGCTCTTGCAATTTTGCTTGCATATAAGTAATATATGAACTGCCCCTAAATGTATAAACTAATAATTGTTCCATATGATAAAAAAACCAAGGAGCTATTACAACAATAATTGTAACCTACTTCATTGTTGTGTTACGAACTTTGAATATTCTCAATATAATTTCCTTTGTTTCATAACAATTGTTTCCATTGTTTTCAAAGTTGTCAACAACTAAACCAAGTGTACGAATATACACCCCCCCCCCCCCCTCCCCCCCACCAAAATGGAATTTAAAAAAAAAATCAACTTGTATTTCTTACATTATTGGACAACTAGACTTTCTAGTCTTGATTGAGTTCAAGTCACTTTTTGCATAGACTAATTTGGCAAGTGCCAAAGTGTTTGGGAAAATTGAATTTTTTAAAAAATGTTTATTCAATGAAGTTTTTTAAGACTTTCATGGACTCTAAACGATTTTAGAATTTCATTCTTAAAACTTTTAGAATGGAATTCCATATGTACAATCTTGTTTACTTTGTCATTTAACAATTCTCCTTATCATCAATATTTGGACTATTTATTTGTAACATTATATGAGACATGTGGGACATTATCAAAAGATGCAAAAAAAAACATCTTACGCCTTTAATGCCATGCAAGGTCACACTGCAATTTTGTGACATGATCAAATGTGTGAGAGAAAAACAATGTTATAACTTCAATACTAGGTCAAAAAAACATGAAAGTTTTGGAGGTATGGGCAAAGGCTTGATGAAAGTAGCTTATTTCACCAAAAGGTTATGGAATGTTTGTGGGTGTCACAATTTGATTATTGAACTTCCAATAGCTAGTGATTCAATAACCAATTATTTTCCCTGCATAGTTGGTTACATGCAATGCAACCATGTTGGTAATCATTTGTGATTGTAATATCTTGCAATCCAAGCAAGTTTCTTTGAATTTTCTCAAAGGAAAAGCATCCTCTTTATGGTACATCATATTTTATTTATTTGAGATTTACTCTAATGTTTTTGGCTTTTACATGTGCTTCCTAGATATCATCAAAAGGAGACATCTTGGTCAAAGGCAATGAGTTACTTTGAACTAATATTACAAATGTTTTAGAAAATTAAGAATTCCCAAAATAAAAGGTGTCATATTGTCTCATTTTTGAATGATTCATTTTGGTTGGTTTGAAAATTCTAATTATTTTTTCACTAAAATTTTTCTATAAAATAATCACCCACTATTGGGTTTCAATGTTTCAGTTCACCATGGTGGTTAACTCAATTGATGTAAACCCTACCTATTTTTAATAACAACCCACTATCCATTACCATGTATAATAACCATTTCCATCCATTTATTTTGTTATTAGCCACCTATTTTCCTACCTACCTACAATTTTCTCACAAATTGACACACTCCTAAGTCCCTTGTTGAACCCACTTGAAGGTCTAACCATGTAGAGTTGCGGAAAGTTGGGACTTGGGGGCCGCTCCCGACTTCCAGCACTAAAAGGGGGGTAGAGGGGTGTGCTAGAAGTCCCGGGATTAGACTAGGAAGAGGGACTAGATTATCAAGCTTGAATCTACATCCAAAAATCAATCACAAAGGGTTAGTTAGCATTCGGGAACACCCTTGGGTGTTGGGACAAACCACGGGCATTTTGACACACAAGACTCATCACGGCCCGAATTCGGGGGAAGCCACCACCTTCCCCCATATAGTATACTTTGCAGCTCTCCACGGAGGCTACATCCAAATGGTTCTTTTTCCCGAGACTCTCAAGTTGGAGTCTCAAAACTATCCTGGGTTGGAGTCCCGAGACTTTGGAAGCTCATAACTCCCGACTGCAGAGTCTGATCAAAATGAGGTCTAAACCAAAGTTGTAATTCTCCTTGAGAGCTTTCCAATGCCATGTCGCACTTTAGAATCGGACATCAGGAAGAGGTCGATTCTCGACTTTTAGTGGTCGAGAGTCAAACTGCCAGTTTGACTCCCGGCCTTTCTTTTGCCCATAACTTGGGCTGCAGATGTCCAAATGACTCATGGGAGGCCATTTTGGACATCTACACTTCAATACCTTTCCAATGAAATCAAGAACACTCAAATGTGAGGAGATTTAATCCCTCAAATCGAGCTTTGAGTTTTCAGGAGTCCCGAAGGACTCCATTTTCCCACTTTCGGGAGTGTGAATTGCATTCTCACACTTAGCCCCAAAATGGGGTTGCGACACAAATGGTTTTGTTGATTGCTTGCATTCTTAGATGATATGATATAGAAGACAAAATTGACAAATGTGATTCAAAAGGGTTGAAAATGTTAGATGAAACTACTTCAAGGTCTTGAAAGAAACCAAACCAAAACCTACTTGAGATTTGTTACACATGGTTTGTTAATTTCATTTTGTGAATGGATATAAAATTTGTAAGTGTTTAACATCCATTCTATAAGGGGAAACTAAACAAACATGAATTTCATAATAATGAATGAACACTATTATCTCATGGGCTAACATTTTGGATTATTTGAAATAGTTGAGGAACACATCCAAGACACATTCATAGGTCAAGATAAATATGTTCAAAATATATAATAAATGCTAACTCATCTTCTAGAGGTTTGAAGCATGTTAGGCATACATGTGAAAGTAGGTTGGTGGTCATAGTTCTAAAACATATTAGGCATTCATTGGAAAATACCAAACCTTATACCAATATCATCATTGAGATGGATGCATATTCTAGAACATTTTTCAATCATTACTTGTTTGTAATGACACAAGTACTTAGATGTGCACATATTTAAGAATGGCTAAAATATTGACATATTTTGTGTTGCATTACAGAAGCATGTGATTTGTGATGAATAGGAAGCTAACCATAGGTTACCATTATTCATATGCAAGTTTTCAAATTCTATCCTAATCAAATATCCTCTCTTTTGAACCTTAAAATCACAATCCACATCTTGTTTGACAAACATTAGTGTCTTTCCACATTAGTAACATGTATGTGTGCATCTTCCCAATCACATTAACAACCCATGTCTTTTCACATCTAAAAATGGTGTTAATGTTTCCAAATTGAGTTAAAATGGAACCATAATGTTAGTCAATTATAATATTTCTTCATGTCGTATTAAGTTGTATACATGACCTCTTGGCCAATGCCTTTTAATTAGGCAACTCTCATAGTAGCCCCAACATCAAGTGCATTCTTGCAAATGCCACCTAAATACCTGCATCTACTTGGCTTACAAATTATTTGGGTGATTGCATTCTAAGGTGGACGAAAAAAATAAATGTGGAATCCACAAATTTTCCTTTTATGGGTTTTTTATTTGAATTTTCTTTTTCATAATATTTCTTGTTTAGTTACGTGGCTCATTTAGGAACGTTGATGAGTTCAGAATTTTTTGCGTTTCATCCTTCAATGTTCATGCATGGGTTTTGTAGTGCAATTAATGAATTATGTTCGTCATTTTTGTGTGTCGTCTATGCATTGCAAAACGCGAGCATCTGTCATTTTCATTTTTGTAGGTAAATTATTATTACCATGTCATGTGTAATGCCATTTGCAAGTGGGCCCAATGATTACATCAAGAAATTTGTAAAGAAAGAAGGTGGGAATTCTCTGAATCTGAGTGCAAGGGGTTTCATAACACCATTATACGTGGAGGTCCCTGAGTTGTTCAATAATGATGGATCTTGTAGTTTTACAAGGAAAACATTTGTAAACAAATATGATTTGTGCTACTTGGGTATGAGCCCAAAACATATTAGGTTACGAAAGGATTGCACAAAAGAGGAAATTGAAAAATGTTTTGGCGTTGTTGTGAACAAAAACATGCATCAATACAAATAATGCTTAGATCTAGAACTCATTGCTAAGGTTCAAAGGCTTTGGATGATTATACATCAAAAACCATACATCCTTACATTTAGGATTATTATTTTAGGTATGGTAACGGTCATTGTGTGTGACAAAAATGAAAGTAACTAAATTAGGCAATGTATGTTAAATGGACTAGTGTTGAGCAATTTCAACGTGCAAAAACAAAGGGTGGAGTTGGCTACAAAGGGTCTGAAGATATGTCTAATAAAGGTGAACATTTTGATGAGGAGCTCAACATGGATTTGTTGAAGGTAAGTGAACAAGGTTTGCCATCAATAATTTTATAGTCATATTTGACACTCTTGCAAAAGTTTCTTACTATTACTGAACAAGCTTTTTTTGATGAAATGAAAGGTAAAGAGGACATGGTCCTTGCCAATGTTAAAGCTTCTCCCTAGTGGAGAATAGGAGAAACTAGTTGGTTTTTAGCCAAAACAAGCTTGATTCATTATTCTTAACATTAGAATAAAAGCAAGTTAAGGCCGACCCCAATGCCTCTTGTGTTCAAACATTGAATGCAAAAATTGGAACGTAAAAAAATATTGTTGAATACTATAAATCTATAGCTAATGAAGGTAATTTTGAATTTGAGAAGATTCATAAAGAAGCTCTAGATGCACACAACAATTGTGGTGCTCTAAAAAAACAAGTCACCATTTGTAGGCAACATGAAAAAGTTATCCGAGATTGGATAGCTAAGTCTTTAAGAGGCGCAAATTTTTGTAGAGGTTTGTAACGACAACCCTTCCTCCCTCTTGATAACATTGAACTAGTTCCAAGAACATGGATTGCTTTGGAAAAAATTGTGCATTTTTTCAATTAAGGTTTTCTCATGTGTGGGTTGTTCAATTTGCTTCATGCAAGCATATTTATCATGACTGGTGTGTTGTATATCACTTTGGAACTTCAACTAAGTGTATTCAACAAGGGTGTGAAGAGGAAATGCATGAATCATGGTGGATTTTTGTGGGTTTACAAAGGCCAATTTTTAGTTCCCATTGAAGATGGAGGCACCGCAAAGGCACAATCTTGACCACATAGTCATAAAGGTGCAATGTTTAATCTCTTTCATTCAATGAAAATAATTCAAATGAAGGTAACTTTGTTGATATGAATTTTTTTATAAGTGATTATCTATTCAAGTTACTTAGGTTTACACAATTCAAACCACCATATCCATAGATTTGGGTTGTGAATAGTTGGATGTAACATGGGAGCCCTTTGAATTACTTAGAAAATCTTATCCTGCGCACATTGTAGTTCTAAGATCTGTAAATCAAATCAACAAAACTTCATGTATATAGTAAGAGTCCACAACAAATTTTTAGAAGGTCCATAATAGTATGTGTTGTCCTTAATGTTTCTTGCATGTTTCTAGATGATCTTGATAGTCCACTTGTCTTCCATGAATTCTATTATCATTTCCACTAAAAGTCTACTCTAAATACATAAGAGTCCTAACAACAAGAGTCCCTTTGTGTCCATTTTACTTCTAATTCCACTATTGGTGAACAAAGATTTGGCTATACTTCTATGGATTGCTTTTAGCTTACACAGGAATCCACTAATACACAAACTTTCCATATGAAATGTAAATGCATGTTCTAATTTTATAGGAATCCACAAGGAATCAATGACTCATTGTAATATTGATGGAGTAAATTCATTATTAGTAGACTTTGATTTGGATTCTAAAGACTTCCATTTCAATGTTGGATGGATTATTGAGCTCATGCTAATGCAGTTTTCAATCTCAATAGTAGCTAGTTGTCTTTCTCCTTCTTGGGCACCCCATTCAAAACATAAAACTAATACCCCAAGCCTGGAAGTGTTGGCAACTTTCATGTGAAGGGCCAACTAAACCACTTTGGTGTTAGTGACATTGAAGTTACAAGTCCTAGTGGGAAAGGTAAGGATAAGTTGGTTGTTGGAAGGGTTTACGTCATAGGCATAATTATAGGTAACTTGATAGAAGGAATCAAAATTGATCACTATAACTCAACAACATCCCAATCATGTTGCAAATGATGATATGGCATATGAAAAAATTCTATTGTGGCAAGAATTGCACTGGTTACAGGTACATCCTTAGCTCCATGCTGCCTCTTAAAATGTAAATAATCAACATTATTTATGTATGATTTCTACTGGATGAAGTAATGATTAAAATAGAAGGCTATCGGTTGGCAACAATATTTGCTCAATGTAGAAATCTTGAATAGTTGATGGAAGTTGAAGAAGTATGAGATTGAAAAGGTGGCAAACCAAACTCAATTCACTAAGGTAGAGCAAGAATGTTGAGAATGTCACTCATGATGGGGTTTGTTTTATTGCCTCATGTGCTATAGTTTTTGGGACACGACATTGGCATTTTTCAAATTTTGTTTCAATGCCTACATAGGATAGACAAGGTCCACATCAATTAGGTGAATCAAGCATAATCAAATTCCATTACTTGGGAAAATATGGGGAAATAGGAAAACACCATAGGGATCTTTAAGTTATGTTCAGGGTTGTGCCAATTCTTTTCCTTATTTTTAGCAAATTAGCCCTTTTAAGTCTTTTGTATGGGGGAAGGCATCCCTTAGGAGCATAAACAACCTAAAGAACACCTTCTTTAGTATGGACTACACCAACACACACAAAATATTATTAATGGGTGTCATAATTTTGTCATTGGATTCTTTATGACTAATTATTCAATAATCTAAAAAAATATGCATCATGTAAGTACAACATTTTGATACTTCTTTTAGCTAAGTACTTTACATACATTTTTTACTTTAATTTCTATTTTTCATCTCTACATTTGCACTAATAACTAATTAGGATTTTTTGAAGTGGTTTACATTTGTACATATAGTGACCAAGAACTATTTAGGCAAGCAAAATTCATATGCACCTTATACATAGTGACCAAATACTACATAACAAGTCTTCAAAGTGGACCCATTGTCCCATGTTATGCATAGTTAAGAACTTTCAAACGTAGTAACCTCAATTGTAAAGTACCTATGCAACTCAAAAGTGAATATATACAAATGAAATGACTGGAAATTTCTTTTTGTTTGACTTGAAACAAATTTCAAAAGCAAATGTACCAAGAATCCTAGAAGTTAAAATAATCCCTCAAGTTTTGCAATTGAAAGATGTGGACTCACAATTGGATGTCAATGTTTGTCATTTTAGTTGAACTAGATATGTTGGTATGTTGTTGGAAGGTTTGATAAAATTATGCAAGTTTATTTGAATTATATAATGTCTCTTGAGTGCTAGCCAACATCACGTCTGAATCTTCCCATTGTTTTCAGAAAGGCAACAGAAACTCAAGACGCAGATTGTGTATAATGGTTTGCCCAAGGTTATTGGGAAGATTATTATATGCTTATCTACACCCACTGTTGCAAGCTGATGAACTCAGTGGGTAGTCATGGCAGCTCGTCACTACTGTTCGTGATGAAGGTGATGGTCTATCACTTTGTGAACGACTCTCATGAGGTTATGACTACACTCATGGTCATGTTACCTTTAATTGTTGTTGTGGAGATTTCTTTGCAACTTCATGGATCTCTTTTGACATATTCATAAGTTACTTGTATAAATGCATATTTATTTTGAGTCTAAATTTTCCAATTTGTAGTGTAGTTAAAACTTAAAATCTTGTCATGTACATCATCAAGGGGGTCTTGTAAAGCAATGTAATATATTAACTCCTATCAATGAAATTACCAAAAAAATCTTTACAACAAAAATTTGAAGATAACATGACAATGAATGTAGTCATAACCTTCCAAGAGTCTGAATCTACATATGAACAACATATATTAGTACACACCAAATATGCAAAACTATAGTTTATCAGTTTTTGTCATATGACCTTTATACCCGACACTACCTTAAGGGCCCCAAGGAATATCTAGCCAATCCTTGTTCATGTGAAGGATTATTAAGAGACATTGCCACAACATGAATTAAAGTCCAACTGTAGTGTGCCTTATGAATAACAATTTTCTTCATCTCAAGCATTCGTGTTGTGTTTTCACTTTACTACCAAATTGGTTATTCCTAACATGAACCTGAAGGTCTTTCAAATGCAATAGTGATGGTTTGATTTGGAAAAGTTTCTAGTGATCCCCAATGCGTAACAATTGATTTTTCATAAGATATTTTTGAGACATGCTACAATTAGCATAAACTAAATTCAAAACTTGGTTTTTTCCTTGGTTCCTATATCCTTTTCTTAAAGTTGCACAATCAAGAAATAAACCAAAATGGTCTTAATAAATTTGAACAAGTTGGTTGAATGGTGAACATGTTTCAATCCTATTACATGAATCAAACAAACTTGAAATGAAAATCTAACAAGTTCATAAAGTTTTGTTGTTTGCCATATCTATAAGTATCTTAGCTATGATTTTTCAAATAGTTTAGAGATTTGGATTGTATGTGCTTTTCACAAACCTTAATGTCGACACATGTTTCCATTGTCTAGACAATTGGCATCCTTTTGCATCAACAAAATTTCATGAACAAGTGGTTTATAACCCACTACTCTAATTAGATCCTCTATGTATATACCACATGGCACATAGATGTAGATGCTAAGTTACCTGGAAACTCAAAGAACCCTTTAATTCTAAAATTGTAGGTGCAATATAATCTTACATATAAAGGTTGTTAGATACAATTGAAAGATGAGTCCATGGTTATTTCCACAACTATGCCTACACATCAATGCACTCTACAATTATAATTTATTTCAAATAAGTTTGGTCAAAGCATTTGGAGACAAACTAGGGGTAAATTAAATATAATCTACATAACATCAAGAAAATCCAGAGTTGTGTTGGTGGGGATAATTTCATGAGGATTTAAACCTCGACTCCATATAGGAGATGTGCCCTTTGCACTAAAGTTCCCTACATTTCACATGAATTCGTGTATAATCAACAAAACCCACATATTACTTATATGCATGTTATATAATCATCATCATCCGACATAACAATAGTAGATTGAATCCTTATAGTTGCTTTAGATGGCAATTCAAATAATGAATCATTGCCAAAAACATAATAATCTTTTAGTGCCATTAATAACTTCACAACCATGACCAAATGTGAATACAAGTATACCACATTAAAGTTTTTCAACAAAACATAAGATGAATAAGAGTCCCCCCATTTTTTATATCACTTCCCTATAATGAATGTGTCACCTACATCATATTCCATACCGCGTTTACATTTCAGTGGATTAGTCAACTTATGTAGTGGTTTGGTGCAACACACAATGCATAACTCTTGGCCTTCACTATTTCCTCTTCAACATTGACAGCAAAATTATTGCCAACCTCCAAGCTGACAACAAGTTTGTTGCCATCCAGACCATACTGCCATTCCCTATCCCAAACATTGTACATAGAATCCTTTACAAATCTTGTGTTAGTAGGTTGAAGGTGCCTTGAAACCCATTATTTAATCCATTTAACATTTGGATATTTAGCCCACCTATCGTCAATACAAAAGGCATAAAAGCATGATAGTGGATTCACCAAAAACTATGTTAGAACATCTTATTGGTGGCAAAAATACAATGAATCTTCATGGTGCCCTCCACTATATCACATGCATATGTGTTAGAAATGCGATCAACATGTTCAGTTAAAACATGCCAAAACATTTTGCGTAGGGGTTTTTTTTCCTTGTGTAGGATGATTTATAATTAATCAAATAAATTAGCATGAAAGAAATTGACCACCTTTTTAACATTATGTAGTTTAACGTGTAAGGGAAATACTTAAGCATGTCGGCATGGTAGGAATAATATAAGGAATATTAGCAAATCCCTTTGGAACTATCAAAATGTAGTAGGTCGATAAGTCCATAAAAGTTGAGCTTATTGTTTTGATGTGTGATAGATTGTCATAACTACATAACGATATGACACAAAAATAGTTATAACTACTTGGAACTACCAGAGAACATGTTAGTACAAAAGTAAAGCTACTATAGGAGACTTTGAAGGGGGATCATTATGAACAATGGTAGTGGTGTTTCTAAGTGAAAAGATCACTATGTGAAAAAAACATGGCATGTATCTTTTATGATTTATTAAAGTTTGAGTATTTTCATTACTACAAAATGTGGGTGCAATTCACTAGTCCCTGTTCACTACAACTAATGAATTCATTCAAAATCCAGTGAAATCACTTGACATATAGGGACACCTTTTGTTGTAGTTTCCAAATTGTTGTTGATGGTCTCAATTCAATAATAGCATAATGGTAAAATGTATTTCTTCAACATTGATAAGGAATTTTCCAATAATAATTCAGATGTCCGGCCTAATTAGTATTTTTACATGGTATTTATATTAATAAAGTAGGACAAGAATCTAAAGTGGTACAAATATGTATCGCTAACAATTGGCAACCATGTTGGGGAATCAATTCAATTTGATGTCAGAGAAATTGAAGAAAAAGGTTATGTAATCCTTCCTTGTGCAATTAAATTAATGGAAGATGAAGAAGGAAAAGTTGAAGTAGATAAATTAGACTTGGGATTCTATCTAATCCATGTACTTTATATAATTTTACCTTGTGGATTTATAGAATTATTGGGAGTATATAGAGTGGGAAAAGAAGAAAATAGAGCAAATAAAATGACTATTGTGGGTGTTAACATGTCATAACTTTTCCTAATTTGTTCACTTATTATGAATAAGATATGGTTAAGGCCATTATTTTCTTTGATTATTACAACAATGTATATCAAGGATGGCAAGAAAGATGGTAGAGTACGATGGTTATTAAGAGTGGGAATCATGAATGTTTCAAAGAAACTATAACAAATGATGAAAGGAAGGAAAGATTAAGATTTCACAATAGATATGGTTGGAATTTTCTAGATTACTTATATACACCAAAAAGAAATCCAAATTTTGATAAATGAAGAACAACTGTTGAAAATTTTAAAACATCACCTGAGAATGTTCAAGAATTGATAATGAAGAAACTACATGGGGGAATGGAAGTGTGGTGTATACAATTATGAACAATAATAATTGATACTACACAACTAACAAAGTATCGCAGATGGCTACCAAGTGTGTTTACTAACATTAATTCTAATTTAAAAAGTTGTTGCAACTTATTACATTATTAAATTTTGTGACAAAAGAGAATTTACAAAACCAAATATTAATATTTTAGTAGAGAAATGGATACCATGCGATTTGTTATGGACACCTAGATTTTTAGGATTTGAGTATGCAATGAGATTGAGAATGAAGGTTACTATCCATAAAAAATTGAGTTAAAAGAATTCTGGTCCACAATGATGATTCTAGATCCATATAAGAAAAATTGAGAAAAAGAAAGAGAATATGTTAGCAGTAAGAGAGTAGAAATTTTTTAGAACCTATGATGGATAAAATTAGGGAAGTAGAAAAAATAAATAAACTAAGAGAATGGAGAAGGCAAAATTGTGACGAAGCAAAAGAAATAGCTGCTCAAGTAGAGAAATCTAAAAAAAAGTTGGTCAGGTAGATAAATCTTCTAAATGGAAGGGGTTGAAAACTATTTTTAGTCCTCCTCGTTATTAGGTACTTAATCTTGTTGAGGAAGAAATAAAAGTGATGGTAGCATAGATGATGGTTGAAGAAACAAATGGTTCACCTAATGAAAACACTCAACAATCTACCAAAACAAGAACACCAAATGAAGCACAAAAAGAATGTGATGAAGGGAATGTTGATGCATTACTAAGAATTCCACAAACTATAGTTAATGTTTTTGGAACATTCAATTGGGTCACAGAAGAAGGATGGCCACATATACCAAAAATATAGTCGAAAGAAGATGTAATAGAAAAACCAACAATATCAACATTGCTCATGAAGTTTCTAGAAGATAATTATTCAAACTATTTTTCTACAGCCTTGAACACATAAAGACCAATTTTTTTTGAATTTACCATTGACTATTATTGCATTGATAATGAACCTTCCACCCATCATGGTGGTACTCCCTACAAATGCGTTGTAAATACAACTATCGAAATATCATGATAATAGAGATTTTGTTTTACACATTTGACAATTGATGAAGGTATGTGTAACTAATGGAGAAGATACAAACCACCACAAAATATAATATTTTCCAAATTCCTTAAGTGGAAGAGCTACCAACTAGTTTGGAAGATATGAGATTGTTCATCTAGTAGCGACATTGTCGCAACCCTAGCCTTGGCTCACGACCAAGGCAAGGGGGTTGCAAGGTTGCGGGCCTATAAGTAGACCCAGGAGTCATATCACATGCTCCCGTGAGTGCAAAGAGTGTGAGGGAGTGAACCCTCACACTCCCCAGTGAACTCCCATGTTGGGAGTTGGTGAGAGTTGGAGTCCCAAAAGGACTCTCAAAACTTCAGAGAGCATTTTGAGGGGTCAAAACTCCATGGCTGGTTACGCTCTTTATATTGATGGAAAGGTCTTGAAGTGTAGATGTCCAAAATGGGCTCGCATTGCTCATTTGGACATCTGAAACACAAGTTATGGCCAAAAGAAGGCCCGGGAGTCGAACTCCCAGGATTCCGCCAGTTTTG
>Ga0116229_10005636_pt1 | contig 20334 bp, 18 predicted proteins | sample S1TSphgellanicum_3_FD_87313 | JGI IMG/M metagenome (GOLD analysis project Ga0116229, IMG submission 87313) | Host-associated microbial communities from peat moss isolated from Minnesota, USA - S1T2_Fc - Sphagnum magellanicum MG | ecosystem: Host-associated > Plants > Peat moss > Unclassified... | reverse complement strand
CTGGGCCTGCAGCGGCTCGAAGCCGCCTGCTGCCCCGAAAACGAAGCCTCCGCCCGACTTCTGACCAAGGCCGGATTCGAAGGCGAAGGCCGCGCCAAGGGCTATCTTAAGATCAACGGCGTCTGGCGCGACCACCTCTTGTTCGGCATGGTTCGGCCTGGGGATTAGGTCCGCGCCGCCTGTGCTGTTCCGCCCGGCCTGGCGGCTGCGCGGCCTCTCCACCCCGTTCCGCGGTCCCCCTCCCCATCGCTGCGCGATAGGGAGGACGAAAAAACGCGCCGCTCTTCATCTCCCCTATGCGAAGCATGGGGGCGTACGGCCGAAGGCCGGGAGGGGGCCGCACGATAGCGCGGAACCAGCCGCGATAACGCCGCTTCAGGCTCGACCGCCCTGGGTGGAGAGCATGTCGGCGCGCACGCCGATCTTGGCCAAGGCTCGGGTCCATTTGCTGTCGTGATCTTCGTCGAAGATCAAATCCTCGTCGGCGTCGCAGGCGAGCCATACGCTTTCGCGAATTTCCTGCTCCAATTGACCCGATCCCCATTGCGCGCAGCCCAGCGCCAGGACGGACTGCCGCGGTCGCCGATCGCCATCGACCATGGCTTCCAGCACTTCCCGGGTCGGCGTCAGCGACACGCCGTCGGTCACGGTCATCGTCGAGTCGTCGGTGGCGAAATCGGAGGTGTGAAGCACAAAGCCACGCTCCCGCTCCGCGGGGCCGCCTTCCAAGACCGGCTGAGCGACCATATTGGTCTTTGGCTTCACCCCTAGCCGATCCAACAGCTCCCCGAGCGACAGCCCCTCGACGGGCCGATTGACGGCGATGCCCAGGGCGTAGTCGGCGCTATGGGCGCAAATCAGGATCACCGCCCGTTCGAAGCGAGAGTCGCCGATGCCCGGCATGGCGATCAGGAGGCGCCCATGGAGGAAATCGCCCTCGTCTTCGTCAGTCAAAGCCATACCTCGCAAAATCGCGACGTGGCCGTCCGGTTGCAAGCTTTGTGAACGTCCATGGGAAGACCCTCTCCAAGATCGCTTGATCCAAGCCCTTATGGCGCCTTAAGTCCCACCGCAATCACAGTCCCCCGCAAAGCGTTTGAGGATACCACGATGACGATCAAGGTTGGCGACACCCTCCCCGAGGCGACCTTCATGACCATGACCGCGGACGGCCCCGCGCCCGTCACGACCGATGATGTATTCAAAGGCAAGAAGGTGGCCCTCTTCGCCGTTCCCGGCGCCTTCACCCCCACCTGCAGCGCCCGCCACCTGCCGGGCTTCAAGGACCAAGCCGACGCCCTCAAAGCCAAGGGCGTGGACGCGATCGCTTGCGTCTCGGTCAACGACGTTTTCGTCATGGGCGCCTGGGGCAAGTCCCAGGACGTGGGCGACGCCGTGATGATGCTGGCGGACGGCAACGGCGCCTTCACAACGGCGTTGGGCTTGGAGCTGGACGGCTCCAAATTCGGCATGGGCAAGCGGTCCCAGCGCTATTCCATGGTCGTCAACGATGGCGTGGTCGAAACGCTGAACGTGGAAGAGGGCGGCGACTTCAAGGTGTCGTCCGCCGACTACATGCTGGCCCAGCTGTAAACAGAAATCGTTGATCTCTTAATTCCGCTCATCCCAGCAAAGGCCACAACCAGATCAAAGAAAGCCAACCTTTCGGAGTTGACGCTCTTTGTTCCGGACCCCAGTATTCACCCATGGGCGCTGATATAAGCCGCAGTTAGCGGATTTATATCAGCGTTCTTTTTCTTTCCGCTTCCCTCGGACGAAGTCCCGAAGGCTGAGCGTTCAGTGTGCGGTCGCCCTTGCGCAGATTGCAAGGGCCGCAGGCGGGACGATGTTCTCCCAACTCAAGCGAGCCGCCCATGACGAGGAGTGGGACGCTCCGCCGACGAGATCGCCGCAGCCCGCCGCAGCCTGGATGAGCGCCCGGTGATCGTTCTGCAGGCCGACGCCGATCCAAAAGACGAGCGCAGCGTGGAGCTCGAAAGTCAGGCGCGGGATTCGCGCATTGGACGCCATCAAATCGTCGAGGGCTCCAAACACTATATCTATCTAGACAAACCCGAGGTCGTGCTCAGCGCATTCCGGGAGATCGTGGAGGCGGCTCGCAAGGCTAACGTCGCGCCGAAACCCTGATATTTCAAACGAGTACGATGGTATCGCCGTAAGCCGCAACAGCGTGGTCGTGCGTCAACAGGATCAGGGGCTCACTCATGGCCTGCGCGATCAGCAATCGGTCGAACGGGTCGCCATGCAAGTCTCTCAGCTCGCCGCACGCGGCGAAAGCCTGGAATCGCCGGTAACGACCCAGACCGCGATATGCGAGTCGAGGAGAAACGTCACTCGTTCTCGCCGTAAAACATCTTGGCGATCAGGTCGTTATCGGCGTCAAAATCGTCTGGGGCGACAAACTTTCCCTTCGCCAAACCGAACTTGATCTCGCGCTTCTTGGGCGACAACGCCGTCAGCCTCGCCGCTGGCTTGCCGTTGCGCGCAATGATGATCTCGGTTTCGACGCCGCTTTCGATCGCCTCGACCAGTTTTGACAGATTGGTTTTGGCGTCCAGCATGTTCACGGTGGTCATGGTGGGCCTCGGTTAGTCAGGCCTGGCTAAGATGCAGATCGAATGGCCGCGGGTCAAGCTGACGTCCGTACCTGTGGCCCGGCGGAGCAAGATGCGCGCCTTACGCCTCCAGCTCGATGTCCCAATACAGGTAGTCCAGCCAGCTTTCGTGCAAGTGGTTGGGCGGGAAGCGGCGACCCAGGTCCTGTAGTTCGTACATGCTGGGACGGCGCACAGCCTTGTAGGGGATCATCTGCGCCTCCTTGGGCGTGCGACCGCCCTTGCGCAGATTGCAAGGCGCGCAGGCGGTGACGATGTTCTCCCAACTCGTGCGCCCGCCGCGAGAGCGCGGCGTCACATGGTCGAACGTCAGATCATCGCCCGAACCGCAATATTGGCAGGAAAAGGCGTCGCGCAGGAACAGGTTGAAGCGCGTGAAGGCCGGCGGACGATCCTGAGCCACATAGTTCTTCAGCGCCACGACGCTGGGCAGCCGCATTTCGAAGGAGGGGGAGTGGACCACCTGATCGTAGGTCGAAACGACATCCACGCGGTCCAAAAACACCGCCTTGATCACATCCTGCCAAGGCCATAGGGACAAGGGATAGTAGGACAGCGGTCGAAAATCCGCGTTCAACACTAGCGCCGGAGCGCCCGACGGCGGGCTTTTCAGCACATGCATGGCGTACACCCCCTGGGGTTCGGGGCGGTCCCGAAAGGGGCTGTTCGCCTGGGTCTGTACGCCGGCAACACGGGTCCAGCAGGACTCCCTGTGGGAGGCCAAGGCCTGAGTCGCCGGACGCGCGGCGAATGTAAGGACTCCGAACGACTGAAGGCCGGCCTCCTTGTTCCCGAGATCTGACAAACATCAGAGCGCGATCAAAGTAGCTATAAGCGATTCCGTGCGACGTCTATATGACGCCTCGATCGGATTGGCGCTACGCCTATTCGGCCGTTTCAGCCTTCGACGCCGATTGTGGAGCGAGATCGACGGCCCCCTTAGAGCGACCGATCCGTCGCCGCCGTAGAACGCGCCGCTTCCTGCGCCTGACCAATTCGCCACAGTTGGTTTTAGCTGTCCTTAAGACCCCGGCAATCAATCCGGGCTAGCAATTGATGCGGCGATTGGGTGACGGGGTCGGCAAATGGCGGGCAAGGGCGAGGCGCTGAGACGACGGCCGCCTGCCCAGACCGTGCCGAGAGCGGCTCCGGACGCGATACGAGATCACGAAGACTTCGTCTCGACGCCGCCCAAAAATGCGAAAAAGGCCCCAGCCCCAAAAAAAGCTAGGGCTGAAAAAAGCGCCAACGCCGCCGAAAACGACAGAGTTCAAAGTTTGGACCGCGATGGGATAACAAAGCCGCAGCCCCGGCAGGGGGCGGCTCTGCAGGCCCCCCTCAAACGTCTTGTCATCGCCTGCGTGGGCTGCACAACCCTAGCGGCGGCGATCGGCGCGGCCTGGCGGGACGGACGTGGGGCCGGAGCAGCCTCGGCCCTGTCGGCGCACACCCTGACATCGGGATTGGAAATCGATTTGGCTGCGGGTGTGGCGGCGCTGGCCGTCGGCCTGTGGCTCGCGGGGCGGTATCAGCGTCGCACTGACTCCGCCATGGCCAAGGTGGTCGCAGCCCTGGCTGACCTCGCCGCAGATCCGGACCCCAATCGCTTGGCGCCGCTCAAGCTTGAGGGGGATCTTGGGGAACTCGCGGGCTACTATAATGATATCCTGAACGGGCTGGCCCGCCGGGAACGCCAAGTGACGATCCATACCCTGGCCCAAGCCGAAAAGGGCCGCCTGACCGAGCTGGCGATACTGCGTCAAGACATGGCCGGACCGCTGGCGACCGCCAAGAACTGGGCGCCGGGCTTCGCCAACGAAGGGGTTCCGCCAGAGGTCGCGCGGCGCGATCGCCGCCTCGCCGACGCGTTTGGCCGAATGGGTGAGAGTCTGCTCGCCACGCTGGACGACGTCAGCCACCGCGCCCACGCCTCCCCCAACGGTTTCCAGGTGAATAACGCCTCAGTCGATATCTGCGAGGTGGCTGAAGACGTCTGCACGCTGCTTTGGATCCAGGCCGCCGCAAAGGGCTTGGACCTGGCCGTTTACGTCGATCCGAAAACGCCGCGGCTGATCCAGGGCGATCCCGTACGGCTGCGCCAAATCATCGGGGGTCTGATCAGCTCAGCCCTCGCCGTGACCCATGAGGGCGGGGTTTTGATTGAGGTCGAGCCCGACAGCCCCACGTCCGTGCGCGTCAGCATCCATGACACCGGCCCGGCCCTGGCGCGCACGACAGATGGGTCGGCGTCAGGCGGCGGCGTTCAGCCCGAGGCGCGGCCGGGCGATCCGGACGGGACGCTCCCGGCGCGGATCGCCATCTACCGCCAGATGGTCAAGGCAATGGGCGGCGCCTTCGCAGCGCCGGCGCCGCGCGACCGGGGCGCTACATTCGCGTTCCGCCTTAAGGCCCAGATCACCGACGTCCAGCCGCCCTGGGCCGGCGCCCAGCCGTCAACGGAGACGGAGGGTGCGATTGGCCCCTCCGCCTCGGCGCCTCGGGCGCTGATCGCTGTTCGCGGCCCCTGCACGCGACGGGCTCTTGGTCGCTATCTCACCCGCGCCGGTATGGTCGCCAGCCTCTATGAGGGGGGCGAGCGGCCCGCTGGCGCCCGCCTGTTGATCGGAGACGCGGCCGGCCTTCGCGCGGCGGGGCCGCTCGATATCCCGGTCGTCCATCTGTCCGGCCCAGATGAGTCAGCCGCGCTGGAGGCCTGGACCGGTCCGGGCGTGTCGGCGGTTCTGAGCCAACCGCTCAATCGGGCGGAGCTGGAGACCCTCTTGCGCAGCGTCAACAGCGGACGCCCCTTGAAGCCCGAGACGCTGACTACGCTCCCGATGCTGACATCGAACGGTCAAAGACCGACCGCCTTGACCGACGATGAGCGCGCTCTGCTGGCGGACCTTGAGCGGGCGGCTGAGCGGGAGGAGTTGTCCCTGGCCTATCAGCCTCAGGTCGAGCGGGAGGGCGAACGCATCCTGGGCGTGGAGGCGCTCCTGCGCTGGACCCATCCGACCCGCGGCTCGGTCAGCCCCGCCGTCTTTATTCCCCTGGCCGAAAAGGCCGGCACGATCGCCGACATCACAGCCTGGGTGGTGGATCGGGTCCTGGCGGAGACCCTCTATCTCAGCGGCCTGCAGGTTTCCTTCAACGCTTCGGCGCTCGAGTTCGCCGACAAGGGCTTTGTCGATCGGCTGCTGGCCGCCGTCGCCGACACGGGCTACGACGCGCGGCGCCTGGAGGTCGAAATCACCGAGACGGCGATCCTGCAGCATGAAAAGCCCGTGCTTGAGAGCATGGAGCGCCTGCACGCGGCCGGGATCGGCGTGGCCTTGGACGATTTCGGCGCCGGCTACTCCAGTCTGAGCCACCTTCGGCGCTACCCCTTCGACAAGCTCAAGATCGATCGGGAATTCATCACGGACTGCTCCCGAGATATGGAATCAGCCACCGTCGTCCACGCCGTGGTCAGCATCGGCCGTGCGCTCGGCATGAAGGTGATCGCCGAAGGCGTGGAGACCGAAACCCAGCGCAACTTCCTGCGCATCGCCGGCGTCTACGCCATGCAAGGCTTTTTGTTCGGCAGGCCTTTGCCGATCGATAGCCTGGCGCCCCTCATCGGCGCCGCCCGCGTCCAAGCCCGGGGTTAGGACAGGCGACCGATACGCTGGACGCCGTCCGGCGTCCCGATCAGCGCCTCAGACGCCAGCCCCAGAAAGAGGCCGTGCTCGACCACGCCGGTGAGGCTCTTCAGAGCGACAGCGAGGATCGCCGGGTCCGCAATCGCAACGCAGGCGACGTCGTAGATCAGGTTTCCGCCATCGGTCCGCACCACCTCGCCATCCCTCGTGCGCAGGCGCGGCGGCGCTGAAACACCGCAGGCTTGAAGCGTCGCCGCAAGACGGCGCGCCGTCGTGACGTGTCCAAACGCCACCACCTCTATGGGCAGGGGAAAGGCGCCGAGCTGGGCCACGTGCTTGCCCGCGTCAGCAATCGCGATGCAACGCTGCGACGCCTCCCAGACCAGCTTTTCCCGCAGCAAGGCCGCGCCGCCGCCTTTGATCAGAGCGAGGTCGGGGCCGATTTCATCGGCGCCATCGATCGTCAGGTCGATATCGCCGGCCTCGTTCAGATCGAGCAAACTCAAGCCGTGACGCGCCGCCAGGGCCTCGGTGGCGCTGGATGTGGCCACACAGCGAAGGCGCAGACCCTCGGCGGCGACGCGCGCGCCCAGGGCCGCCACGAGGAAGGCCGCGGTCGAGCCCGTCCCCAACCCGACCGTCATGCCGTCTTCAACCAAGGCCGCGGCGGCTTCGCCCACGGCGCGCTTTTGAGAGTCGGCGCTCATTTCGCGCTCCGTCCTTCCCGTTTGAGGACCCGGAAGTGAGCCGCCCAATTCCGCTTCTCGACCTGGGCCGCGCGCCCGAGCGCCAGGGCGTCGTCGGGCACGTCGCGGGTGATGACCGAGCCTGAGCCGGTCATCGCCCCCGCCCCCACCCGCACGGGCGCCACAAGCGCGGTGTTGGAGCCGATGAAGGCGTCCGGCCCGATATGGGTCTGAAACTTATCGAAGCCGTCGTAATTGCAAAAGATCGTCCCGGCGCCGACGTTGGTCCGAGCCCCGATCGATCCGTCGCCGATGTAGGACAGGTGGTTCACCTTGGCGCCCTCGCCGAGCGACGCCTGTTTAATCTCGACAAAATTGCCCACGTGCGCGCCGGCGCCGATCCTCGCCCCTGGTCGGAGGCGAGCATAGGGGCCTATGATCGCGCCAGCTTCAACCTCGGCGCCCTCCAGATGGCTAAAGGCTCGAATGGTCGCGCCGCCGCGCACTGTAACGCCTGGGGCGAACACCACATAGGGCTCGACCGTCACGCCAGGCTCCAGCTGGGTGTCGAAGGCGAACATCACCGTGTCGGGCGCCGGCATGGTCACGCCCTGCGCCAAGGCGGCGGCGCGACGCGTCGCCTGAAACGCCGCTTCGGCGGCGGCGAGCTCGCCCTGGGCGTTCACGCCCAAGACCCGCGCCTCATCGACGAACACGGCGCTGACCTTCAGCCCGCGACGCCGGGCGAGCCCCACCACGTCGGTCAGGTAGTATTCGCCCTTGGCGTTATCGTTGCGCACCTCGCTCAAGAGCTCGAACAAAAGCGCCGCCGGCGCCGCCAGAACGCCAGAATTGCAAGCCGCGATCTCCAACTCATCCGCAGAAGCGTCCTTCGCCTCCACGATTCGCTCCAAGGTCTGGCCTTCGCCCAGGATCAGTCGCCCATAGGCGCTGGGGTCGGCCGCGTAGAAGCCGAGCACCGCCAGGTCGGCGCCCTTCGCCCGGGCCTCGAACAGGGGCGCGACTGCGTCGGCGTCCAACAGCGGCGTATCGGCGTAGGTCACCACCACATCGCCCGCAAAGTCCGCCAGCGCCGCGCTCGCGGCCCGCACGGCGTGGCCGGTGCCTAAGGGCGGGTCCTGCAGCACCACCGCGCCATCGCCCAGCCGCTGACGGGCATGGGTCGCCACGGTCGGCGAATGCACGCCTGCGACGACGATAATACGGCCGCACCCCAGCGCCTCCGCAGCGTCGACGCCCCGGTCCAGCAGCGTGCGCCCGCCAACCTTATGCAGCACCTTTGGCGTGGGCGAGCGCATACGCGTGCCTTGGCCCGCGGCGAGAATGACAGCGGCGCGTTCGATCATGGGCGGAGCGTCTCGTGCTATTGTGATGAAATCGATCTCGGACGGAGAAGACGTAGAGCGTTGCTTACATCGGCGATCTAGCCCAAAGGGCGGAGAGTTTCGACCGGCAAAGACACCCAAGGCCCGCTCAATGTCCCCATTTTCCGCCTCCCCTGCCGCCGACTTGAAAGGCGCGGTGATCGCGTTCGACCTGGATGGCACCCTGGTGGAGACGGCGCCTGACCTGATCGGCGCTCTCAACGTGGTTCTGGGTGAGCGCGGCCTGCCCCAGGTCCCGATCGTCTCCGCCCGCGCGCTCGTCGGGCAGGGTGCGCGAAAACTGATCGAAAATGGCTTCGCGGCGGCCGGTCGTCCCTTGGACGAGACGGAGATCGGCGGCTTGGCGGCGCGCTTCATTGAGGCCTATGCGGCGCGGATCGCCAGCGAAAGCCGCCCCTATCCCGGCTTGATCGAAGCGCTGGACGAGCTTCAGAGCGCCGGCGCCATCCTTTGTGTCTGCACCAATAAGCGGTCCGACCTGTCGCTGGCCCTGCTCGACGCCCTGCAAATGACCGACCGGTTCGCCGCCGTCATCGGCGCCGACCGCGCGCCAAAGCCCAAGCCCGATCCCAGCCACATCCTCGCCGCCATAGCCGCGGCCGGCGGCGACCCCGCCTTCGCCCTGATGGTGGGCGACAGTTCCAACGACGTCGACTCCGCCAAGGCGGCGAATGTGCCCGTCGTCGCCGTCACCTTTGGATATACGGAGGTTCCGGCACGCGACCTGGGGGCCGACGCCGTGATCGACCACTTCCGCGAGCTCCCCGCCGTGGCGCGTCGTCTGCTGGCCGCCCAAAGCGCAAGCTTGCGGCCTGCGCCGCCCTCCGCTATAGCCTCCGCCTCCTGAAGCGTCCTTATCCGGACGCCGGCTCGGACGCGTAGCTCAGCGGGAGAGCATCGCCTTCACACGGCGGGGGTCGTAGGTTCAATCCCTACCGCGTCCACCACGCCCTCGGCGCGGTCATTGTCTAAAACGCCTCGTTGCTATCGTGGATCAACCGGCCCTCAGTTGGCTAAGGGCCTGGGCCATGACGCACGCTCCCATCTGCGCTGGGCGGAAAATCCTGAAATAGCGCGGCGCCTCCAGCCTGGCTAACTCAAACGGCCGTCCGCCGCCCGGAGCTCCGTCATCGCTTGGAAACGGGCTAAACCTGGCGCTGTTCTGCGCCGGCCCGAAAGATATCGACCTAATCTCGGTCGGTGCCGCCCATCTTGTCCCAGAACCGGAAGTAGAGCCCATAATTGCAGGTAAACCGCTTGTGATGGTCGTCGTGGTGGCTGGCGGTGATGATCATCCTGCCGATCGGGCTCCTGAGCCATCGTGCGGGCCAGATCTCCCGGCCGGCGTGGTTCAAGACCGCCGTTAGCGTCATCAGCATCAAGAGGCCGAGCGCGACATAAACCTGGATCGGAATGAAAAGCGTCAGCGCCGGTAAGAACCACGCCGTCATGACGGCTTCTGCGGGGTCGAACGAAAAGGAGGCGAAGGGGCTGGGATCATGGGACAGATGGTGGCCGCGGTGGGTCCAGGCGAACAAACGGCGATCGTGCATCGCGCGATGCAGCCAATAATAGAAGGCGTCGTGGGCCAAGAGATAGACCAGCGCGCTGACGGGCAGCCAGGCCCAGCCATAGGCGTCCGGGGCGAGATAGAGTTTCGTGAACCCATGCTTCCAGCCGACCAGGGCGGCCGCCGCCGGCAAGGCGTAGATCGGGGTTGCGATCAGCGAGGCCAAAATCTCATGGCGAATCGCAGATGGACGCGGCGGCTGGCGATTGAGCTGACGCAAGCGAGACGCCCCCCGCCCCGCCCAAAAGAACCAATAGGCGCCGCCGGCGATGGCGAGATAGCGCAGGCCGATGATCAGGCTGAGCGCCACAGTGGTTATGAGCGTCTGGCCGATCACGGCTCCACCATTGGCGCATCTTCGCATCGGGTCAAGCGATCGGCGCCCATCGCCGCGGCGTCCCACCTTTGTCCATAAAACACGCGGTGCAAAATTTTACAGGGGGATAGCGGTGGAAAACCGCTTCGCACTTTCCTCCATCCCGCTCTAGACTACATCCTATGGTGTCTGTCGCCGCAAACTTGGCCATCTTCGTCGTCGCCTATGGAGGCATGGAAGGGTTTGCGTGGGTGACGCACCGCTATGTCATGCACGGCGCCCTTTGGTGCTGGCATCGCAGCCATCATGAACCCCGCCATGGCGTGTTCGAGTTGAACGACCTGTTTGCGGTCGTCTTCGCCACGCCGGCGATGATCTGCATCTGGCTGGGCGTCAACGTGGCGTCGTGGTGGCTGCCGCTAGGCTTGGGGATTACCGCCTATGGCGCCACCTATTTCCTGTTCCACGACGGCCTTGTGCATCGCCGCTTTCCTGTACCGCTGGACGGTCGGACCGGATTTTGGCGATCCAGGCTTCAGGCGCACCGTATCCATCATGCGGTCACGACAAAGCACGGTTGCGTCTCGTTCGGCTTTCTCTGGGTGCGGCCGGCGCGAGAGCTGAAAGCGGAGCTGTCGCAGATGCGGCGCTTAGTTTCTACCGATCAGCCCGCCGCCGTTGATCGATCAGGGTTGCGCGGCGAGGTTGGATAGGGACCAATGGGGACGATTGGGGGTAACGATGCTGCAGTCCTCTGAAAAGTCCGGCCTTGGGCCGACGCTCTGGCTCACGATTGCGCCGCGATGACGATCGTGAGCGCCCTGCGCGCGCCTGATACGATCGCCCCGCTCGGCGCGCTCCCCGCCCTCAGGCCGTCCGTCTGCACCGCCGCCCAGAGGGATTGGGTCGATCTGAGATTGCGCGAACTGTTGCCCGGCGCCGGTGCAGGCTCGACGCTCTTGAGCGACGCAGTGCGGGACGCCTGCTTGGGCCGGGGCAAGCGGGTGCGCCCCCTCTTGGCCATGCTTTCCGCCGCCCACTTCGGCGGGCGCGACCTGGCGGCGCTGGATTTCGGCTGCGCGCTTGAACTGGTCCACACCGCGTCCCTGATCCTGGACGACCTGCCGTGCATGGACGATGCGGAGATGCGGCGCGGGCGACCGACCCTGCATCGGCGGTTTGGCGAGGACACCGCGGTGCTGAGCGCGATCGCCCTCCTCAACCAGGCCTACGCCGTGATCGGGCGCGACTCCGACTTGACGGCTGAAACGCGCCTGGCCCTCAACCTGCTGCTCAGCGACTGCGTCGGCTTCGACGGGCTGGTCACGGGCCAGATCCGCGATCTTCGCGATCCGGAGCATCTGCGCGACGAGGCGACGCTCACGACCTTGAACCATCAAAAGACCAGCGTGCTGTTCGTCGCCGCCTTGGTCGGAGGAGCCGTCATCGCTGGCGCCGATCGCGCGGCGCAGGCGGCGGCGCGCACCTTCGCCTGCCGGCTGGGCTTGGCGTTTCAGCTGTGGGACGACCTTCAGGACTCCACCTCGACCCAGGAAGCCATGGGCAAGGACGCCTGCCAGGACGTCGACCGGGTCACCTTCGTCACCCTTTGGGGGGTGGAGCGCACGCGTGCGGCGATCGGAGAGACGCTATCGACCGCCGTGGAGGCGCTGGGGGGCGAGGATAGCGCGCTCGCCCTCTACGCGCTGGGCCTCTTCCATCACGCCAGCCATGGCGGCTGAGCCGCCAGAGATCGTCCTTCGCCTCCTGGACGCCCACCGCCGCTACGCCCAATCCGCCACCCAGGCCGCGGCCCTAGCCGGGGTGAGTCTGGAGCTGGCGGCTGGAGAGATTTACGCGCTCGTGGGCCGTAACGGGGCTGGCAAGTCCACCCTGGCCAAGGCCGCGATCGGCGCCTTGGCCCTCCAGTCGGGCACGGTCCGGGTCCTGGGCGGCGATCCGGCGAAGGACCGCGCCATCGCTGGCAGGATCGGCGTGGCGCCCCAGGAGATCGCTCTTTACGGCCATTTGACGGTGGCGGAAAACCTGGACGCCTTCGCGACGCTGGCCGGCGTTCGGCGCGGGCGGGGCGACGCCGTCGCAGAGGCTATGGCGGCCACAGCCTGCACGCCGCGGGCCCACGCGCGGGTCGACCAGCTCTCCGGCGGCTGGCGACGACGCGCCAACCTGGCCGCCGCCATCGTTCACCGGCCTCGCCTCCTGGTGCTGGACGAGCCGACGGAAGGACTGGACAGCCAGACCCGCATGGCGCTGCGCCGGCTGATCGTCGATCTGAAGGGGCGTGGAACGGCGATCCTGCTGATCAGTCATGATGCGGATGATGTGAGGACCCTGGCCGACCGCGTCGGCGTGCTGGAGGCCGGCCGCTTGATCGCGGAAGGGTCGCCTGGAGATTTGATGGCGCAGGCGTTCAGCGGCCGACAAGATCTGGTGGTCAGGCTCAGCGCGCTCGCGGGCGCGGCCGAGACAACGCTGCTGTCGCTAGGGCTGACGCCGACGGACGACGGCCTCGTCTGGAGCGGACTCGTGGTCGACGCGCCGGCGCTGGCGTCGCGGCTCGACCAGGCGCTTCGCAGGCTTGGCGTCACCGCCGCTGAGATGTCTGTCCGCCAGCCGGGCCTCGACGCCTTGATCGCGTGGGCCTGCACCAAGGTCGCCGACGATCACGCCTTGGGCCACGGGGCTGCCGCGTGATTTGGGTGATCTTGCGGGTGATGGCCTTGGGCGTATGGCGGGACCGGGCGGGGCTGGCGCTGACCTTCGCCTTGCCGCCGCTCGTCTTCATTGTCTTCGCCTCGGTATTCAGCGCCGCGGCCAGCGGCAAGCTCGATGTCAAGGCCGGGATTGTCGATCAGGCCGCGAGCGTGGAGAGCGGTCGCTTGACGACGGCCCTGAAGCCTCAGCTTAGCGGTCGCCTTACCGCTTATCCCAACCGCGCCGCCTTGGCGCAGGCCCTGGCCGACGGACGGGTGGATGCGGGTGTGGTTGTTAGCGGAAACCTCGACTCCGATCCGACGCCCGTCACGGTCTTGATTGATCCAGGCCGGCGCGCCGCGGGCGAGGTGCTGACCGCAGAGGTCAATGCGGTGGCGGAGCACGCCCTGCCAGACGTGATGATGGCGCGGGAGATTGGGCGGCTCGGTCCGCTTCTGCGCCTCACCAGACACCAAACCGACCGCCTCGGCCGCCAACCGGCGCCGACGCCGACCACCCCGTTTGTGACGCAGCAGATCTTAAGCGGCGGCGACCCCATGGTGATCTACTACGCCGGCGCGGTCAGCATCCTGTTCCTCATGTTCACGGCTATGCAGGGGGCGATGAATCTGATCGACGAACGCCGCGCGGGCCTGCGACTGCGGCTGGGTCTGAGCGCGGGGGGCGTCGCGCCGCTCATCTTGGGGCGAATGTTGTGGCTGACGGCGTTGGGCGTGGCCCAGGCGCTCGTCCTCTTCATCGTCGCGGTCATCCTCTACCGCATCCCCCTGATCGAGAGCCTGGCGCCCTGGACCGTGACCGCGATCGCCGCCGCCGCCGCCAGCGGCGGGATTGCGCTGGCGCTGGCCGCCGCCTGCCCGACGCGGGAGCAGGCCCAGACGCTCTCGACCTTCGTGGTCCTGATCCTGGCGGCGGTCGGGGGCTCGATGGCCCCGCGCTTCCTGATGCCGGCCCCCTTGCAGGCGCTGGGCTGGCTTACGCCCCACGCCTGGGTGATCCAGGCCTACCAGACCCTTCTCTGGCGCCGGATCATCGACGCCCAGGTGCTGGAAGCCTGGGCGGTGCTCGCCGCCTTCGCCGCTGCGGGGTTTGCGATCGCATGGTCTCTGGAGAGCCGGCGACGGCTGTGAGTATTAAGCCCCACCCAACACGCACGCCCTGAGCCTCGGCGCCCCTACATATTGGGATAGTTCGGCCCGCCGCCCCCCTCCGGCGTGGTCCATACGATATTCTGCGACGGGTCCTTGATGTCGCAGGTTTTGCAGTGGACGCAGTTTTGGGCGTTGATGACGAACCTTGGGTCGGTTCCGTCGTCGTTTCGGATCACTTCGTAGACGCCGGCGGGGCAATAGAGCCTGGCGGGTTCGCCGTACTTGGGCAGGTTTACAGCGATCGGGATCGAGGGGTCGCGTAGCTTGAGGTGGGCCGGCTGATCCTCATCATGATTGGTGTTCGAGATGAAAACCGAAGAGAGCTTGTCGAAGCTCAAAACCCCGTCCGGCTTGGGATAGGCGATCGGCTGATAGTCGGCGGCGAGGCCGGTGGAGGCCGCATCGGTCTTGGTGTGCCTCAGCGTGCCGAGGAACGAGAAGCCGCCCGTCAGGTTGGTGATCGTCATGTCGATCCCCGCCGCCAGCGTCCCCAACAGCGTCCCGAGCCGCGTCAGCAACGGCTTGGCGTTGCGGACCAGGGTAAGTTCTTGTTTGATCGCTGAGGCCTGATAAGCCGCGTCATAGCTCTCCAGCACATCGCCGCCGCGCCCGTCCGTCAGCGCCGCAAAGGCCGCATCGGCCGCCAAGATGCCGGATCGAACCGCGTTATGGCTGCCCTTGATGCGCGGCACATTGACGAAGCCCGCCGAGTCGCCCAGCAGCGCCCCGCCAGGGAAGCTGAGCTTGGGAACGGACTGCACGCCGCCCTCGCTGATGGCCCGGGCGCCGTAGGAGACGCGCCGTCCGCCCTTCAGAAACTTGGCCACTTCAGGATGGTGCTTGAAGCGCTGGAACTCGTCGAATGGGGAGAGGTAGGGGTTCTTGTAGTTCAGGTGCACCACAAAGCCGATCGACACATAGTGATCGCCGAAATGATACATCCAGGAGCCGCCGCCGGTCTTGTCGTCGAGCGGCCAGCCCAAGGTATGCTGGACATAGCCCGGCTTGAACACATCGTCTGGAACCTGCCACAGCTCCTTGATGCCCAGGCCATACTTCTGAACGTCTGAGTCCTTGCAAAGGTCGTACTTGGCCTGGACCAGTTTGGAGAGCGACCCCCGCACGCCTTCGCTTAAGAAAACATAGCGGCCATGGAGCTCTAGACCCGGCTGGAAGTCCGGCTTGCGATGGCCATCCTTGGCCACGCCGAAGACGCCGGCGACCACGCCCTTGAGCTGCCCGCCCTCGCCATAGACCAGCTCGGACGCCGCCATGCCGGGATAGATCTCAACGCCCAAGGCCTCCGCCTGCTCGGCCAGCCAGCGACACAGGGCGCCAAGCGACGCGATATAGTTGCCGTGGTTCTTCATGAACGACGGCATGGGCAGCCAGGAAATGTCGAACCCGCCGCTCTGCGTCAGGAAGATGAACTTGTCTTCCGTCACCGCAGTCTCCAGCGGCGCGCCCTTGTCCTTCCAGTCGGGAAACAACTGGCTGAGGCCGCAAGGGTCGATCACGGCGCCCGACAGGATATGGGCGCCGACTTCGGATCCCTTCTCCAGCACGGCCACCGAAACATCGCCGCCCTTTTCGGCCGCGAGCTGTTTCAGCCGAATGGCGGCGGCGAGGCCGGCGGGGCCTGCGCCGACGATGACGATGTCATAGTCCATCGCCTCGCGCTCGGGCGCATCCTCAAAACCGCCCATCTCGTCTTCCACCTGCTCGCCGGCCATCCGCCGTTTCCTCCCAACCCTGACATCGCCGACCGCTGGACCGGGGCCTGAACCTTGATCGCCGCACCTTGATCCGACCGGCGACTTATCCGAAGTTGCCGCCACGGCCGTCAAGCTCGCATGGTCTCCGGGTCCGTATAATCGCTATCGCTTTAAAGAATTGGTCTCTCAGAGAAATCATGTCGGCCATAGGTATCGACGACAGATCTGATGGAGCTGGCCTTGAGGCGTTGCTGGCCTTTTGGTCGGACGCAGGCGTGGACGTCTGCCTGGCGGAGACGCCGGTGGATCGGCTGGCGGAGGGGGCTCGCAAGCTGGCGCCGGCGCCTCGCTCCACTCCATCAGCGTCGGCGTCGCCCATTCCGAAGCCGATCGCGCCGAGCGCTGAAGGGCTAGACGTTACGGCGGCGATTGTGGCGGCGAAAGCTGCAGCGGCGGCCGCCCCTGATTTGGCGGCGCTTGAAGCCGCCATCGCCGCGTTCGACGGCTGCGCGCTGAAACGTCAGGGCGCGCGCAAAACCGTCTTCGCCCGAGGCGATCCTTCCGCGCCGGTGATGATCATTGGCGAGGGCCCTGGCGCCGACGAGGACTTGCAGGGCCAGCCCTTTGTCGGCCGCGCGGGCAAGCTTTTGGATCGCATGCTGGCGGCGGCCGGCTTGAGCGAGCGGGTCTTCATTACGAACACGGTGTTCTGGCGCCCGCCCGGCAATCGCAATCCTACGCCGGACGAGCAGGCGACCTGCGCGCCGTTTTTGGACCGAGCGATTCGCCTGGTCGGCCCAAGGCTCCTCTTGCTGGCCGGCGGCGTGTCCGCAAAGAGCCTTTTGAAGCGTCAGGACGGCATTTTAAGTCTGCGTGGTCAGTGGTTTGACTGGACGTCGGATGACGGAACGCAGGTCATCCCAGCCTTGCCCACCCTGCATCCCGCCTTCTTGCTGCGACAACCTGCCGCAAAGGCGCAGGCGTGGAAGGACCTCTTAACCCTGCTGTCAAGACTTGATCGTGGCCTTTAGGTCAACCTACGCTGACACCGCCTGATAGGAGAGCTTGAGCGCGCTCCTCGCTTTTGGGGTCCGAATCGCCTGGCGGTTTGGGATCGGGTCGGATCAATGCGCGGTTTCCTGATCAGTGTCCCAATCCTGGGAGGCGTGTCGGATGTCCGCCGAGCAGCGGGTCGATGGATGAGATATCGGGGGCGAGGCTCGCATCGGTCGATCGGCGGCGTCGCCTCCTCAAGCGCAGCCGGCCTGGTTCTCGCCTTCGCCCTGGTCGGCGCCGCGGCAGCGAGCGCCAGCGGAACCTCGTCAGCCGCAGCGGTCATCGCCCCCGCCCAGACCAATCCCGTCGCTGCGCTCCTGACGCCGGCGGGCGCCTCGCTTCAGCCGCTGAACGCGCAGGACGCCGCCCGTTACGGCCAAGCCTTCGCCGCCATGCGCCGCGGCGACTTTATTGGCGGTCAAAATCTGAGCCATGGGATCAGCGACCCCATTTTGATGGGTTGGCTCGACGCGGTCCGCCTGCTGCACCCCGCCTACAAGGCCAACTATGCCGAGCTGAAGGCATGGCTGGAGACACACGGCGATCTGCCGACCGCCGAGCGCGTTTATGATCTGGCGCTCCAGCGCAAACCCTTTGGCGCTTCGGCGCCGAAGAAGCCGATGTCGCCGCCCGACGATGCCGAGCTCGAGGCGCAAGCTTCGGCGCAGCAGGTGGTCGCCAGCGCTGAACAGCGTCGCGCCCCGCCCATGGCCCGCGCGGCCAACGCTCGCCAACAGGCCGCCCGCGAAGCCTTCTATAAGGGTGATGTGGACCGCGCCTATACGCTAGCCGCTGCGTCGGGGGAGCGCTGGATCGCAGGGCTCTCGGCCATTCGGCTCCAACGGTACGACGACGCGTTGAAGCCTCTGACGGAGCTGACGGCGGATCCCCATCAATCGTCTTGGGTTCATGCCGGCGCCGCCTACTGGGCGGCCCGCGCGGCGGCCGCCGTCAACCAGCCGGCCAAGGCCCATGAGTTTCTGAAGGTCGCAGCCCGCGCGCCCGACACCTTCTACGGCCTGATCGCGACACGAGAGCTGGAGGAGCAGGCGGCCAAGGCTTCGCTTCAAAGCCACGCCATCGGCGAAGTGCTGGCGGCCACGGCCGTGAACGGCGAAGACGTCGCACAGATCGCCCATGCAGAGCCCCGCGCCCGACGCGCCGCAGCGCTCGCTCAGATCGGCATGGCGAGCGAAGCAGGCGAGGAGCTGCGCTGGGCGCTCGCCCAGGCGACGCCCGCGGAGCGGCCTAAGCTCACCTCCCTCGCCCTGGCCCTGAACGCCCCCCTCGGCGGCAAGGCCGACATCGCCAAAAGCGGCTGGGCCCGCTTCGACCTTGGCCACTTCCCAACGCCGGTGTTGAACCCGCTGGGTGGGTTCACGATCGACAAGGCGCTGGTCTACGCCCTGGTGAACCAGGAAAGCCGTTTCAATCCCAATATCGTCAGTTCGTCGGGCGCCTATGGCCTGATGCAACTCACGGCGGCGACCGCTGCGCACCTGGCTGGCGACAAGAGCTTGCGCCACAACCCTTCAGCGCTCCGCGACCCGGCCCTGAACCTTCGGTTGGGCCAGGACTATGTCGCCAAGCTCCTCACCTCGGTGAAGGGCGACGTGATGCGGGCGGTGGCGGCCTATAATTGCGGCCCCGGCGTGATCCAAAAGCTGACCGCGCGCATGGGCCAGAACGCCGACTCGCTCATGATGATCGAGAGCATGCCGAGCGGCCAGACCCGGGACTACGTCCAGCGGGTGATGGCGGGCTATTGGACCTATCGCCAGATCTTCGGCCTCGATTCTCGCACCCTCGACGCCGCCGCGTCCGGCGTGAAGGCCGTCGCCTCCGCCGACCGGTAAGCTAAAAAGCCGCGCCGGGGGCCAGACGCCAAGCCCGCTCTTACGCGTATTGTTCTTGCTTTGTTCGATCCGACGCGGCACATTGCACCCATGCCGCCATCCCTCTCAGCGCCGATCATCGGGTCCGTCCGCGGCCGAGGCGCCAAATCCAATCACGCGGGGCGATACGAACCGGCCAGCCGCGAGGACTTCGACGATGGCTGGGCCCCTGATGAGCAAGGGCCGCCCCAGCTCGCCACCACCCTGACGCCTGAAGCCGCGCGGGCGATCATCACGCACAACGACAGCCCCGACGTGGGCTTCGACCAGTCGATCAACCCCTATCGCGGCTGCGAGCATGGCTGCATCTACTGCTACGCCCGCCCCGCCCACGCCTATATGGGCCTGTCGCCGGGTCTCGACTTCGAGAGCAAGCTCTTCTTCAAGCCGGACGCCGCAGCCCTTTTGGAGCGCGAACTCTCAAACCCCCGCTACCGCGTCGCCCCCATCCACATCGGCGGAAATACCGACCCCTATCAGCCGATCGAGCGCGATTTGAAGATCACCCGCTACGTCCTGGAGGTGCTGGAGCGGTTCGGCCATCCGGTGTCGATCATCACCAAATCAGCCCTGATTGGGCGGGACGCCGATATCCTAAGCCGCATGGGCGCCCGAGGCCTCGCGCGGGCCTTCGTCTCCATCACAACCCTAGACCGCAAGCTGGCGCGGGCCATGGAGCCCCGCGCGGCGACGCCTGAGCGACGGCTGGAGGCCATAGCGACCTTGCAACGAGCCGGCGCCGAGGTAGGCGTCCTGTTCGCCCCGGTCATTCCCGGCTTGAACGACCATGAGTTGGAAGCCGTGCTAAAGCGCGCCGCCGACGCGGGGGCGACCGCCGCAGGCTATGTCGTCCTGCGCTTGCCGCTCGAGATCAAAGACCTGTTTCGAGAATGGCTGGAAGAGGCCCGGCCCGACCGCGCCAAGCGGGTGATGTCCCTGGTGCGCCAGATCCGCGGCGGCAAGGACTACGACCCTGAATGGCGCCAGCGGATGAAGGGTCAGGGCCCGCTTGCAGACCTGATCCGCCAACGGTTCGATCGGGCTGTGGGCGCGCTTGGCTTGAACAGGGAGCGCGCACCGTTACGCACCGACCTGTTCCGCGTTCCGCCCAAGCCCGGCGATCAGATGGGCCTGTTTGAGTAGAAGCGGCCGTCAGCCTTCGCGTGACCCAAAAAGCCCCCCGCCCCCTACCCCGCTGGCGGCAAGGCTGTCGCGCGGGCGGCGTCGAGGTAGCGGGCGGCAGTCGGTTTCAGGGCGCTGTCCAGATCGATCAGCAAGGGATTGCCGGTCGGGATCTCCACGCCGACGATCTGGTCGTCGGGCACGGCGAACAGGTGTTTGACGATGGCGCGCAAGGAGTTGCCGTGGGCGGCGATCAGCAGCGTCTCGCCCCGCTCGAGGTCCGGCGCGATCTGGGCCTGCCAGTAGGGCAGTACGCGGTCGAGCGTCGTCTTCAAGCTTTCGGTATCGGGGATGGCGATGCCCCGATAACGGCGATCGGCTGTGAAGTCGTACTCAGCCCCGGG
>Ga0116229_10005635_pt1 | contig 20336 bp, 15 predicted proteins | sample S1TSphgellanicum_3_FD_87313 | JGI IMG/M metagenome (GOLD analysis project Ga0116229, IMG submission 87313) | Host-associated microbial communities from peat moss isolated from Minnesota, USA - S1T2_Fc - Sphagnum magellanicum MG | ecosystem: Host-associated > Plants > Peat moss > Unclassified... | reverse complement strand
TCAGGGAGCAATCAAAGCATTATTCATCGTGATGTTAAAAGTAGCAATATTTTACTCTCTAATAATATGGAAATTGCAAAAGTTGCGGATTTTGGACTATCAAAATTAATATATGGAGAAGATCAAGATATTACTCATGTTACAACAAATGTCAAAGGAACTCTAGGGTATCTTGATCCAGAGTACGTATTTAACCACATACATCATGATCCAATTATTGTAATGTGTGACAAATTACAAATTAAATTTCTTACTGATTACATATTATGCATTTCACATGATTTCACCTTGTAAAATGTACATTAAAATTTTCAAAATGTCACATTACATCTTTTGTTTTAATTCATTAACAATTGGTGTGCATGGACTTCTTCATTTATAGGTATTTTACAACACGATGTTTATCACCAAAAAGTGATGTATACGGCTTTGGTGTTGTGCTTTTGGAAATAATATCTGGACGTATGCCTATAGATCCAACATTACCAGATCGTAATGCTTGGAATTTGTGTGAGTGGGTAAGTTATAAATCATAGTCCTTTGAATTTTTTTGAATTTTTATTCTAATTTATTTATCTTTACAAGTATCATTTCTAAACTTGTAATGAAAAAAATATGTATACAATATTGAAAATAATATGTTCTTGTTATGTTATTTCATTTGGAAAATTTATTCATATATGTGTTATAAAATGCAATTAGGTGTGCATATGAATCATGTATTTCAAATACTTGGCCCAAGGAAACATAACTCATGATGGTCATATTGAAGTAAACTATTAAGTTTTAACCAAGCAATAATGAATGTCTGTTGAACATTCCCATAAGAATCTTTTTGCAAATGACATCAAAAAGTACAAATAATATGTGTATGTGTTGAATAGGTGCGATCCAATCTCCAAGTAGGAACCATTGACAAGATTTTGGACCCTATTGTGAAAGCTTCAAACCCTCAAATTGAAGTTTTATGGAAAGTTGCGGAGATTGCCATCCAATGTGTGGAACCCAGATCTATTCATAGACCAACAATGACCAAGGTAGTTGAAGAATTACGAGCTGCAGTCTTGCAAGAAGGCTTGAATTCATCAAAGTATTCACAAAATGATACATATGGAATTCAAGATGAATATGGATCTCAAATAGATGTATTTGATCCTAGATGATTAATAGAGGTTTGTAGATATTAATTCTTGTGTGAACTATATAATTTCATGTAATATAGTTATAATATTTAGATTAAATGGACATGGACAAACTTATAATAATTACGTTGACACTTTGAATTCAAGTTTTAATATCATATGTGTAATAATGTTAATTTCTTTTTTGATCACTATTATAAATTTGGATAACAAGTTATCCGATGTAACTATATTCATAATGAATTTGACGTTTTAGCAATTATGGGACCCTTTTAAAAATCAGCCAAAAATGAAATGTTAATTTTTGAACTTATTAATCATAAAAAATAGAATAATTTTTTTTTTTCTATGTGATTCAATTATCGACATTCATAAAGAAAAAGATTTGTTTTCATTAGTGAGTAACACATGTCATAAACAATTCTTTTGATAGTTCAATTCTCATAATTTTATTGAAAGGAGCTAGGGCATTTGTACAATCAATATAAACTAGGTCAACCTAACTATACCGAGGAAATTGAAGCTTAAATTCATTTAACATAAAATGCATTTTGCATTCATCTAAAGGGTGAAAGCACAAAATCCTATTAATATTCTAGTTTTCATTACATTCAAAATTTTACATGGCATACTAGATAATTGGAATTGATTTAGCGATGAACATGTGCAATTAATGGTGATTCATATCTTCATTCATCAAAATGTGTTGAAATTTGTGAATTTTTAAAAAACTCAATCTCTAATTGGTGTTTTTTTTGTAACACAAGATTTGGATGAAACAAAAGGACTAAAAAATTATACAACTTTTATTTGGACATTTTCAATGAGATTTTGTACATAATATTATTGGAACATAATAAACTATCTTCTATAACATTTGACAAAATTTGTAGACATCTTTTATTTTGGTTTGATGCTCACATTTATAACCTTTGGGAATACATTTTGGTAAAAAAAAATGGTTTTGCAAACTCTTTGTGGGGGTTTCTATTGAACTTATTAAATTACATTTATGCAAGGTGGTATATTGAACAAATGCAATGAATAACAACGCTATATCATGAGCTTGTAAGTGTGAATGTGAACCTATGAACATGAATAAATGAGTAGTATGAAATCTTTTGATGAAGTGGACAAAATATGTTCAAAATATTCTTTGCCATAGAGGAAAGAATCTTTTCTTATGTGGACACAATTTTAACTAATATGGCATTATTTTTTTGATGTGGAAATGAGCAAATGTAATATTGATGAATTTTTTGGATGAAAAAAATCAATAAAATATTTTGTTAGATGAAAAAGCTAATGATGTTTTTATTTGGATAAGTCTGGATAATTCAAGTGGGTGAAAACAATTTATGCTGCCAATGTAAAATTTGTATTCAATACTTGAAGGACACCATTGGAAAACTACCTTGCAACCATCAATGAACTTTGTTTTATTCCACATGCATCCCATGCAAATTGAAGAGATAAGCCAATAAAAGAGATAGGTGAATATTTGAGAACAATGTATATATAAATATAATGGTATCTACATCATCCCAACCAATCTACAATTCAAATTACTTTAGTTTAGCAAACGACAAAGTGGGTCATACATCTTAATAATCAAAACACCAGAACTTCTTAAATTATTTGCAAAATGTTCTCACTACTCAACCTCTATAGTTATGGTACAACTTGTTAATTTATAGACTTCATTCAAGAATTCTAAGTTGCATGATGAATGAAAAATTCCATCAGCCCATAAAACATCATATTTTGCAAGATGTAATAAAAGTGTTTACAATGCATTTACTTTCCATAGCTGCCCAATGAACCTATTATAATTGACACAAAATTCATGTAATTGCATGCAGGGAAATCACCAATCATTACTTCATATTATTTACCATTTTCAATTGGATCTAAAATGATTTGATATATTTGACCATAGCCGAAGTAAGAATGTTAGTGGGTGGCAAGATCTATGCAAAAAGAACACATCCAACCTCCCACTAGTTTTGTTATTGAATTAAAATCTTGAATATTAAAGGATGACAAATACGACAATGATTGATTATCAAACAACACAAGGCACACACACCTTGAAGGAGAAAATGAATTCAAATTGTAAGATTTGGCTTTTATTACTAAACACAAGCAAATTCCTTCACTAAATCAATGATGGAAACACAATGCCAAAATGTGTTTTTCATGATTTGGACATTTATGACTAATGTCCTAATCTAATCATGTAGTCATATGTCCTTGGTCATATACTTGTACTCAAATTTGTGACCACATTGCAGTTGCATTATGACAACATGACTAAATTAAGACTATTTTGTGACTGCATGATTAGCTTACATACTTTAATAACCTACCTATGTTAGTAATTTAACTAGGTGTTACCTACCTACTATGTAGTACATACGTACCTACTTACCAACCTACTAGATATAAGCGGTACATACCTACCTAATTACCTATTATGTATTTATTACTAGGTACCTACCTACATAGTAAGTAGTACATATGTATGTGTGTGTGTACATACCTACTTAATTACCTATTACATACTTACTACTAGGTACCTACCTCCTACCTACTTACTACTATTTTTAAGTATTACTTACCTATTACCTACCAAGCTAGGTATTTACTAAGTTACTAGGTAGGTTTTAAGTTGTTAGGTAAGTATTTAGGTACCTAACTTATAAAGTAGGTTTTAAGAAATGTTTATAACAATATGGTGACAATTATTGTCATGTAAAAAATGATGTTTGGTGCATTGAAGGATGCCCCCCAAGTTAAATGTTAGAAGTTCAGCTTTACAAAAAGACACCAACCACTATTGTAAGGCGAAAATTACTTCAAAAAGAACAAATTATGGCACTCATCCTCCTTGTTATGTTGGCAATGGGAGTCTTGTTAAAGGTGCAACAATTGAATTGCACAAATTTTGGTTTCATCATGATGACCAAAATTGTCATGTTAAAAGCACTTAAAAGAAGTATGCAATTAACATGTCAATTGTGTTTACAATATGGGTTGTGCAAAAAGGGATAAATTTCATTCAAAACAAAATGACAACATTGGAAAAAACCGATTTCCTTGGTCCTTTACAAAAAGTTGAAATGTCCTTTGAATTGTTTTTCATGATGATGCACTTACTCTTGTCAATTGACCTTTGGATGTAGATGTGTAGCCAAAAACTCAAAAGAAAATTCACATGGTTATTAGAATTGACGTGATGCACCCATTTTGTGTTAGGTGTCATGTGAGTCATGGATTATAATACCACAAATTGTTAAGTTTTAGTTCCATAATGTTCCTTAGTATTAATGATTTGAATCCTGATAAACTTCCAAGTAATAATTATTAAGAGTTGAATTAGCCTTTGGATATTTAAGCGTAGAAAACTCTTTTATTTAAATTTATGCAAGGCTTAGTTAATTTTAGGACCTAGTAAACCTTTTTAAGTGCATTATCATTTTATGTTGTAAAGAAGAGAAAGGGGATGTAAAATTAAATGTGATTTATTAATATATTGGGAATACGAGCCCATAATTAACAATGACATTTTGCCATGATAATATTAAATTAGTGTGTAAAATAATCTTCAAGCATGAATGATGTACTTGAAAGATTTCTAGGATGCAATCCTAATACATTTTTATTTAGTCTTCATTTCTATCAGACTCTTAAATAGAATCAAAATCAAACGTAAGTATTAACATTTCCACCCGAATGGCCTCAGGTGAATTATAACTTAGTAAACAACTTTAAGGAGATAGATCACAATTGCAAAAACTTTAGAATGCGATGAATGGTGTGAGCTAGGTATTTGGTTTGATGCTCCATGGAAAGGGGGTTGATTGGGCCTCGCAGCCAATGATAATGGCCATCATTAGGAACCCAAGTTCGACAATGAAGACGAACATCATCGTCTTCACATTGACACTCTTCAAACCTTTTTGGTGTGGCTCCACAAGCAGGAACAAATTTTAAATAGATTACTAAGGCATGTGGGTTAGGAGACAATCAACGATCCCATGCCGAACAATCAACTCGAGTGCACACCACTTTTTTGAATGGTTCTTCATCACACGACCATTGAGAGACATTCACGTCAAACAGTGCTTCTTCAAGTTCTTCTTTTTCTACTAATGAAACTGGAGGATTTAAGGGCGTAGCGATATCATCCGCCATGACTAAATTCTCACTTGCATCAACAAAAACCAAGAAGGTAGCAGAAACAATGTGGTACTTGTGTTCAGAAGGGGTTGAGGCTTTTTTATTTAACAAATTAAGGTAGGCATAAGGTGTGGGAATGACGGTGGAACCTCATGAAAATTCGAACATCCTAAATCTAATGGATTCATCGAACCCTAATTTCGATGGTGGATCTAAAAGTATGTGGGGGTTTTTGGTGATGCAAATTTTAATTCCATTTATTATGTACTACATAGTTAATTAGTGCATGAAAGAAAAAATAAGTAGGGGATATCAAAAGAATAAATGGTACGTGGGGATGTTACTTCAACCATTGAATTGATTTAATCAAGTAAGGACTCAAGGATGTTTATTTGTTACTATTAATAAATTGTCCTAATAATTAGTTACTTGAAATAATTAAGATGAAGAAGTAGGATGTGAGGGTCAACAGACGAAAAGGATAAAGATCAAGCTCAAAAACCTCATCAAGATATCCAAGATAAGGGGAAGGATGAGTTCTCCAATCCCATTAGTCATGAGGATTATCATCCTATTTGATTGGAAGATAGAATATTTTTTGTGTCTCATTGGGCCCAAGAATTCTCATCCTAAAATCAATGGGAAGGCAAATCATTCTCAATTCTCATTAGCTTTTGACGGATGAGGAGGCCATTGATTAGAAGGGAATATCTTGGGTTAAGGAAAGGGAAAAGGAAGAGAAGGAATATGTGAGGAAAAGATTAGTTCTTATGTGTGCAAAAGTGTTATTCATGAAAAAGATGTGTGCAAGGAATAAGCATGGAAGAATTTCCATGACAAGGCCTCTGGAGTTTCATTTCAAATAGTTGTTCCTCTCAAATCCACTATTGGATTTGTGTCAAACTTAAAATGGTTCTTGTTTAGGAGGTGTAAAATTTTTTTACCAAATATCAACATCATCAGTTTGGCTATAAGGGAGCTACATTTGCCGGGAATAAAGGGTGTTTGTAGTGGAATTCATGGAAGGATTTCCATGGCAAAGCCTCTAGAGTTTTATTTCAAATAGTTGTTCCTTCCAAATCCACCATTTGTGTCAAACTTAAAATAGTTCTCGTTTAGGAGGTGTAGAAGGTTCTCTCCAAATTTCAACATCATCAGGTTTTCTCTAAGGGAGCTACACTTGCCGAAAGTAGAGGGGGTTAAAATTGTCTGTTTTTTCCTCAATCTAAACAAAATGATTTTTAGTCCCAAGGCTTAACTCTTGATCAAAAAAATAAAAACTTATAAGATTTTGTAACATGGCTCCCTTTTAGATCAGCTTTTCAAAAATCCAATGCATGTTAGATTAGGATGTTGTATGTAGATGTTATGACGAATGGAACAAAAGGGGTTCAACCATCAAGTGTGACATTGAATGAACATCAACATAATGCCCCTTCACATTCCATCATGGTGAGTTACAATTCTCCCACAATGTCTTTATATCTTCCAAGTGGACACAACACATTAGATTCTTAGTGAACTTCATTGCATGACATTGAACCACCTTATTTGTTAGACTACAACTACATAGTAGTTCCACTTCCAAGTGGGTTTTGTGAGTGCATATCTTCATGTTGAAGGTGTGTAAGAATGCCTCACATTAAGCATTTTTCATTTCTCAATGTTGAAAAACACTTAGCAGTTGCCAAGTGTTTCTCAGTACCCAATGCTAAGAAACACCTAGTGGCCACTAAGCGTTCTTCATTTCCCAATGTTGAAAAATACCTGGTGGCCGCCAAACATTTCTTAGTGCATTTCAGAAAGAATGCATGGTGGTCATTAGGTGATTTTTAGGTTATATTTTTGAAAGATGCTTGGCACATGCCAAACATTTTTCTAAGCTTAAATTATAAAGAAAGGCTTGGTGGCTACTTAGGGTTATTCAGGTCATGATGTTGAGAATCAATTGGAGGCCATGAAATGTTTCATAGCTCATTTTTAAAAGAATGTTCGGCAACCACTAGGCAATTCTTAGTTCATTTTGAAAAGAACACTTGGTGCTACGAGGTGATTCATAGATCATATTGTTGTCAAATGCTTCGATGCCTTGAATTTCTCAAGCGGTAATTCTAAAATTAGATTTCTGAGATTTTTTTGATATGCATCTACACTCACCCATTGTTAAAAAAGGTATTGATGAGTACTTGGGGTTCAACCATTTTAATTTTGAGGTAGAGCTCAAAATTTGGAACTTGTCAAATAGTGTATCGACTTGGGGGGCAAGGTTCATGCTTGGACAGGAGACATTGATAGAGTTCCATTTCATCAATAATGAAAAGGAGGATTCTGTGAAGAAAATGCCCGTCCACATGTTGGAGGTTCGGGCACATGAACTCACGATGGTCATTTTCATGCTTGAGGACCCATGTAAGAAGCAACTGGTTGGTTTCATTTGCCCAATTGAAAAAATCAGCAATGAGCTCTCATAGATGAATGCTAATAAAGGCTTCAAGTTTAAAGACATGAAGGTGAAAACAGTGTAAGACATTCATGATTGCTGGGACGAATTTTTCGAAGTTCTTCAAATTGAGAAGGACAAATTGGTAAGAGACTTCCAAAGGGCCTCTTAATGGGCAATGACTAACTTTGAGGATTGAAATGACCCACGCCCATCAAAAAAACCATGGAAGGAAAAAACTTAGGCCCAAAAAAAAATTTAAAAAATTGACAAAGTTACTACTAAGGTAGGACAAAAAGGGGTTGATGCAATGGAGTGTTGACTTGTGGATGACACACTCGAAAATGAGTTCTCAGATTGCTTTCCTCTTGGGAATGACCCAATTCAGAGTGTTATGATGGATGTTCATCATTTTAAAAGAACGCCCCCAAACACATTTTCTTTACATGATTATTCTTCTTTAACATAACTACTTGTTTTCAATTGGAATGACACAACTCAAAGGAATATAATAATAAAATATCATTGCTTTAACAAGAATTAGTGGAGGACCCCAATACAAAGGACTAAGTTTGAAAGATTTACAACTAGTTCCAAATAATCCTCATGTGGGACATAGATTTTGTGAGGATTTGCAACCTCTTGAAAATTTTGAACAATAAGGGTTGTGACCTTGGCATGAAGCCTTCTTACAAGGAGAACCTTGCACATGCATGTCAGATTTGGGATGTGTATCAACAACCTCGACCAAATTTGGATGCTTCTTTTCAACACATTGACAAATATAAGGTATTCAAAATATCACATTGTGTTATGTAATATTCCCTAGTTCTATTATTAATTCTTGTTGTTGTTTTGCATGTTGTGTAGAAATTTGAGGAGACATTGAAGCTAGTTCTCAACATGGAATCCATAAAGGAATGTATGAACATCTTGTTGTTGATAGATGCGGTGTTCTAGTTGTGGCAAAATGTCTTCCTTGAATGGGAGAGGTGCAACATCCTTGATGGATCTGGAGATGTACCAGCACATCCACCAAAATTAATTAGCAAATTTGCCTTCAGTTGCTTGGCAAATGTAAAGGAAATTTAGCTCAAGAAATTGGCAAAAGGGCTCCTTGAAAAAATGATAATTCTAAGGGAGCGTACATAAAAAGGAGGGAGGCCAGAACTAAAGTCCAAGTATAAGTTTATAAGGCTTTTGAAGCAAAAAACTATGATCCAAATTGAAATAATGATTCATTTTGGTCATTCAAAGCTAACTGCCAATAATCAGAAGCTCTACTCATATGCCAAATGGCACACATTGAAGGAAAAGCACAACCTCGACAAAATCTTGTTTTCTATTTTAAATGCAAAGCTTAATGACGATTTCTATTCCCAAAAAAATGAGATGGAACCCTTCAGATGAGGCTCCACCTTCGAGGTTTAAACATTTTTTGGAAAACTAGATCCATAGTGGGAGTGCAGAAGATGTTGCAAAAGAGTCAATGATGTTGGATGACCATTACAAGTATGATAGAGTTGATAACATGTTAGGCCAATTGGGTGTTATCAACAAGGAATCATCACATCGTTCTTGCAAGATGATGTAACAAGGACCATCATTGTTGTTTATACAACAAAGTACAAAAGATGTTCCCATTGTTTGGAAGGGCCTTGATTTGGAATCATTTCTTATAGGAATTTTTAACGTTAAGGCCAAATTTATGGTGGTTGCTTGCATATACAACCATAAATCATTCAAGGGCCTACTCATTACTATGAATAAGTCGATTTTTGTTGCCAAGATTTGATTTGAATTCAGGCAATACATGGCACGAAAAGGAGAGGTTCCATTTCAGTTGATGACTTTATGGAACAATCTTGTGCTTATGTACGCAAATTTGTTCCCTTGTAAAATTGGAACAAATGTGGGAGTCCATATTCTCACAAGTAGGAAATTATCAACATTAATTGAAAGCCTAATTTTTTGTGTTTCTAGAAGATCGACAACTTTACAAGCATGAGGTTTCTTTAGAAGCAATATTGCAAGTTTTGAAGTTGATCATTTTGAACAGCATGGTTTGTTTGAGTATCTTTAGTGGAAGTGTTGTCACCTATGTTTACTTGGTAAGTGCAATTCATGGCTATCGACTAAATGATTTTATGTATTCTGAACAATTATCCTTAAGTATAGATGTTTTTTCTAATCGTGCCTTCTAGTTATCAAGAAAATAAATCTAAAGTATTCAAATCATTATGGAAGATCTTGTTGTGAAATGATGGCTTTAGTGTGTCTTTGCATGTTGACTAGTGTTGTGACTTGGAATGTTGAAACTTAGTTGCTGGAATTGATTTTGATGATCACAAAGGTTGTTCAAACTAATGTTGAAGACAAAAAAGATGATATAATCATACTTATCAAAGTAGAAGCTGTGAATTAGTCTCAAACACTTGACCACTTGAGTCCACCAAATGTGGATAAAAAAAACCTGGGTATGTTACAAAAGGTTTTTAAGAAAAAAACTTTTAATAATAATAGCCAACTAGTGAGTAAGAGGCAACCAATGATGAAGAAAGGTTGATCTCGAAGGTGAAATCCAAAGAATGATGATAGTCACATTCCACCAGCACCAAAGGCAAGTCCATTGGATTATGAAGCTAGTCTGATAGCCCACCAAGAGGCGCATGAAGAACCAAGCAAGCATGATCAAGAGAATTCATTAAATGAGGATGATGTAATTGCATATGTAAAATGTCAATGGTCAATACATCTATAGCTTCATCATTGGGGTCAACCCTAGCTGCTATTGATGTAAATGAAAGCCAAAAAGCTAGTGAAGAATTGTAAGGGGACCAACCTCCACAAGATCCTTTGAGTCTACATAATTTTGTAGGGTGAATATAAAAGATGTCAACTAAATAAGTTCTTTGATTTCTAATGTATTTTAATGAATGTACGTTACCATAATGATGTATGGGTTGTATGCATGGGTGAACTATATTTAAAGGTGTGTAGTTCTTTAATGAAATCCTTGTAGGAAACTAGATTTTCTTCTAGTTGAACTGTTATATATACTTTTGGACTTGATGTTACGTTTTGAGCTTCTTTGTTTGACTTAATTGTTGTTAATACAATAAGTCATATTCCATGATAAATTTAACAAGCATTACTTTGGGATTTAGCTAGGTTATGTGCGAAATAACATTTAATGGCCACCATGAAATTAATAAAACATTATTCGCTTGATTCATTTATATGATAGTTAGTATGTGAAAAACATAATGTTTTGTTGTGGATTGTCATTTGGTAGCCACTAGATGAAAGTTAATGAAGGGCATTGGGCTATCGCCTAGCAACCACTAGGTGATAATAGGTGAAAAACACTTTATTATTGTGTAACAGCCGCCATGCGATAGTAGGTGAAAGGCGTTTTACTATTGATTGGCGGCTGCCAAGTGATAGTAGCTAAATGGCGTGTTACTATCTCTTGGCAACCACTAGGCAATAGTAACTAAAAGGCGTGTTACTATCATTTGGCAGCCGCTAGGCAGTAATAATTGAAAGGCACTTTATTATTGCTTTGCAACCGCTAGGAGATAGTTAGTAAGATTAAAGTTTACTAATTGTGGTGCTCTATTTGTTACATATTTTTACCTTACTTGTGGACAAACCCTCAAATTATTCTCTCAAGAATGTGAAGGAAGCAATATTATATTCAATGGTGAGTTCTTTTATTCTTTGAACTATTTTCATTTATGATTTTTTACATGGAAATGTACATGGAATTATAACTTTATTTACATTTATTATTTACAAGTGAAGTTTCAATGGTATCAATTGATATTCTTTCAAATCAACCTCATGATGAAAATGCAGTGCCTCTGGATGTTGAACAAAAATATTACTGTCATGATCTTCTCAAGTCTTCGGAGGTGAATCCTTTTCAAGTTGTATTTGGCTTGAAGGGAGTTCTTGCAAGACAAGGAAAATCTTTTAAACCTTGCATTCTAACTCCTACTGAGTGATATAGAAATCTGTCAACATATCTTTATGTTATTCCTAGACTAAAATTGTAGGAATTCATGCAAAGGTGTCTTCAATAGTTTGTAATGTATATTTGGACTAAATGTAAGCCCTACAAGATTCCATTCTTCTTGAGTGAAATGAAGGATTATGTAGATTTTAATGTCGATCTTTTGTAGATTTTTGGTCATGAGTTTTGTTAAAAGAATAACTACATTAGTAGAAAACTTAATGTTGACTAATGGACAAACTTCATCTGCTAACTAAGCATGACATTAGGCAAAAATATAAGTACAATTTCAACTATGTAAATTGAACATTTTGACTATATTGCAACTACGTAAATCGAACATTTGGCTAATGGTTTGGTGACACATGGCACATTCACAATGTTGACATGTGGCACATTCATAAAATGTGAGGTAAATGAATAGTAAATGACACATGGCATGTTCACAAATTTTGGGGTCAATAAATAATTAAACGACATGTGGCACATCCACATCAATAGTTTAACTCACATGGTGTTGAAACATAGGTTAAATCTAAACCTAGGCACCTAGTTTAAACCTAAACATAGGCCATTTACTTTAGGCTTAAGTTAGGGCTAAATCTAGGCACCTATGTTAGGCCTAGACCTAAACCACATGGTAATTAATAAATGAAATCCTATTTCATTTAATTTAGCCTTTAAGGTTGAACCTTTTTTATTGGCTCATCCCAAATGTCTATTAGATTTTCATGTTTATTGTGTTCTCCAACAATTTTAGTGCATTCCTTTATATAGTTTAAATTCATGGAATGGAAACGAAACAATATGGGACAAAAATTTTAATTCTGACATAGGGTAAACACACCTATCACCGAACACTTAATGATATTGGATCATTATAATTCTCTTGTCCATGGTCTATTCCTTTTGAATTTAAAACAATTTTATAGCCCTCCACCTAATGTATCCAAATTTGTAAAAAACGTTACAATCTAATAGAAAATGAGCAAGATATGCCCTTTCAAAGTGAAGGGGGTTGTATTTTGGATCTTTTCATAAATGTTCAATATGATTTTGAAGTTTAAGCTTTTCAACCATTGTTTTTTTTAATTTTTCATTTTAAACAAATTTTATAGATTTTGAAATAGCACATTTGTAGCCTTTGAAATCATTCAAAATGAATGAGAAATGAGCAAGATATAGTTACTAAAAATATAAGGGGTTTAGAGACATAATTTGAGACAAAATATTACTCTTTCTCTTCCTACGTTCTCCACTTTGTTCCTTTGTTTTTGAGGTTCAAAGAACATTTGTAGCTCTTTACTTTGCGCTTCCAATGACATAAAAAACATTCAATTTGGTGTTGAAATGAAGGAATACTTGAAAGTGTTTGATGATAAAGTACCATTTGTTATCTACTTTAGTTGTAACCTAGTTGTAACCTAATTGCAATTCAAATAGTTGTAATCTAGTTGTACAAGCTAGTCTAAGCTTAGTTAGGCCTAGACCTAAACTAATAATCTACTTAGCGTAGGTCTAGCTATTTACCATAATTACTTATAATAATTATTCATCAACTATTTTTAATCATATAGTTGTATAATTAAAAAATTAAACATATTATCATCATTTATTAGATAATATGGTGATAAGTTTTTTTTTAAAATAAATTATTTATTTATTTATCTATTAAATACTTACTTATCACTAAATATTTTTTAAAATTCGAAATTCATTATAAATTCATATCAACATTTCATAAAACAAAACATTAACTCAAATATAAATATTCAAATTAAAAATTTTAGATGATATTTTAATGCAGTAACTATTATAATATTGTGATAATTAATAATTGACTACAATTATAACAACATCAATAATAATATTGTGGCTAGTAGTTATGTTAGGCTAATTATTTAACTATTTTTAGTCATATTTTTATCTAATTTGTTGGAACTATTAAATGACCTAGTATAATAAATATTAAATAAGAAAAAATATTTTATAATATATTAATGTTAAATAACAATAATTTCTGAAATTATATGATAATTTGTTAAGTATATTTATTAATTATTCTAAAAATTATTATAATTTAATCATATAGATAAATAAGGAATTTTAATAAATGATAAAATATTGGAATTAATAGTGAGAATTAAAATTAAAATTAAAATTTGAAAAAATATTAATTATGTATCATTACATGATATGTTGTAAATTACAATTAAATCTACATGGAAATAATAAATTACACATGTATAGAACATATTCCAAAAGAATAATACTTAAATATCCTTACTTGATATGTTGTAAATTACAATTGAATTTACATAGAAATTATAAATTATGAATGTATTGAACATACACATTATTAAGTTGACTTATATTTCATAATTTTTAAAAAAATGATTTTCAAATTAAAGCGTAATATTTATATGCACAAAAAATTCATCATACATATTATCATTCATGTATACAAAAAAAATTTATATGTACCTTAATAATTAATGAATCTTTATTGTAATTTAAAAATATATATTAAGATATCATACATGTAGAAGTGAATAAACATTAAACTTCCACAAAATTATGAATTATGTATCATTACTTTTTTTTCGTAAATTAACATTTGATTTACAAAGAAATAATAAATTACATATATTGAATTTACATTATTACAAACTCATATTTCAAAATTACCTTAAATTTTATTTTGAAATTAAATTTTAATATTTAGATGCACAAAAAATATTTGCATCATACATAAACATTCATTTGCACAAATAGAATTTACATGTAGTTTAATGTTTAATGAATTTTTATTGCAATTTAAAGCAAATATTGAGATATCATGTCTATAAATATTAGTAAACATTAGAGTTCCACAAAAAATATTAATTATGTATCATTATTTGATATGGTGTAAACTAAAATCCACTTTACATATAAATAATAATTAGGTGTATTGAACATGCACATTATTACAAATTTTTATTTCAGAATTTCTTTAAATGTCCTTCAATCAAATTTTATTATTTGTGTGCACCAAAAATATTTGCATCATATATAAGCATTCATTTATACAAAGATAATTTACACATAATTTAATCTATTAATGAAAGTAGATAATTTTTTTTGTTTTATTTTATCGTGTTGAAATTTTTCAAACCAAATTACTTCATATAATGCTATTGACATCTTTGAAAACCTAACAATAAATAAGGGTGCATTGACTTGGTTGAAAGTTTTTGGAGCTATAATGCAAAGGTTATTGATTATTGAACCATTTTTTAATAAAAATTTAAAAAATCATAAATAGAAATTGTACATGAATCCAAAGGTGTACTTGATGTTGTTGGAAAGTAATTCCTGAGTTAGATTTAATGAAATTTATTTCATAATTTTCATACTTAAGGTGTGAAAAATATTGAATTTTGAATGAATTTTATTGTTGAAAATTCAAACAAATTACAAAAAATTAGGTTTAAAAGGGAAAATAAGTTGAGTGTGTTCACACTTGGGGTCAACAACACATGTTATTATTTATGCATGAAGGAAGGTAGTTTGTTTTGTTTTGTCATAATGATATATCCCAAACCGTAGTGTTTTAGGTTATGCTATTGAACTTATCATCAAAAAGTTCTAAATGAATAGGGGTGCAATGGTGTGGTTTAGAATGTTTGGAGCTATAGCATGGAATCTATTGATTATTGAACCATTTTTTCATTGATTTTCTTGGAAAACCAACTATATTGGAATTTGGGGGTGTTATTGGTATTGTTGGAAGGCCTCACCAAGTTTGACTTAATAAACTTAATTTTGTAATTTTGAGACCTAAAATGTGAACAATATTATTGAATTTTTTGTGGGTATGTATTGTTGTTGGAAATTCAAACAAATTGCAAAAAGGGGTTTGGAAGGAAAATTCAATTGAATGCATTCAAACTTAAGCCAATGACATAAGGTACATTAGTGTTTAATGAATTTTTATCATAATTTTAAAAAATATTAAAATATCATGTGTATAAAAATGAACAAACATTATAATTGTGCAATATTATTAATTATGTATCATTACTTGATATGTTGTAATGATCTACATAGAAATAATAAGTTACATGTGTATTGAACATAAACATTAGTATTAACATTTTTTTTTAAAAATAAACTTTATTTTGAAATTAAAGTTTAATATTTGTATGCACAAAAAAAACCATTCATTTATATAATTAAAACTTACATGTAACTTAATGTTCTCATAATTTAAATTTCAAATATTATATGTATAAAATTAAAATTACCTGTTAGTTGTTTAATTTAGTTGAAAGAGATAATTGCAAATAAGACTATATTTCATCCATCCTCTAGTACATTTTATCATCCAAAATAGTTTAACATCAATTAATGTTCTGATTGTGTGCCAATTAAAGAACCGTAAATGCCAACAATATTTCAAAAATGACCACTTGGTTGAAACATGTTTCACATTGTTTAGTAACATAGTTGGAGGTTCAACTTAGAAACATTGTTGATGTCGGGAATATTCAACAAATGATCATGTAGTTGAAAAATGCTTTTAACTATATACCACTATAGTAAACAATTTTTTTACAAGCCCAAGATGGTGGTTTTCCATAAATGCTTCATAGATTTCTTTGATAAAGTCCCGGGTACACACGTTGGAAACACCATCCTTGTATATCACAATCCTGTGAGGATGATGAAAAGCCCAACATAGAATGTCATGTTAGTTGAAAAATGGAATCATAGGGTAGAAATCTTTTTGAAATACTTATTGGGTGAAGTTGATGCACTCCCAACTGCTTGAAGGACTCAAATGTGAATCCAAGTAGAACACAGCGGAAGAGGGAGCAGTCAGGGCACGCTCCCTAACTCATAACATTTTGAGGGGTAGAGGAGCTCCGGGATGGGACTAGGAAGAGTTGACAAGCTTCACTCACTCACACGGGCCTGCACACAACCCACACAAAGTGGTTAGTGCATAGTCAGAGCACCTTTGGTGCTAAGACGAACCACGAGCAACATGGACACACTAGACTCACCACAGCCTGGACTTGGGGAAGCCACCACTTTCCCCCTTATAGTATACTCTATGGCTGGCCACGGAGCCTACATCCAAATGGTTTTTCTCTCCCGGGACTCCCATGTGGAAGTCTCACGCCAAATGGGACTTTTGCAACTTTGGAGCCCCATAACTTTGCAAGAAAACCTCGAATTGCAACACAATCTAAAGCAAAGTTGTAGCTCTTGTTGAGAGCTTTTCAATGGTATGTCACACGCCCCTTGAAGCCAAGTAAATCTGGTCGATTCCTGACTTTTTGTGGTCGGAAGTCAAATTGGCAATTTGACTCCTGACCCTTCTTTTGGCCATAACTTGTGTTTTAGATGTCCAAATGAATAATGTGAGCCCATTTTAGATATTTACGTTCCAAGAGATTTCCAATGATATAAAGAACACCACAAGCCATTGAGTTTTGACCCCTATAATCGCTCTCTGAAATTTCGGGAGTCCACCGAGACTCCATCTCCCAAAGTGGGAGTTATCTTGGGAGTGTGAGGGTTCACTCCCTCATACTCCCTCATACTCCCTCACACTTTCTTACACTCCCGAAAATGTAAGATGTGACTCCCAGGCTTCCTTTTGGCCCGCACCTTTACAACCTCGTTGCCTTGGTCGCGAGCCCAAAAACTAAGGTTGCGACAGAAGTCTTTCCTTATTTGAAGGCTTTTCATTCGACATGTGAGTCCATGTTTACGTTTGTGTAGCATAAACATTTTGGTATAACATGGTAGATCACTGGGGCCGATATTAAATTTCAATGGCTTTTAGATTTTTATGGCCATCACTAGGGCCAATACTGAATTTCAACGACTTTTAGATTCTTGTGGCGATCATTGTAACTCTTGTTTTTATAACATGGTGTTAAACAGTTTGCCCATGGCTCGTCCTAGCACCAAAAGTGCTTCAATTATGCAATAACCACCTTGTGTTGGTTTTGTGTAGGTCTGTGTGAGTAGTTGATGCTTGTCACTCTTCTTAGTCCCATCCTGGAGCTCCAGCACGCCCCTCTACCCCCCCCCCCTTAAAGTGCTGTGAGCTAGGGAACGTGCCTCAATTCGTTGCTCTTCCACAATTTTAAGTTTGGATTCACATTTGAGTCCATTAAGGAGCTTCGAGGTACGTCACATGGTATCAAAGCTCTAGTAGAGTTCGATCCACTTATTGGAAAGTCCTGATGACACTAAAGAAGACCTGCAAGCTAGTCCAAGAGACCATGGTGGAAGAACCCACCCAAGACTTAGATGTCCCACCCAAGGCCATTAGGGAGGAGGAATAAGATGATTTTGAGGAACAAGAAGACCAAGAGAACCTTGATGATCATGAAAGTGAAGAGGAGTAACCAACCACAGTCCTTTTCACTCCAGAACAATTGGAGGTCCTACTCAAAATGAATAGGCCTGATTTCAGTGAATTGGTTGTAGCCCTCAAAGGAGGAGCATCAAAAGGTGTGGGATTTCAACATGCTAAACTTGGGAATTTTGATGGGATTTGAAATTGAAAGGTTGTAGATGTTTGGTTTGTAGAAATGGAGGACTACATTCATGCCGCCAAGGTTGGGCGACATTTGGCTGTGGAACTTGCCTAATCCTACTTAAAAGGCTATGCTTCCACATGGTGGCGGACAATGAAACAAGAGGAAGGGAAGACCCATGGCTACACATGGGAATTTTTCAAGGAACGCATCGAGTTGGAATTCATTCCAAAAGATTTTAACTACATTTTAAGATGTAAACTTTGTGACCTTGTGAATGCAACAAATGACAATTTGCGCCAATATGTGAGGGCGTATTCTGAACTCATGTTTGAAATTCGGCATATGCATGAGTTAGACCGTGTGTGTCACTTTGTGATGGGGCTTCCAACTTGGGCCAAGTGCAAGCTTGAAGAGAATTGGCCCGCCTCATTATCCGAAGCCATCATGAAAGTGGAAGGCTTTTCGGATGTGGGACGAGGTGAAAAGCTCAGGTTTAAAAAGGATAACAAGTTCCCTCACAAGAAGGTACGCCATGAAGGGGAATGGAGCTAAGGGCAAGATTCTTCTAAAGGGGAAAGGCCCAAACAAGTTCAAGGCTCGAGCTTCAAACCCAAAGGAAATTTCATTAAGAAATGGGTTCTTTTTAAAGGGGGCCAACCTAAGAGGGATGCTAGTAAGAAGCCCAGGGTTTAAACCTGGAGCATGTTTCAACTACAATGAAGCGGGGCATTAATCCAAAGATTACCCTAAACCCAAACTGGGGAATGGGGGTTCTAAGGTAATTGCCTTTATTGCCAACCTAGCCCAAGGTGAATGTAATTGCCTAATTTTCTTGAAAGGGAAGGTTTCTAAGTGAAAAGTGTTATGTCTTTTGGACACAGGGGCTTCCCATAACTTCATAACCCAAAAGAGTGCCAAAAGAATGGAATTCCAATTGGAGGAACTCAAGGCACCCATTGAGGTGCACTTTGCGGATGGGGTTCCCCATCCCATCACATTACAAGCAAAAGATGTGCCTCTTCAACTAAGGAATTGGAGAGGAAAGGTGGATTTGTTGGTTTCCACCTTAGGGGAAATGGATTGCATCTTGGGAATGGAATTCATCACCTATAACAATGTGTTCATAAAAGGGCACAATAAGCTAGTTAGAATCCCATCCAAGAATGGGGTGAAGGCACGTGAAGTGCCTAGGGCAGGTGGATCGACCATCCATTTGATGTTAGGTAAGTCTTTGGAAAAAGAATGCATGGGAGGTTATGGCATGTTATGTGTGATGCGTGTGTTGGAAAATTTTAAACCAAAGGAAGCTACTGACTTGGTGAGTCTTTTTAAGTGCATGAAACGAGTCTTGAACGAATTCCTGGATGTGATGCTTGAAGAATTGCCTGATGAGTTACCCCCGATAAGACAAATTGACCATGCAATCGAGGTGATGCCAGGAGTGGCACCTTCCACCAAGGCCCCATACCGAATGAGTCATGAAAAGTTGAAAGAATTTAAGGTTCAACTTGAGGAATTCCTTACAAAGGGATACATCAAACTTCACAAGTCACCATATGTGGCACCCGTCCTCTTTGTTCACAAAAAAGATGGGACATTAAGGATGTGTGTGGATTATAGAGCCCTCAACAAGGTGACGGTGAAAAATCAATACCCATTATCTCAAATAGATGATTTGTTTGATCGACTTTCGCTAGCCAAAGTGTTTAGTAAGATTGACCTACGTTCAAGGTATTACCAAATTCGAATAGTAGAAGGGGATGAAGAAAAGATCACTTGTTGCACGAAGTATGGCTCATACGAGTTCTTGTGACGCGCTCCCAAGTCACGGGGTGAAACCCACTTGTCCTTCCCCCTTATAGTATTCTCTGCGGCTGGTCACGAAGGCTACATCCGAATGGCACATTTTGTTGGGACTCCCGAAATGGAGTCCCGAAATTGTCCCAACTGGACTCCCGGAACTTTGAACGGCCATAGCTCCTCGCCCCAAACTCGGATCGGGACGAGTC
>Ga0116229_10005633_pt1 | contig 20345 bp, 16 predicted proteins | sample S1TSphgellanicum_3_FD_87313 | JGI IMG/M metagenome (GOLD analysis project Ga0116229, IMG submission 87313) | Host-associated microbial communities from peat moss isolated from Minnesota, USA - S1T2_Fc - Sphagnum magellanicum MG | ecosystem: Host-associated > Plants > Peat moss > Unclassified... | reverse complement strand
CACCTGCTGGACACGCCATGGCCCAAGGTTCACCGCGCCAAGTCAGCGCTCAGCGCAGCCCTGGCGAGCCTGCCGGATGAGCGCCCGCTGCTGCAGCTGCTGCGCGACGAACGGCGCCCCGGGGACGCGCAGCTGCCGCGCACCGGCGTCAGTATCGAGTGGGAGCGGCTGATGTCGAGCGCTTTCATCCGGGCGCCCGACTATGGCACCCGCTGCTCGAGCATCCTGCTGATGGATCGCGACGGCGGCGTGCGCTTCGACGAATGGAGCTGGGATGCGAGCGGTGCGCTCGCCAGCCAGGTCGAGCATCGCTTCGAGATCGCCGCCGCCATCGGTGCGTGACGAGCCGCGTCTGGCGCGCGCGGCGCGGGGCGCCTGGCGCGTCGAGCCTATGGTGCTCCGCGCAGCCGCGCCAGGCTGCAGATGCCCGCCAGCACCGTGAGTGCCGCAGCCAGCAGCGCCGGCATCGGCCCGCCGCCGACGCCGACGGAGAGCAACGCGGCAACCACCGTCGCACCCAGCGTCTGCCCGGTCAGCCGGGTGGTGGAAATCAGTCCCCCGGCCGAGGCTGCGCGCTCTTTCGGTGCCGAGTGCACGATCAGCCGCGCGTTCGGCGCCATGAATAGTCCAAAGCCGGCGCCGCACAGCGCCATGCGCCACACCATGTCCAGGTGCGACAGCTGCGCCGGCAGGAACGCCAGTAGCAACAGACCGCAGGTGGCGATCGTCATGCCGATGCCGCCAAGGATGCCGGCCGGAAAGCGATCCGACAGCATGCCGGCGATCGGCGCGATCAGCAGCGTCGCCAGCGGCCATGGGGAGATCATGGCGCCGACCGCGCCCGGCGCGAAGCCGTAGTGCAGCTGCAGCCGGAACGGCAGCGACACCATGAACGTCATCGACGCGATGAACGCCAGCAGGCCGCCGAGCGCCGACAGGCCCACGACGCGCCGCATCAGCAGGTCGACCGGCAGGATCGGAATCTTCGAGCGCAGTTCGCGCCGTACGAACATCACCGCGATCACGATGCCGGCGGCCACCAAGGGCGCGGCGAGCACCAGCGCACCGCCATGCACCGCCAGTTCCAGCCCCGAGATGATCAGGCCGAAGGTCAGCGCGCACAGCGCCGCCGCCAGCACGTCGTAGGGATCGTCGCGAGCCTGCGGCTCCGGCAGCGCACGTCGGCCCAGTAGCAACGACAGCAACGACAGCGGCGCGGCAGCGGCGAAGATCCACGGCCACGCCGCCACCGACAGCACCAGTCCGCCGAGCGTCGGGGCCAGCGCAATCGAACTGGAAACCACCACGTTGTTGACGGCCAGGCCTCGACCGAGCTGGCGCGCCGGATAGATCGAGCGGATCAGCGCGCTCGACACACTGAGCGAAGCTGCGGCGGCGAGCGCCTGCACCGCGCGCACCAGCAGCAGCAGCGGCAGGTTCCTGGCGAAGAAGCACGCCACGGTCGCGAGCAGGAATGCAAGTTGGCCATACTGGTACAGGCGCGCGAGACCGATGCGGCTGCCGAGCGCCGAGAACGGCAGCAGCGTCATGACCAGCACCAGCTGGTAGACCGTCACCACCAGTACCGCGGTGGAGGCATGCACGCCCAGATCGCGCGCCAGCGTGGGCAGCGCCACGGTCACCACTGAACCATCGATCACCGCCAGTGCGGTACCGCAGGCGAGCGCCAGGATCGCAAGGTAGCGACGCGGCGTCGGCAGGCCGTCTGTCGGCAAGCCATCCATCAGCCCATCACCTCGGCAATGAAAATCACCGATGTCGGCTGTAGCGTGTGCGGATGCAGCGGCTCGCGCCGCGCCAGCAGCCGCAGCCCATGCTTTTGGAAAAGCGCCTCCCAGCTCTCCAGGGTACGGAAGTACCAGGGCGCCGGATCGGTGAAGTCGGCGCCAAATCCTGACCAGGAACCCTCACGCCAGCCGTCCTGGTACGGCCGATCCGCATGGGCACGATCCGCGCCGGCGTGCTTCGGATGCAGCGTCTGCACCATGAACGCACCGTGGGGCGCGAGCATCCGCGCCATGCCAGCGAACAGCGCGTCGACCGATGCGCATCCGAGCAGCGAGAAATTGCACACCGCGACATCGGCGCGGAAGTCCAGCAGGCCGGCGGCGGCCTGCTCGTAGGTTGCGACGCGAAACTCGCCGCCACCGCCGGCGCGCGCGCGCTCGATCAGGTCGGCAACCGCGTCGATGCCCAGCACCTGGATGCCGCGCGCCGCGAGCGTACGCGCCAGCCACCCTTCGCCGCAGCCGAGGTCGAGCACCGAGTGCGGTGCGCGCTCAAGCACCGCCCCGATGATCGCCTGGTCGGTGACCAATGCACGGCTTTCGATGCGCCGTTCGCGCACCGCCGCACTCCAGGCGCCGACGTTGCGGTGCCAGCACTCGATGATCCGCGCCTCGAAGTCGTCGGACACGTGCAGCAGCCAGACACTTGCGGCAGCTGGAGCCTGCCGCGGCTAGACGCTCGCGGCGGCGCGCAGCATCGCCTCGAGGCTCAGTTCAACGTCCTGGTCGCCGGTCGACCAGTTGCTGACACTGATGCGCATGGCGGTGTGCCCCTGCCACAGCGTGATGCCGCACCAGCAGGTGCCCTCGGCCTGCAGCCGGCTGACCACGCGGCGGGTACGCGCCGCATCGCCGAACGACACCAGCACCTGGTTGAGCACCACATCGTTGAGCACCGCGTAGCCTTTGGCCGACAGGCCGGCGGCAAAGCGTCGCGCCTGGCGGCAGTTGCGCTCGATCATCTCCGCGATGCCGGCGCGGCCGAGCGATTGCAGCGCCGCCCAGACTTCCACGCCGCGCGCGCGCCGCGACATCTCCGGGGTGAAATCGCTGGGGTTGCGATCGCCGCCTGCCTGGGGCAGGTAGTCGGCGGATATCGCCATCGCGGCCTTGAGCGCATGCGCGTCGCGCACGAATGCCAGGCCGCTGTCGTACGGGACGTTCAGCCACTTGTGCGCGTCGGTGGACCAGGAGTCGGCGGCTTCCATGTGATCGACCAGCCGGCGCAGTGACGCGGTCGCCTTGGCCCACATGCCGAAGGCGCCATCGACATGCACCCACGCGCCGCCCAGACGCGCCTGTTCGATCAGCGGGCCGAACGGGTCGAAGGCGCCGGAATTCACGTTGCCGGCCTGCAGGCACAGGATCGTGGGACCGGCGATCGGCGGCAGCGCGTCCGCTCGCATGCGGCCCTGGCTGTCACACGCCACCCGGACGATACGCTCGCGACCCATGCCGAGCATGCCGAGCGACTTGAACAGCGCCGGGTGCGCCTCCTCGCCCGCGATCACGGTAATCGGCGGCGCGCCGAACAGTCCGTCGGCCTCGACGTTCCAGCCGGCACGCGCCAGCACCGAATGGCGTGCCGCCGCCAGCGCAGTGAAATTGGCGACCGTCGCGCCAGTGACGAATCCGGCGGCGGTCTCGCGCGGTAACTCGAACAGCGCCACCAGCCGGCGCAGCGCGCTCTGCTCCAGCCGGGCAACGCCAGGGGTTACGCTGCCGAAGGCGGCATTCTGGTCCCAGGCTCCCGCCAGCCAGTTCGCCGCCAGCGCCGCCGGCAGCGAGCCGCCGATCACGAAACCGAAGAACCGCGGGCCGGCCATCGCGACGGTTGCCGGCGACACCAGCTCATCGAGCATCGCCAGCGTCTGCAGCGCATCGCTGCCATGCTGCGGCAGCGGCGCGTCCAGTCGCGCCAGCGCCGCCACCGCGGCGGCTGTCGGTACCACCGGGCGGGCGCTCAGCGACTCGAGGTAATTCGCTGCGCGTTCCGCGGCCGCGCGCAGCAGCGCGCGCGTGGATTCGCCCTCGCGAGCGTCGTCGTCGCTGCCGTGAACCGGAACCTGGGGGGAAACTTCCATCGCGTCGTCCAAGTGTACGCCGCCGTCGAGGTTACTCAACATCACTCATTGGAGGCATAATCGCCCCGACACTGGCGTCAACCGTCGCAGGTAGCGACTTGTGAAAACACTGCTCATCCTCGTGGTGCTGGCGATCCTCGGCGTTGCCGGCTACTGCTGGATCACGCTGCACTGGTCCTACGCCAGCGGCGAGCGTGCTGGATTCGTGCAGAAGCTCTCGAACAAGGGCTGGATATGCAAGACCTGGGAAGGCGAGATGGCCATGGTCACGATGCCCGGCACGGTATCGGAGAAATTCTATTTCACCGTGCCGGATGAGGCGGTCGCAGCCAAGATCAATGCCAGCCTCGGCAAACGGGTGGCGCTGCATTACGAGCAGCACAAGTGGCTGCCGAATTCATGCTTTGGCGAGACCGAGTACTTCGTGACCTCGATGCAGGTCACGGAGTAGCTAGCGCACCAGTCCACGCGGCGTGATGTAGCCGGCGCGCCAGGAGATCATCAGCAGCACGAACAGCGCGATCGACAGCACGATGCGCCATGTCAGCGCGCGCAGCATCTTGTCGGAATCGCCCTTGCCGGTGGACAGGTGATATAGCGCGGTGCCGAGGCTGATGACGATCGCGGCCAGCAGGCCGACGACGAGGATGCGAATGAGTTCCACCGCGCCAGTATAAGGTGCAGCGGCCCGGCACGAGCACCTGGTGTCAGGCCTGTACTCGCACCGCACCCGGCGGCACAATGCGCCTGTCCCCGCTGGAGCACCCGTATTGCCGCTGCAACTGGAAATCGGCCGATTCCGCTGGTCTGCGACCTGGCCCATGACCCTGCTGACGCTGGCGGCCATGGTGCTGTTTGCAGATCTCGGACGCTGGCAATGGCACCGTGCCCAGCAGAAGCAGGCGCTGGCGGACGACTTTCGCGCTGGCGGCACGGTGTTGGCCGATCTCGGCGCCAGCGCCACCTCGGCGCTGCCGCGCTACGCGCAGGTGCGGCTGCAGGGCAGCTATGACGGCGACCATCAGTTCCTGCTCGATAACATCTCGCACGACGGGCTGCCGGGATTCGAGGTGCTGACACCGCTGCACCTGACCGACGGTCGTACCGTGCTGGTCAATCGCGGCTGGGTGCCGCTGAGCGCCAGCCGCAGCCGGCTGCCGGACGTGCACCTCGACGGCGCGGCTGCGCAGACCTACACCGGCAGGCTCGACGACCTGCCGGTCGCCGGTATCGCGCTCGGCCATGTGCCGCCGCCGCCGACCGGTGCCTGGCCCAGGCTTACCAGCTTCCCGACCATGGCCGACCTGGCGGCGGCGCTTGGCGTGCCGCTGCAGAGCCGGCAATTGCTGCTCGATCCGGACCAGCCGCAGGGCTATGTGCGCGACTGGCATCCGGGCGGCCTCGGACCGACGCGCCATCTGGCCTACGCGATCCAGTGGTGGCTGTTCGGCGCGCTGGCGCTGACGTTGTACGGTTACATGAACTGGCAGCGGAGCGCGCGATGAGCACTGCCGCAGGTGCCAGGCAGACGGCGGGTAGTCTGACGCGTGGGCGCGGCCAGCTGCTGCTGCTGCTGCTGCTGTTCTTCGCGCCGCTGCTGTCGGCCTTCGTCATCTATTACGGCTCCCGGTGGCGACCCGCGAGCCACGTCAATCACGGTACGTTGATCGAACCGGCGCGCACCCTGCCGCTGGCCGCCGGCAGCGTGCTGACCGGCAAGTGGTCGCTGGTCTACGTCGGACGCGGTGACTGCGACGCCGACTGCCGCGCGACGCTTTACTTCATGCGCCAGACGCACCTCGGCCTCGCCAATCTGATGCCGCGCGTGCAGCAGGTGTTCCTGGTGACCGGCGGCTGCTGCGACCGCGACTACCTGGCGCGCGAACAACCCAGGTTGATTACGCTGGATGCGGACGGTGCGAATGGCGCTGACGGTGCGAATGGCGGCGACGGTGCGAATGGCGCTGACGGTGCGACCAATGCCGCGCTGCTGGCAGCATTCCCATCCGATGCTCGCGCCGCGACGATTTTCGTGGTCGATCCGCGTGGCAACCTGATGATGCGCTATGACGCGCACGACGATCCCAAGGGCCTGCGCAATGACCTGAAGCGACTGCTGTTGCTGTCGCATATCGGCTAGCAGGTCATGGGCACGCACGCGCCATGACCCACACCCGCTGGTTGCGCACGCTCGCCGTGGCCGCGCTATCGCTGTGCCTGTGCGTGGTGGTGCTCGGTGCCTACGTGCGCCTGAGCGCGGCCGGACTCGGCTGCCCCGACTGGCCAGGCTGTTACGGCCATCTGACGCCAGCCGCCGCTGCGGCCGATGTGCGCACTGCCACGGCACCGCTGGCGGGCCGGCCGCTGGACAGTGGCAAGGCCTGGCGTGAAATGCTGCATCGCTACGCCGCGGGCACGCTCGGCTGCCTGATCCTCTCGCTGGCGACACTAGGCATCGCCTGGCGCCGCGAGCGCATCGTCCCGTCCCGGCTGGTCGCCGCGCTGCTGGCGATCGTCGTCGTGCAAGGCATGCTGGGAGCGCTGACCGTGACCTGGCAGCTGGCACCTCTGATCGTCAGCCTGCACCTGCTGTTCGGATTCACGACGCTGTCACTGCTGTGGTGGCTGGTGCTGACGCTGTGGCTGCCGCGCGTCGCGCCGGTCGGTGCCAGCGCGGTGGCAGCCAACGCGGTGCCGGGCGTTGCAGCGGCAGCCGGGGGTTTACCGCGCTTCTCGCTGCCCGGGCTTGGCACCGCGCGCCGCCTGGCGCTGGCGGGTCTGGTGGTATTGGCTCTCCAGATCGCGCTCGGGGGCTGGACCAGCAGCAACTACGCGGCGATTGCCTGCCCCGATCTGCCGACCTGCCAGGGTAGCTGGTGGCCGCAAGCGGACTTTCGATCGGCCTATGTATTGTGGACCGGCCTGGGGTTCGACTACGAGGGCGGTGTGCTGGCGAATCCGGCGCGCGTGGCGATCCACCTGACCCACCGCTACGGCGCCGCCATCGTGAGCCTGGCGCTGCTGGCGGCGGCACTGGCTGCACTGAGGGTGCGCGGCATGCGCCCGGTGACCGTCGCGGCCGCGACCGTGGTGCTGGCGCTGGTGCTGCAGCTGGTAGTCGGCATCTCGATGGTGCTGATGGGATTTCCACTGTGGCTCGCCACGGCGCACAATGCAGGGGCCGCGCTGTTATTGTTGGCAATACTGGCGCTCAACAGGACGCTGCACCCGGCAGCGACGCCCGCAGCGCTCCGATACCCGAAGGCCGCCTGATGACTCAGCCCGCAGCCCGCATCCTTACCACAGGCAGCGCTGCCGCTGGCACCGCCGCTGCCGCCGGTGTTGGGGGTGTTGGCGGTGCCGCCGCGATCGCGAGTGCCACAGGCACCAGCTGGCGTGATTATCTCGAACTCACCAAGCCGCGCGTCGTTGCGCTGATCGTGCTGACGGCGGTGATCGGCACGCTGCTCGCCGCACCCGGCCTGCCGCCGCTGGATGCGCTGGTGTTTGGCAACCTGGGCATCGCGCTCGCCGCGGCGTCCGCCGCCGCGATCAATCATCTCGTCGATCGGCGTATCGACGCGCGCATGGGGCGTACCCGCAACCGGCCGCTGCCATCGGGACACCTGGCGCCTGCACAGGCGCTTGCTTTCGCGCTGCTGCTGGGTGTCGCCTCGATGGTGATCCTGGTCGCGTTCGTCAACCTGCTGACCGCCGTGCTCACGTTCGCCTCGCTGATCGTCTATGCGCTGGTCTACACCATTTGGCTCAAGCGCGCCACGCCGCAGAACATCGTCATCGGTGGCGCTGCCGGTGCCGCGCCGCCGGTATTGGGCTGGGTCGCGGTCACCAACCACATCGACCCGCAGCCGCTGCTGCTGTTCCTGATCATCTTTGCCTGGACGCCGCCGCATTTCTGGGCGCTCGCGATCGCGCGCCGGCACGACTACGCCCGCGCCGATATCCCTATGCTGCCGGTCACCCACGGCGTCGAATTCACGCGGCTGCACGTGCTGCTCTACACGGTGCTGCTGTGCGTGGTCACGATGCTGCCGTACATGATCGGCATGAGCGGACTCATCTACCTGCTCGCCGCGGCACTGCTCAACGCCCGCTTCCTGGCGCTGGCGATCGCATTGAAGATCACGCGCCGCGATGAGTTGCCGATGCGCATGTTCCGCTTCTCGATTTCCTACCTGATGTGGCTGTTCCTGGCGCTGCTGCTCGACCACTATCTGCCGACCACGCTCGGCTGAGCGGAGGCGAGCCGCGAGCAACTGCATGCTGATCGAACGTGTCTGGGCAGCCAACAACGGCCGCAACTTCCATTACCTGATCGCCTGTCCCGAGACGCGCGAGGCGCTGGCGGTCGACCCGCTCAACGCCGCGGCCTGCCTTAAGCGGGCGCGAGAACTAGGCTGGACCATCCGCCAGGTCTTCAACACCCACGAGCATGCCGACCATACCGGCGGCAACGCCGAGATGGTCGCGGCCACCGGTGCTGCGGTACTGACGCATGCAGCGGCGGCGCAGCGCATCGGCGGGGTCACGCACCCGCTCAAGGACGGCGACGTGGTGCGCATTGGCAGCTCGGTGCAGCTACGCTGTCTTGACACACCCGGCCACACGCGCGCTCATCTGTGCCTGTACGGCGAAGCGACCGGCGCTGACGCACCGGCACTGTTTTCGGGCGATACCCTGTTCAATGCCGGCGCCGGCAACTGCCACGCTGGTGGGGATCCGCAATTGCTGTACGACACCTTCGTCGGCTGCCTGGCGCGGCTGCCGGCGGCGACGCGCGTTTTTCCCGGTCACGAATACCTGCTGCGCAATCTCGATTTTGCACTCGACCGCGAACCCTCGAACTCAGCGGCACGCGCGATGCGTCAGCGCTGCGCCGCGCTCGCGCCCGAGTCGATGCCGGTCACGACGCTGGCCGAGGAGCGGCAGTTCAACGTTTTCTTCCGGCTCGACAACCCCGAAGTGATCGCGCAATTGCGCCGCGTCCGCCCTGACTGGTCATCCGATCCGGGTCCGCGCGAAGCCTTCCTCGCACTGCGCGAGCTGCGCAACCGCTGGTAGACACGCTCATGCGGTAGAATCCGCGCCCCGCATGGACGTCTCACCCATCCTCAATCCGTTGAACGACGCCCAGCGCGCGGCCGTGACCGCACCGCTCGGGCCGGTGCTGGTGCTGGCCGGTGCCGGCAGCGGCAAGACGCGCGTGCTGATACATCGCATCGCCTGGCTGATCGAGACCGAGGGCGTCTCCCCGCACAGCATCCTGGCGGTGACCTTCACCAACAAGGCGGCCGGCGAGATGCGCGGCCGGGTGGAACAGCTGCTGGGCATTCCGGGATCGGCGCTGTGGCTCGGCACCTTCCACGGCATCGCGCACCGGCTGTTGCGCATGCACTGGCGCGAAGCCGGGCTGCCGCAGGGCTTCCAGATCCTGGATGCCGAAGATCAGTTGCGGCTGATCAAGAAACTTCTCAAGGCGCAAAACCTGGACGAGACCCGCTGGGTTCCACGCGAGCTGCAGTATTTCATCAACAAGCACAAGGACGAAGGCCGCCGTCCGAAGCACGTCTCCGGCGGCGGCGATCCGACGCAGCTGCAGCTGATCAAGCTGTACGAGCAGTACGAGGAAGCCTGCGCACGCTCGGGCGTCATCGATTTCGCCGAGCTGCTGCTGCGTGCCTTCGAGCTGTGGCGCGACCAGCCGGAGGTCCTGCGCCACTACCGCGGCCGCTTCCGCCACGTGCTGGTGGACGAGTTCCAGGACACCAATTCGATCCAGTACGCGTGGATCCGGCTGCTGGTGGGTTCCGAAGGTGCGCCGTTCGTCGTCGGCGATGACGACCAGGCCGTGTATCGGTGGCGAGGAGCGCGGGTCGAGAACCTCCATACGTTTCGCGAGGATTTCCCGCAGGCGAAACTCTACCGACTGGAGCAGAACTATCGCTCCACCGCGGCGATACTCGATGCAGCCAACGTCCTGATCGCGAGCAACTCCGGACGCCTGGGCAAGACGCTCTGGACCAGCACCACCGGCGGCGATCGGGTCAAGCTGTACGCGGCCTACAACGAGCGCGACGAGGCCGAGTTCGTGGTCACGCGCATCCTCGAGTGGACGCAGCGCGGCGGCCTGCGCCGCGAGGCGGCGATCCTGTATCGCTCCAACGCGCAGTCGCGCAGTTTCGAGGAGGCGCTGATCTCGATGCGGGTTCCTTACCGGGTCTACGGCGGCCTGCGCTTCTTCGAGCGCGCCGAAATCAAGGACGCACTCGCCTACCTGCGGCTGATCGCCAATCGCGACGACGATGCGTCGTTCGAGCGCATCGTCAACCTGCCACCGCGCGGCATCGGCAACAAGACCATCGACACTATCCGCGAGGCGGCGCGCGGCGCCGGCAGTTCGCTGTGGCGTGCCGCCGCGGCAGCGGTTGCCGCCGGGGAGGGCGGGCGGGCCGCGACCGCGCTGCTCAGCTTCATGCAGCTGATCGAGCAGCTGACGCACGCTATCGCCGGCCTTGCGCTGCACGAACAGGTGGACCATGTCATCAATGCCAGCGGACTGATCGAGCATCATCAGAAAGACAAGGCCGATCGCGGCGAGGCGCGGGTCGAGAACCTGAACGAGCTGGTCAGCGCGGCGCGCGGCTTCGAACCCGAGAGCGACCTGCCGCCGCTGCAGAGCTTCCTGTCGCACGCGGTGCTCGAGTCCGGCGATACCCAGGGGGATGCCTGGGAGGACTGCGTGCAGATGATGACACTGCATACCGCCAAGGGGCTGGAGTTCCCGCTGGTGTTCCTGTGCGGCATGGAGGACGGACTGTTTCCGCACCAGCGCTCGATCAACGACCTGGACGGCCTCGAGGAGGAGCGCCGCCTGTGCTATGTCGGCATGACGCGGGCGATGAAGCAGCTGTACTTCACCTACGCCGAGCAGCGCCGGCTGCACGGCCAGGACAGCTATAATGCGCCGTCGCGCTTCCTGCAGGAAATCCCGCCGGCGATGATCGAGGAGGTGCGCCCGCGGATCCGCGTCTCCCATGCGCCCAGCGCCATCGGCGCGGGTGGCGCAAGCTCGGGTGGCACGCGGCGCGCATCACCCGGAGGCTCGCTAACCCGCGGCTCCCTTCTGGAAACCCTGGGCGACGGCATGCGCCTGGGCACCCGCGTCCGCCACGGCAAATTCGGCGAAGGCGTCGTGCTGACGATCGAGGGGCAAGGGCCGCACGCGCGCGTGCAGGTGAATTTCGAGCAGCAGGGTTCCAAGTGGCTGATGCTGCAATATGCGAACCTGGAGTTGATGTGACGGAGCGCAGGCACGGATGAAGATCTTGATTCTGGGCGCCGGCCAGGTCGGCCGCACGGCGGCATATCACCTGTCGCGCGAACCGGCCAACGAAGTCACCGTGGTCGACAGCAACGAGGACATCCTGCGCGACCTGCAGGATCGGCTCGACATCCGCGCCGTGGCTGGCCATGCGTCCTTTCCGTCGGTGCTGGAAGCCGCCGGCATCGCCGACACCGACGTGCTGGTGGCGCTCACCAGCAGCGATGAGGTCAATATCGTCGCCTGCGAGATCGCGCACGCGCTGTATCGCACACCCACCAAGATCGCGCGCGTACGCGCACCCGAATACACCACGCGCGCGCAGCTGTTCAGCGACGGCGCGCTGGCGGTCGATGTGTGGATCAGCCCGGAACAGCTGGTCACGGAATACATCGCCCGGCTGCTGTCCTATCCAGGCGCGCTGCAGGTGGTGGACTTCGCTGACGGCCGCGTGCAGCTGGTCGGGGTGCGCGCGCGGCGCGACGGCCTGCTGTGCGGCCGTGAGCTGCGCACGCTGCGCGAACACCTGCCCGACACCGAGACCCGGGTGGCGGCGATCTACCGCAACGACCGGCTGGTGCCCCCGGCCGGCGACACCGTCATCGAGGAGAACGACGAGATCTTCTTCGTCGCCGCCTCCGACGACCTGCGCCGCGTCATGGCTGAGCTGCGGCGCAGCGAGGATCCGGTGCGGCGCCTGGTAATCGCCGGCGGCGGCAATATCGGCTTCCGGCTTGCGCGTACGCTGGAGAAGAACAACCAGGTGAAGCTGATCGAGCGCGACGCGCGCCGCGCACGCCGCATCTCCGAGCTGCTGGAGAACACCATCGTGCTCAACGGCGATGCCGCCGACGAGGAACTGCTGGTGGAGGAGAACATCGACAGCGCCGATGTGTTTGCCGCCCTCACCAACTCCGAGGAGGCCAACGTGCTGTCGGCGATGCTGGCCAAGCGGCTCGGCGCCAAGCGCGTGATGGCGCTGATCAACCGTCCCTCCTATGGCGAGCTGATGGAGAATCACAGCATAGATATCGTGATCTCGCCGCAGACCATCACCATCGGCTCGCTGCTGGCGCACGTGCGGCGCGGCGACGTGGTACGGGTGCATTCGCTGCGCCGCGGGGCGGCCGAGGCGATCGAGGCGGTGGTGCACGGCACCCAGGAGCACTCGCAGGTCATCGGTCGCAGGCTCGAGCAGATCAAGCTGCCCGCCGGTGCCAGCATCGTCGCGATCGTGCGCGGGGAAAACGTCATCATGGCGCACCATGACACCAAGTTCGAAAGCGAAGACCACGTCATCATCTTTCTAAGCGACCGGCGGCATATCGACGCGGTCGAGCGCCTGTTCCAGACCGAGGCCTAGGAAGCCAGGCGATGCGCTCGCTCCTCGGCGTATTGAATATCTTCGGCTCGCTGCTGACCTGGTTCGCACTGTATTTCGTGCTGCCGATCATCGCCGCGCTGGTGTATGGCGAGCTGTCCGCGCTGCGCGGGTTCTGCGTAGCCGCAGGCTTCGCGCTGGTCGGCGGCATGCTGCTGCGACTGGCGACGCAGCGTTACCGCTATGACCTGAAGTCGCGCGACGCCTACCTGCTGGTGACCGCCACGGTGCTGCTGATCGCACTGGTCGCTTCGCTGCCGCTGCTGATCGACCTGCCCGGGCTGTCGTTCACCAAGGCCTACTTCGAGGCCATGTCCGGGCTGTCGACCACCGGTGCCACCATCCTGAGCGGAATCGACCAGCTGCCGCGCAGCGTCGTGCTGTGGCGTCATGCGCTCAGCTGGCTCGGCGGCATGGGGATCATCGTGCTGGCGGTAGCCGTGCTGCCGCTGCTCGGCGTCGGCGGCATGCAGCTGTACCGGGCCGGCGCGCCGGGCACCGTCAAGGATGCCAAGCTGGCGCCGCGCATCACCGAGACCGCGCGCACGCTGTGGTTCGTCTATGCCGGGATGACGCTGGCCTGCGCGCTGGCGCTGTGGGCCGCCGGCATGTCGCTGTTCGATGCCATCTGTCACGCCTTCTCGGTGCTGTCGCTCGGCGCCTTCTCCACCCACGACGCCAGCATCGGCTTCTTCGATTCGCCGATGATCGAATTCGTGCTCATGATCTTCATGCTGTTCGCGGCGATGAATTTCGCCACCCACTTCATCGCGCTGCGCAAGGGCGACTTCAGGGTCTACGGGCGCGATCCCGAGGCACGCTGGATGCTGCTGCTGGTACTCGCCAGCTGCATCGGCATCGCCGTGTTCCTGCTGCTCAACGCCGTCTACGACAACGCATTCCGTGCGTTGCGCTTCGCGGCCTTCAACGTGATATCGATCGCGACCACCAGTGGGTTTGTCACCACCGACTACGGCAACTGGCCGGTATTCGCACCGATGTGGATGCTGTTCCTGAGCAGCCTGTGCGCCAACACCGGTTCCACCGGCGGCGGCATCAAGATGTTTCGCTCGCTGATCCTGATGAAACAGTCATTGCGCGAGATGTTCACGCTGGTGCATCCGCAGGCGGTGGCACCGCTGAAAGTCGCCGGGCAGGTGGTGCCCAACGGCGTCGTCTACGCGGTGCTGGCGTTCATATTCTTATATTTCGTCACCATCGTCGTACTGGTGTTCGCGCTGCTGATTTCCGGCCTGGACTTCATCTCGGCGTTCTCGGCCATTGTCGCCTGCATCAACAATGTCGGGACCGGCCTGAACGTGGTCGGGCCGGGCAACAGCTACCGCGCGCTCAACGACTTCCAGTGCTGGACCTGTATCGCCGCGATGTTCATGGGCCGCATCGAGATCATCACGCTGGCGGTGCTGTTCACGCCCACTTTCTGGCGCAAGTAGGCCGCGCGCAAGTCGTCCGCTTGGGGCAAGCGGGTGTCCGCTTCAGCTATGGATGTTGGATGTATTGTTGCAGGTCGGCGATGGTCTGTTGCTGTTCTTCGACCACCGCGCGCACCAGGTCGCCAATCGACAGTACACCGATGACGCGTTCACCTTCCACTACCGGCAGGTGACGAATGCGGTGCTCGGTCATGATGCGCATGCAATCATGCACCGACTGCTCGGCGTTCACCGTCAGCACCGGCGCGCTCATGATGTGGCTGACTGCGGTGTCGTTGGACGATTTGCCCTTGAGGATCACCTTGCGCGCATAGTCGCGTTCCGACACCACGCCCAGCAGCTTGCCGCCCTGCATCACCAGCAACGCGCCAACGCCGTGCTGGGCCATCAGCCGTATCGCGTCGAGCACCGGTGCTTCCGGCGCAATGCTGTGGACCACCCGCCCCTTTTGCCTGAGCAACAACGATGCGATCGCCATGACGCCCCCCGTTATCGGCTCCTTCTGCGGCTTATTTTACTGCTGACTGTCGATCAATGGTGAGGCCACGCGCGCCGTCAGTCAGGCCACGCGCACCTGCGGTCACGCCACCCGCGCCGCATGGCGGCGCAGATGCACCAGCAGTATCGACACCGCGGCCGGCGTTACCCCGGGCACGCGGGCGGCCTGGCCGACAGTTTCCGGTCGCACCGCGGCAAGCTGCTGACGCACCTCGTTTGACAGGCCGGCCAGCGATGCGTAGTCCAGGTCCGCGGGCAGCCGCGCATGTTCCTGCTGGCTGGCGCGCGCGATTTCATCGGCGGCGCGGCCGATGTAGCCGTCATAGCGGGCGCGCACTTCCAGATCGCGCTGCACCTGTGGCGCCAGCCGATCATCGGCCAGCTGCGCGACCGCCAGCGCCCCGTCCAGTTCGGTCAGCGCCTGGAACGAGACTTCCGGGCGCTGCAGCAATTCGAACGCAGTGACGTCGCGGGCGGGTGGCGCCGCCCCGAGCACCCGATGCGCCCAGTCCGCCGGGATCTGTCCCGGCTTGAAGCGCCGCGCGGACAGCCGTGCGAATTCGACGCCGATCGCATCCTGCTTGGCTTCGAAAAAGGCCCAGCGTTCATCGTCCACCAGGCCCAACTGCCGGCCGCTCGGCGTCAGGCGTGCATCGGCGTTGTCTTCGCGCAGCAGCAGCCGATGCTCGGCGCGGCTGGTGAACATCCGGTACGGCTCGCTGGTGCCGCGCGTAACCAGGTCATCGACCAGCACGCCGAGGTAGGCTTCACTGCGTGCGGGCACGAACGGCGGCGACCCGCGCACCGCCAGCGCGGCATTGATGCCGGCCAGTAGCCCCTGCGCCGCCGCTTCCTCGTAGCCGGTGGTGCCATTGATCTGGCCGCCGAAGAACAGGCCAGTAACCGTCTTGGTCTCGAGCGAGGCCCGCAGGTCGCGCGGATCAAAGTAATCGTATTCGATCGCATAGCCAGGACGGGTCAGGTGTGCCCGCTCGAAGCCCTGGATGCTGCGCACCAGCTGCTGCTGCACGTCGAATGGCAGGCTGGTCGAGATGCCGTTCGGATAGACCTCGTGCGTGTCCAGCCCTTCCGGTTCGATGAACACCTGGTGCGAGCTCTTGTCGGCGAAGCGATGCACCTTGTCCTCGACCGACGGACAATAGCGCGGACCGGTGCCTTCGATCGCACCGGTGAACATCGGCGAGCGATCGAACGCGGCGCGGATGATCTGGTGCGTGCGCTCATTGGTATGGGTGATGTGGCAGGGCAACTGGCGCGGATGCTCGCTGGCACGCCCCAGGAACGAGAACACCGGCCGCGGCTCATCGCTGTGCTGCACCGCCAGCGCGCTGTAATCGATGCTGCGGCCATCGATGCGCGGCGGCGTACCGGTCTTCAGCCGTCCGCAGCGCGGCGCGATCTCGCGCAGCTGGTGTGCCAGGCGCAGCGACGGCGGATCCCCGGCACGTCCTCCGGCGTAGTGATCGAGGCCGACGTGGATACGGCCGGCCAGGAACGTGCCGACCGTCAGCACTACGCTGGCGGCCTCGAAGGCGATGCCGGTCACCGTCACGACGCCGCGCACCCGGCCGCCGTCGATGACCAGGTCCGATACCTCCTGCTGGAACAGCGACAGTCCCGGCTGGTTCTCCAGCATCCGGCGGATCGCCCGCTTGTACAGCGCCCTGTCGGCCTGCGCCCGCGTTGCGCGCACCGCCGGACCCTTGCTCGCATTGAGGGTGCGAAACTGGATGCCGGCGAGGTCCGCAGCGCGCGCCATAGCCCCGCCGAGCGCATCGATCTCGCGCACCAGGTGACCCTTGCCGATGCCGCCGATCGCCGGATTACAGCTCATCGCCCCCAGCGTCTCGATACTGTGCGTCAGCAGCAGCGTCGTGCAACCCATGCGCGCAGCCGCCAGCGCCGCCTCGGTGCCGGCGTGACCGCCACCGACGACGATGACATCGTAAGAGTTCGCGTAATGCATGGGGCGCGGAGTGTGCGATTCGGCGCAGCGGCAAGCAAATATCGAGGGTTAGCGCGGCTATTGTATGGTTTTACCCTGCAATCGGTAGCCTTAGCGTGATGATTGTATCAATAGCGATTCGAACTCCTATAGAGACTCAAGAGTTCGGTGCGACGGGAAGGCCCGTCAGTAATGACCGTTGGTATACTGGTGTCGAGGCGAACAAGAGCGACGGGCAAACAGATCAGGCTGTCTCAGGCATCACCTGCTATGGCTGATCGATAAAAAGAATTCTCACAGGGTCAGCGCCAAGGGGCGATTGTGTCGAGAGCTTTTCGTTGCTGCATGGCACTTGCGGCATCGGTGTTGGCGACCGTCGGCACGGCTGTCGCGGCACCGCCTTTGGACATATTGAGAACCGATCTCGCGCCGCTGATCGGCGCGGCCGCCGCATCGCCCACTCAGTTTGCCGTGCAAATCCCGCATGCCGTCTCGACAGCGAACGCGGGTGCCTGGTCGATCGCCAATTCCCGCGCGACGTGGCGCTATTCAGTACGAATTCCAACGGCAGTGTCCCTTTCATTCCATGCTGTCCATGCCAAGCTTCCGGCAAGCGCAGTGCTGGTGGTCAAAGGTGTTCGTACCACGATCCTGTACGACGGCAAGACACTCCACCGTTCCGAACTGTGGAGCCGTGTACAGCCGGGTGACATTCTGGAATTCTCGCTCAGCGTAGCGCTGGCTGACAGGGCAAGTACTCTGCTCGAACTGTCCAGCTTCCAGGCCGGCTACCGTGCCATCGGCGCAGGCGTCGAGGACCACCCCTATTACCGTAGGCTGCTCCAGGCGGCCGGCAGCACCAATGCCTCATGCGTCCAGAACTACGAGTGTCGCGTTACTGCACTGAACGGCCCGCCGGGACAGTCGACGGTTGGCCTGATCATCAGCAATTTGTATCAGTGCTCCGGGACTTTGATAAACGACGTCCCGGAAGACAAAGTGCCCTACATACTCACGGCCCGACACTGCGAGACAGGACAATTGGGCGGTGGCAATCCGGGCGCCGCGTCCTCAGTTACCGTATTTTGGGATGCAACAACCCCTTGTGGCTCACCGCTGGGTTCGCTCTACGATCCCGGCACCAGAGCGCAGACGGGCGCCTCCACTGTGGTTGAACAACAGGATGCCTGGCTGATCCGATTGGACGATAGCCCGGTTGTTTCCGACGCACAGCTTGTGGGCTTTGATGCCAGCGGCAGCCCCGTGCAAGGGGGATACACAATTCACCACGCACTGGGATACGACAAACAGTTCACTGGTTGGTACGGGACTGCGTTCGCCATCCAGGACAGCGGTGTGCTCGGTGTCAGCTATGTCTCTAACTTTTGGGAGACGGTCAACGCAACGGGCAATATTGGCCCCGGAACTTCTGGTAGCGGATTGTTTAACCAGAACAATGTGCTGGTGGGATCTGCCAGCCTTGGGCGGCAGGGTGCGGACATCTCGGGCTATGAATCGTGCCCCAGCCCAAGTCCTTCACCACCCAACGGCTCAAACGGGGTGGCAGACTTCACTGCGCTGGGGGCGATCTGGAACTCGACAGCCGACACTTCCAGCTCGACACTGCCGGCGACGCTCGAGTCGATTCTCGATTCGCAGGCCACCGGCACGCTCATCGTAGGCAGCACGACCGCCGCCAGCATGTCCTTTACCGCGTCCACTTACAGCTTGCCTGTCGGCACAACGGTGCTGCTGACCTGGAATGCCCCCGGCGCAACTGCATGCACCGCTGGTGGCGGCGCGACAGGTGACGGCTGGCAGGGCAACCTTCCCGCTGCATCGTCACTGCAGATCTCGGAAACGTCCGCCCGCATCGTCACGTACACGCTCGTTTGCCAATTGTCCGGCAACGGCACCGTAACGTCGGAGGTCACCATTACCTGGGGGTCACCGCAGCCGCAGCTGGGTTTCACGGGGAGCGTGGCAGTCTGGACCAATGCACCGGCGACACTCACGTGGGTTTCTAACTACTCGCCATGTTCGATCTCCGGTGGCTCGCTGGCGGCGGCAAATCTCCCCTCCAGCGGTTCGCTCACCACCACCCAGGCAGCTACCGGCGATGTGCTGTATCAGATCCAGTGCGGCACAGGTGCGACCTACGTCACCTCATCATGGCGCATCGGCTACGTCACGCCTGCGGTGCAGTTCACCGCCAACGGTACGGACCGACAGCTTGGCCAGCCCCTGTATCTGAGTCTGCAGACATTTGCCCAGAGCTGCACGCCGTCGGGGGGCGCGCCGAACGACGGATGGACCTCAACGGCTTTCAGCAATCCGATATCGGGTGCAACGTTCAGCCCGAACGTCACGTCTGCGGGGACGTACACGTACACCCTCACCTGCACCGCAGGCACGCTGTCCGTTCAAAAGAGCATCGCTGTCACTTTTGAAAACAATTTGGGGTACGTGACACTGAGCGTCAGCCCAACACAAGTGACGTTCTCGAACTCCCCCGCAGACACGATCACGCTGACGTGGGACTCGAACCTTACGCAGTGCATACCTGCCTCCCAGCCCATACTGGGCGGCTTCGTTTCCAATGATATGGCCCAGGACAGCGCCACCCTCGCCCCGTCGGCTCCTGGAACCTATGCATTTACTGTTACCTGCAATCCTTATGACACTGTTGTTGGAAGTGTTACATCAGCGCCAGTCACAGTAACAGTCCTGCCGCCGACCCCAGCAGCAGCGACTCTGACGATCAGCCCATCCACCGTCGCGGTTGGCCAGAGCTTCAGTGTCACCTGGTCGTCGATCTCGACCATCAACTGTAATCCCGCAGGTGGAGCACCGCCCGACATTGCCTGGACCCAGCTACCGAGCACATCCGGTTCATACAGCTACAGCTCGCAGGACGTCGGCCAATATACGTTCGAGATCAGTTGCCAGAGCATAGTCATTGGAGCACCCAACGCGACCGCAAAGGCAACGGTCACTATCACGCAGGCAATGCCCACGGCAACCTTGTCGGCCTCATCAGTGGCCGTTCAGGATGGACAGTCGCTTACACTGAAGTGGTCATCGACGGACGCAACGGCGTGCGTCGCGAGTGGGGGCGGTGCCAATGGGACGCCATGGTCCGGCAACCTCGCCGCGTCCGGCTCGGTGACGCAGACGGCAACCACGGATGGCTCATTCACCTACACCGTCACATGCGCCAACGGCAATAAGTCGGCCAAGGCACAGGTGGCGATAACCGTGTCCGCAGATACGAGTAGCAGTGCAGGCAAGAGCGGCGGCGGCGGAACGATCTCCCTACTAGACCTGCTGGCACTGGCAACAGCCTGCGGGTTTCGCTGGCGAAAGCAACGGATGTTTGCCGGCCGCCATTGAATCCGCTTCATCTACCGCAGAGCGCACGTGGACGATCATCGGTGTCAGGTGTAGAGCACGACGCCATTGCCGTCATGTCGCGGTTCTGGTACTTCTGCGACAGATCTCCTATACGCCCGCCTGGGCCGGCTTGCGCAGTTCGCTCAGTCGATGCCAGCACTTGGCCAGCGCCAGCCGGCGGCCCTGGCAGTTGTCGCGGTCCAGGGGGTGGGGAAACTCGCTCGCATACCACGCATCAATGATCCGGTCACGGCGCAGGAACGTGAACTCGGCGGCCACCGGAATCACCAGCCCGTCCTTGTCGATCGTGCCCGCGCAGTTGTTGGGGTGGATATGCACGCAGGAGTGCGTCTGCAGGATCTTGTCGAACGCCCGCGACGCGAGCCGGAAGAACGGCTGGTTCCATAGCTGGTCGAGTT
>Ga0116229_10005632_pt1 | contig 20352 bp, 17 predicted proteins | sample S1TSphgellanicum_3_FD_87313 | JGI IMG/M metagenome (GOLD analysis project Ga0116229, IMG submission 87313) | Host-associated microbial communities from peat moss isolated from Minnesota, USA - S1T2_Fc - Sphagnum magellanicum MG | ecosystem: Host-associated > Plants > Peat moss > Unclassified... | reverse complement strand
TGCCGACAATGACAAGGTCCAGGCTTATGATCTTGGGGTGGCGGGCTACATCCTCAAATCCCGGGAAAATGCATTCCTCGAGGCGGCGGCACTACTGGACAAGTATTGGCGGGTGGTCGAATTACCGGCCGCGTAAATTCAGAGCACCTTCAATACGGCCCCCGCGGTGATCACCATGCCCCCAGTCCGCTCTTCCAGGTGAGCGGTTTCCAATCCAGCACTCGCATCAGGGCTCCTCGGTAAACGTGCGTCCATAATCGCTCAACAGAAACTGGACTCCGCAGTAGCCGATGAATTCCGGCCGACCGTCGTTGAATCCGGTGACACTACGGCCCATCATGAAGAGCGCAATCATGCCGGGGCGCAGCTTGTAGCGGCCACCGAGATCCAAGGTCGTCGAGTGAGGCGCGGTCCCATAGGCCCGATCATCGTAGACTTCGGCGTCGAGTTCGAGGCCCTCGGTCACCGAGCGGCCGGCGACCAGTCCGAGGATCCGCTCCTTGGGCCCATGTCCCGCGACATAGTACCCCGCCTCGAAATCGACATCGATCGGCCCGACTTTTTTAGTCACCTCCATCGGTAGGAGATACCGAGGGCCGGCCTCCGCAATCCCTTTCTCACGGGTAAGCTGCGAGCCACCGGTTTCGACCTGTGGAAACGCCGATACTTGCCACCCCTCATCGCCCTGGTCCAGGAACCGCCATTTCACTCCGGGATATCCATTGCCCCAGCCGCTCGCCAGACCCTGGCCAGAGTTGGCTTGCAGAATGTACGGGACCTCGTAGGTGAGTTGGATACGATCACCAACACCGAAATTCAAGTCGATCTGGGGAACCTGGTAAGACGACGCGCCGCGCGTGATCGTCTGCATCGATCCCAGATTGATCTCCCAATTGGCATTCCCCGGAGTGCCCGGATCGTTGGTCAGAAACGGGGGACCCGCCTGAGCCCGGGCGACGCCCGAGCCGAGCACCCACAAGGAAATCACGCCGAGCGGTACTATCGCGCGGAACGATGCGAGCGCGCAAAATAGCGTCCGGGTTTTCATCGACATCGTCCGATGTTCACTTTGTTTCGCAAACCGGTCAATGGCGAGGGCCTTACAATAAACAATTCCGCCGTAGAGGTTCTGCTGGTTTTCCTCCGATGATCAATCCGCAACCACCCAGAGGTCTCATGAAACTAGTTGAAAAGACGCCCAGCTGCCGGCAATGCTTGTGTGCAATCGCCCTCGCCGCTTTGACCCATGGCGTTTGGGCAATGCCGAAAAAGCCACCCGCTACCCCATGGACTTTCATGGTGTCCGGAGACTCGCGAAATTGCGGCGACGTGGTGATGCCATCGATCGCGGCGGCGGCCCGGGCGAATCACGCCGCCTTTTATTGGCACCTGGGAGATTTGCGCGCGATCTACGATTTTGACGATGATTACCGCAGTCTTCACCCGAAGGCGACCATCATCGAATACGAGAAATCCGCGTGGGCCGACTTCGAGCACAGCCAGATCGAGCCATTCGGCGAGACGCCGTTTTTCTTAGGGATCGGTAATCACGAAACGATTCCGCCGAAGACCCGGGAGGAGTTCACGCTGACTTTTGCCGATTGGCTCGACGCGCCGGTACTGCGCGAACAACGCTTGAAGGACGATCCACAGGACCACGAGGTCCGCCCCTACTACCATTGGGTCCGCGATGGCATCGACTTCATCACTTTGGATAACGCGACCGTCGACCAGTTCGATGCGGCGCAGTTGAAATGGCTGAACGCGATCCTGCAACGAGATCGGCAAGACGCCGGCATTCGCGCCTTGGTCGTCGGTATGCATGAGGCCTTGCCGGAAAGCCTGGCGCGCGGACACAGCATGAGCGACTCGCCCACTCCCGAGGCCACGGGGCTCGCGGTCTATGCCGAGCTGATCGACGTAAGAAAAGTCAAGCCCGTATACGTACTCGCCTCGCATTCTCACTACGTGATGGAGGGGATCTTCGATACCCCCTACTGGCATGAGCACGGTGGAGTCTTACCGGGTTGGATCATCGGCACCGCCGGCGCTTTTCGCTACGCGCTGCCGCCGGCGGCATCCCAGGCGAAATTCGCCAAGACTCTCGTCTATGGCTATTTATTGGCTACCGTGAGTCCGCGCGGGATCAACACCGAAGATCCCGTCAGATTCGAGTTCCAGCAGGTGACGGAAGCCTCGATCCCTGCCGACGTGGTCGCGCGTTATGGCAGCGATCTCGTGCATCACTGTTATCAAGAGAACGCGCAAGTCTCGCCATAGCCCCCACCGATCGAGTCGGCACGCGAGGCCGCGATCAGAAAGTGATCCGCACGCCCCCAAAGGTCTCGAAGGGCGCCGCCGGGCTCAAGAATCGGTTGTTCACTCCCGTCCCATTGGTGACCCCAGTGGTCGGAATGCCCGGCGCGCCGATCCCGGTGGGATCGCTCAAGATGCCCCAGGTGGCATACTTGCGATTGAATAGGTTGTCGATCGAGGCAAACACCTCGAGGTGTGGCACGGGTTTGTAGGTCGAATACAGCTTGACGGTCGTATAGCCCGGAATCGGTGTCAGCTGGTTGGACTCGTCGCCTACATAGTAGAAGCTACTCACGAGGTTCAACGAGGCACCGAGCGTCCACTCGGGCAGGATTTTGTAACCCGCCCCGACTTTCAAGCGGTGTTCCGGGATGCCCGGCAACCGATCGCCCGGTTCGATTTGGATGTCTCCGAAAGCGTCCTGATACGGATTCGAAGGCGATGGCACGGTCAGTGGAGATCGAAACGTCGCCTGGACAAAGCTGTAGTCGGCATAGGCTGACCAGACCGCCGCGCGATACTTGACTCCCGCCTCGACCCCTTGGCGGCGCGTATCGCCGACGTTCTGAAAGAATCCCTGACTGACGGAAGTCGCGATTCCAAAGATGTCATCCCGCAGCAGCGTGCGAAAGACACTGAGATTCCACGACAAGTCGCCGCCTGCCAAGTAGCCGCCTGCCAAGTCGCCGCCTGCCAAGTCCGGAGTCCGCCCGCGAAAGCCAAGTTCCACGGTGTGAGCGATCACTTGACGCAAATTGGGTGGATCACCCGCCAAATTCGTGGGCAGCAAACACGGCGTCGCCGGATTCGAGCATTCGATCTCGCTGGCGGTCGGTGTCCGAGTGTTCTCGGCAAACCCGCCGTAGACGGTCACTGTGGGAACGATCTTGTAGGTCGCACCGATTGCCGGGTTGAAATGCACGAACCGATTGTTGCCGTTGAGGGTGGTGCCCAGCTGATCCGCGAGGTCGATATGCGCGATGTTGTACCGACCGCTCGCGGTGACCGCGAAATCGGGAGTGACGTCAAAGGTATCGGTCAGATAGACGCCCAAGTTCTTGTTGATGGAATCGACGCTGATGGGAACGGGGTCGCCGTTGGCTGCCGCGGCGGCGGAATTCTCCGGCGTGTCGACGATCAGCGTGGATGGGAGCACGAGCAACTGTGAGTTGATCACGCCGATCTGGGCGCCGGTGTAAAAATTCGTCGCTGCATAGTCGATCGCCGTCCCGATCGTCAATTGGTTCTCATGTCCGGCAATCGACTCATCGTCGGCGGTTTGCAAGGTCGCTCCGCGGCCCCACGCGTGGATCAACTCGAAGTCATTCTCACCGATGACCGTCGTTCCCCCATTGGAAATGTCCGACAGCGTTTGGCCCGCCGAATTCATGAGCGGGGTCACCCCGTCCGGTTGGCAGAGGATCCCCGGAGTCGTCGTACAGGCGGCATAATCGGTGGTATTGCCGTTTGCGACCGTCTGATCGAATTGCCGGTAATACAACACGCTCTGCAGCGACCAGGTATCCGTTACCTTCAGGGTGCCATTGAGCGTCACGAAATCCAGCGTGTTGATGTTGGTCTGCGGACCGGTGAACACCAATGATCGATTGATAGCGAGTTCTTGCACCGGGGCCGACCCTTGACCGTCCATGGTGTTGTCGGCACGAGTCACGCTCAGATCGAGCGTCTCCTTGTCGGTGCGGACGCTGAAGACAGCGTAAAGATCACGCATCCGATCGTTGGAAAATTCCCGCCAACCGTCCCAGTCCAACGCCCGGCCCGCCATGTAGAAACCGAACGAACCGGAGTTCACACCATATTGTGCAGTCACGGCACGTTGCCCGTAGGAACCTCCCGATAATTCCACATCAGCCCCCTGATGAGTGAACCCGTTCTTCATCGTGACCGAAATCGCGCCGCCCAACGCGTTCAAGCCGTACACAGGGCTCGAACTCACGAGTTCCACTTGATTGATCGCGATGTCGGGGAAGAGGTCCCAGTTGACGGTATCCCCGAAAGCCTCGTTGATACGCACGCCATTTTGGTAGACCGCTAGTCCTTGCGGCGTCCCGAGTACGGGCGACGCCTCGAAGCCTCGATACAGAATGTCAGGCTGGAAGGGATCGTCGAGATCATCGTTGATGTTGATACTGCTGAGATTGGAATTCAGCGCATTCGTCAGGCTCGCGGAGCCTTCCCGACTCAAGTCCGCCGCAGACAGAACTTGGACATTGCCGGGAAGTTTGTCGATGTCGATGGTGGTACCGGGGATTGCGGTCGCTGTGACCACGATGGTCTGCAATTCCGGGCCGATATTCACAGATTCCGTGGCGTGGGCGGCCCAGCGGGGCGAGAAGGCCACCGCCCAGAGCAGCGGCATGGCCATGAAGCGAAATCGGCTCACTGGAAATACCCCCCTCCTTGCTCTAGGCTGGGAAGTCTCACCGATTGCCGTCAGAGTCACCAGCGAGAAATTACTGCTGCAAGCCGGGAGTTTTTCCCGGTACGCAACCGAGAGGGCAGATTCTCATGTCAACCGCATCAGCTGAGTTGTCTACCGCATCAGTTGAGTCGCCGTCCTGGCCGTCGCATCGCGAACCTGCTGGCGAGATCGCGCGCGAGCGGCAATCGAATGGCGCTGGATCTACGTTTTTAAAGATGCCGAGCAATTTCCGGAACTGAATCGAGCGTCCGTAATGCAAAGCAGCTATCGCAATCTTGGGTATATCCTGCTCGTATTTCCGCTGATCATCGTGGCGGGATTTTGGATCCCGTATTTTTCGCAGATTCCAAAGTTCGACCCGTCCATTACGACCGCGGTCCACATCCACGCTCTGCTGCTATTTGCCTGGGTTGGACTGCTCGTAATCCAGCCGCTCACCGCTCGGAATGGAGCCTTCTCGATCCATCGAATCCTGGGAAAGGCATCCTATGTCCTGATGCCTCTCGTCGTGGTCTTCTCAGTCGCGATGCTCCGCAAGGAATATGAGGAGAATTTGGCCGGCGGGATGAATGTGACTGCTGCCCGACCCGCTGAATATCTGTCAACCGTCCAGGTGACTCTTCTCGCTGCCTTCTATGGCTTGGCCGTCGCCCGCATCCGGAAACGGGATATAGCGGAGCACATGCGCTATATGATCTGCATTGCGCTGGTGCTGCTGCCTGCGGGATTGGCAAGAACACTCGGGTACTGGTTCGCTGTCAATCAAGTCACTTCTCAAACTGTTTGCCTCGCGCTGATCGATGTGTGTCTAATCTCTTTGATACTCTTTGACCGTCGCCGACACCTTGCTGCACGCCCCTATGTTGTCGCGCTGGCGACGTTCATCGTTGTGGAGACGGGATGGCTTGCTCTCGGCAGACCGGTATAGCGCCCTGGCGTAGCCTTCCTTTCCGCTCCAGAGCGACTGACCAGAATAGATTAACTGGTGCGCCCGGAGAGATTCGAACTCCCGACCACCTGGTTCGAAGCCAGGTGCTCTATCCAGCTGAGCTACGGGCGCAGGCCGCCAGTGTAGCGGTCAGCGGACGATTTCGACACCCGCTCGCGTAGACGAGTCCCAGGGCGGTTCGAACGCAGGAGCAGTTGCCGCCTGGCTATAATGAGGCGCCCGCGCAAATCGCCGGTCAAGCCGAGTAAACGCCGCATTCACGCAGATTCGCAAGCCGGGACTACAAACCGCCGAGTTGTCCCTCGAGCGCCGAGTGGATCAGACGATTCCGACGCCCCTTAGCGCCGATTCCCCGCCAATCGCGCACGAACCATAACCCCCGCGCAACCCCACAGCCCGCCGCGGAGCCAGTAACATGGGCACCGTCATAACCCGCGCAGCGCGGACTCGAGGACAGCTCACCATGTCGACGACCAAATTTGACCTCGATCGACTGCAGTCGACGGTAGCCTCATCGCTGCACGCACATTGGCGGATGTTCCTGGTCGAAGGGATCGTCCTCCTATTATTGGGTCTGACGGCCATCGTGCTTCCGCCTCTCGCGACGATTGCGGTGGAGGTCATCATCGGATGGCTGTTGTTGGCGAGCGGCATCGTCGGGGCGATCGCCACTTTCAAGATGCGGCAAGCCCCCGGGTTCGTGTGGTCGCTGCTATCGGCGCTGCTCGGCATCGTGGCCGGAATCGTGCTGCTGCGGTGGCCCCTGTCCGGCGCCTTTTCGCTCACCGTCATTCTCACGGTGTTCTTGACGATTGAAGGAATCATGTCGATTCTGTTTGCACTGGAGCACAAGCGCGAACTGTCCGGACGCTGGGGCATGATGCTCGTGAGCGGCGTCATCGACCTTTTGCTGGCCGGCATCATATTCGTGGGCCTTCCCGGTACCGCGGCCTGGGCCATCGGCCTGCTCATCGGCATCAAGCTCGTATTCGGCGGAACCGCACTCATCTCGATGGCGCTGCACGCGCGCAACGCCGCTGCGTAATCATCGGTCCAGTGCAATCGCCGGTGGGCTCGGCACAATCGCCGCTCGGCGCCGACTGCCGTTCACGGCGCGCGATCGAGCGGACTGAGCAACAATATCCGGAGACCCCAATTGGCGACCTTGGGATCGAACTGCCAGATCTCGACATAGGCGCAGCGATCCGCTTTGCCGCCGTCGCCGAATTCACCCACGGCATACGCCAGCTGGTACTCGTCGGACTCGCCGCGAGCTTGCTCGGTCCACGCGCCGCGCAGCCGGCAATCGGTCAAATACGCGATGGCGGTGGCCACCGACATCGGTTCTTGGTCGACGGCATACAACCGAAAATCCACCACCCGCGCATAAGTCCGCAACGCCGCCGGAAAGCCGTCCTCCGAGACCGCGCGTTGAAAATCGCTGATCGCTTGGCCCGCGGCGTCTGCCGCGTTTTGAACACTCATCGGCCCCCTGTGTCTGCGTCACGTCCGAAGAGTAACCGACTGTACACGCCCCAATGTCGCTGAAGCCAGGGGTCCCGGGAACCAACACCCCCGACGCCGCGTCCGAGTCTGAAGGCTGGCGGCACCCCCGCCCTTGGCCGTAAGATCTCCGCACAGTTATCTCATTCGTCACGATAAAGAGGATTTCTAAATGAAGGCTTGGATACCGCTCACCTTGGCTTTGGCACTCGGCGCCGCCGCGCACGCACGGGCGACGTGCATCTATCCGCAGTCACCGGCGCCGCCGCCCGACGGCGCCACCGCGACGAAGGACCAGATGATCGCCGCGGCGAAGGATTTCAAGCGCTATAACGGAGAAATGAACTCCTACCTGGACTGCCTCAAGCTCGAGATCGACGCGGCCACCCCCAAGGATTCGAAGAAACTGTCGCCCGATGAAAAGAAGGCGGCGGATGAGCAGCAAAAGATCCTGGTCCAGAAAAACAACGCGGCAGTCGATGAATTGACGGCGGCGGTCGGGCATTTCAACGAACAGCTGAAGATCTTCAAGGCGCGGCCGGCGCAGTAGCCACCCTTGCGTGCGGGGAAATCATGCAGCCCGGTACGCCCCTGACTCCGCGGCTGGCCGAAGAGGCCATTTACTCTCGGCTGACGTGTTTGCCGATCGAATCGCTGCCGCTGACGCAGTGTGTCGGCGGCACGCTGCGGGAGAATGTCTATGCGGAGCGCGATCAACCGCCCTTCGACCGCGTCACCATGGACGGGATTGCCGTCGACAGCAATGCCGTGCGCCGCGGAGTGCGGCGTTTTCGCATTCAGGGCACACAGGCGGCGGGCGCTCCCGCGCATAAGCTCGGGGGCGGCGACGATGCGATCGAAGTGATGACCGGCGCCATCTTGCCGGTCGGCAGCGACTGCGTGATACCGGTCGAACAACTCGACATCGCGGACGGTTTCGCATCGCTCAGCGCCGGCGTGGTGGGCGTGCCGTATGGCAATGTGCATCGGCGCGGCAGCGACAGCCGGCAAGGGGACTTATTGCTGGCCTCCGGAACCTTGCTGCGCGCACCCGAGGTCGCGGTGGCCGCCTCCGCCGGCATGGCGCGCGTGCGAGTCAGCAGTCAACCGGCGGTCATGATCGTCTCGACCGGCGATGAGTTGGTCGAGCCCGGCGACCCCATCGCGGACTATCAGGTGCGCCGTTCGAACTCCTACGCGGTCGCCGCGACGCTGCGCAAGCGCGGCCTGGTGCGGATCGGGGACGATCATGTGCCCGATGATGAGGCGGTGCTGCATGAGCGGTTGGCGCTGCACCTGACGACCCACGAAGTCGTGGTCTTGAGCGGCGGCGTCTCGATGGGCAAGTTCGATTTCGTGCCCAAGGCGCTGAAGCGCTTGGGCGTACAAGAAGTGTTTCACAACATCGCGCAACGGCCGGGCAAGCCCATGTGGTTTGGCATCGGGCCGAGCGGCCAAGCGGTGTTCGGATTGCCGGGCAATCCGGTGTCGACGCTCGTCTGTCTGATTCGTTATGTCATTCCGGCCATCGCGCTCGCCATGGGCACCCGGCGCACGCCGCCGGAACGTCTGGCCTTGGCGGCCCCGGTCACCTTCAAGCCGCCGCTCGCCTATTTCTTGCCGGTGGCGATCGAACACGACGATTGGGGACGCCCGTGGGCCAATCCGCGGCCGCCCAATGGTTCCGGCGATTTTCTGGCCCTCGCCGGTACCGACGGTTTCGTGGAGCTGCCGCCCGGGCCTAATACCTACCCGAAGGGCTTCGTGAGCTCCCTGTACCGCTGGTAACGCTGACCCGCCCGGGAGCCGCCCTGGCCCAGACGTTCCGGCGGCGTGCGCCGGGAGCCCAGTCCGCCCTGAACTTCGAAGCGCTGGTAACATGAGGCTTCCATGACCGCCGTCATCCACCACATTCGCGACCCCCGCCATGCCGTCGATCAGCTGGGGCGCCCGCTTCACGATTTGCGCATCTCGGTCATGGACCGCTGCAACTTCCGCTGCCCGTACTGCATGCCGAAGGAACAATTTCACGACAGCTATCGATTCTTGCAGTCGGCGGAACGGCTGTCGTTCGAGGAGATCGCGCGACTCTCACGGCTGTTCGCAAACCTAGGCGTTCGCAAGCTGCGGCTCACCGGCGGCGAGCCGCTGCTGCGCGCCAACCTCGCCGAATTGATCGGTGATCTCACCGGCATTCCCGGCATCGACGACATTGCGTTGACGACGAACGGAGTTCTCTTGGGCAGGCACGCGGTCGAACTGCACGCCAACGGTCTGCGGCGCGTTACCGTGAGCTTGGACACCTTGGACAAGGAGGTGTTCGCGCGCATGAGCGGCGGCTTTGGCGCTCTCGAGGAAGTGCTCGGCGGCATCGAGGCGGCGATCGCCGCCGGCCTCGCGCCGGTCAAGGTCAATGCCGTCATCGAGCGCGGCCTGAACGATCACACGGCGCTCGATTTGCTCGAACGCTTCCGCGGCTCGCCGGTGATCGTTCGATTCATCGAGTTCATGGATGTGGGCAACCGCAATGAGTGGCGCCCCGATCTGGTGGTGCCGTCGCGCGAGTTGGCCGCCCGCATCCACCAGCGCTGGCCGATCGAGCCGATCTCGCGGAACTATCGCGGCGAGGTGGCGCAGCGCTGGCGATTCGTGGACGGCGCCGGCGAGGTGGGATTCATCTCCTCGGTCTCCCAGCCGTTTTGCGGCGACTGCAGCCGAGCGCGGCTGTCCTCGGAGGGCAAGTTCTACACCTGCCTGTTCGCGACGCAGGGGCTCGATCTGCGCGCGCCGCTGCGGGGCGGCGCCGACGACGCCGAGATGCTGCGACTGATCCGCGGCGCCTGGGGCGTCCGCACCGATCGCTACAGCGAGGTGCGCGACGAACTGCGCCGCAACGCGCCGCCATCGAAGAAAATCGAAATGAATTACATCGGCGGCTGATTCCATGAGCTTCACTCATCTGGATGCGGAGCGTCATCCGACCATGGTCGATGTCAGTGAGAAGACCGCGACCAAGCGAACCGCCACCGCCGAAGCGAGGGTACGCTTTCCCGCGCCGGTCGCCGCGGCGCTGCGCGACAGCGGCCTGCGTTCGCCGAAAGGTCCGATATTCGACACGGCGATCGTCGCGGGGGTGATGGGCGCCAAGCGCACGCACGAGTTGATCCCGTTTTGCCATCCGCTGGGGATCGAGAACTGCCGCATCACCATCGAGTTGGACGGCGATACGGCCTTGATCGAGTGCACGGTCAGCGTGCACCACAAAACGGGGGTCGAAATGGAGGCGCTCACCGGCGCCGGCATCGCGGCGCTGACCGTCTACGACATGTGCAAAGCCCTGTCCCACGACATCGTCATCGGCGACCTGCGCTTGCTGGCCAAGCACGGCGGCAAACACAATTACAGCTCGCAGGCTGCGCCGTGAACGACACCGGCAACACCGCACCCTCAGGCCAGAGCACGGCACCCTCAGGTCCAAGCACCGCGCCCTCAGGTCTGAACGCGGCGCCGGTGTACGGCTTGATCCTCGCCGGCGGCTCGAGTACCCGCATGCAGCGCGACAAGGCCGCGCTCCGCTATTTGGGCGAGCCCCAGCTGGATCGAGCCTTCGAATTGGCGAGCCGGCACCTCACGCGGGTCTTCGTCTCGGTTCGCCCGGGCCAAGCGGCCGACCCGACCCGCGCACAGCATCCGCTCATCGTCGACTCCGTCGCCGGCGAAGGACCGATCGTCGGCATCCGGTCGGCGCTCGCGGCTTTCCCGTCAGCGGCTTGGCTGGTCATGGCCTGCGATCTGCCGTTTCTCTCCGCTGTCGCCCTCTCGCAGCTGCTCCGCGAGCGCGATGCGGCGGCTCTCGCCACGGCCTTCATGAGTGCGCACGACGGTCTGCCGGAACCCTTGTGCGCCATCTGGGAGCCGGCTGCCGCGGCCGCGCTCGCGTCGTATCAGGAGGCGGGCGGCCGGTGCCCGCGAAAATTTCTCATCCGTCACGCAGCGCGACTGCTGGCGCCCGCGGACCCGCGCGCGCTCGACAACGTCAACACACCCGAGGAATATGCGAAGGCCCTGGCGGCCATCGAACCGGCCGCCATCGAGCCGATCGTTTCTGGGTCCAATATGCAGCTCAAAATCCAATATTACGCATTGATGCGCGAGCAGGCGGGACGTTCCGAGGAAACCCTCGAAACCGCCGCCGCCACGCCGGCGGACCTGTATGGCGAATTGGCCGCCCGTCATGGATTTACCCTGTCGCGGGACCAATTGAAAGTCGCCGTCAACAGTGAGTTCAGCGATTGGTCCCGCCCGCTGCGCGCCGGCGACGCGGTGGTATTCATCCCACCGGTGGCGGGCGGCTGATGCGCTTTCGATTCACCGAATCGGCCATCGACACCGAAGCGGCGCGCCGCGAGCTCCTCGATCCAGGTGCCGGCGGCTACGTCAGCTTCGAGGGGTGGGTGCGCGATCATAACGAGGGACTCGAGGTGACCCGGCTCGAATACGAAGCCTTCGCCGAGCTCGCGCTGAAGGAAGGCGAGCGCATCGTCGCCGACGCAGTCCGTCGCTTCCCCGTGAAGCACGCGCTGTGTATCCATCGCCTCGGCGTCTTGGATCTGCGCGACATGGCCGTATGGGTCGGAGTCAGCTCCGCGCATCGCGTTGAAGCCTTCGACGCGTGCCGCTTCATCATCGATCAAGTCAAACATCGCCTGCCGATCTGGAAGAAGGAACATTATCGCAACGGCGATTCCGGGTGGGTGAACTGCGAACGCTGCGCGGCGGGACCGCGGCATTCTCACGACCACGACGCCGCTCAGTTCACCGTCTCGGCCGCTCCGATAGCGGTCATCGAATGAGCGGCGCGCGGTGCAGCCCGACTATTCACGCCAAGCATTGCTGAAAGAAGTCGGCGCAGTAGGCCAGGCGACGCTCGCGCGCAGTCGAGCGCTCATCGTCGGCGCCGGCGGCCTCGGCAGTCCGGTATTGCAATATCTCGCGGGCGCCGGCGTGGGTTTTCTGGGACTGGTCGACGCCGACACTCTGGAGCCCGGCAATTTGCATCGCCAGCCGATCTACGCCCTCGCCGAAGTGGGTCAAAGGAAAGTCGACCTGGCCCGGGCGGCCGTCCAGAGAATCAACCCGACCGTGCAAGTCGAAACCCACGCCGCGCGCTTCGACTCGAGCAACGCGCTGGCCCTCGTGCGCCGCTACGACGTCGTGGTCGACTGTAGCGATAATTTTCGCACCAAGTACCTGATCAATGACGCCGCGGTCCTTGCCGAGCGGCCCGCCGTGTTCGCCAGCGTCTATCAATACGAGGGGCAATTGCAGGTCTACAAACCGCAGGCTGACCATGCGTGCCTGCGCTGTTTGTGGCCCGACGCGATCGCCGACGGCATCGTCGGCAACTGCGCCGAGGCTGGAGTGTTGGGGCCGGTACCGGGCGCCTTCGGCGCCCTGCAGGCGTTGCTGACCTTGAAAATCCTGGTCGGAATCTCCGGGCAGCTCGACGGCGAACTGCTCCTGCTCGATTTCATGAATTTCTCCAGCGTCAAACTCAAGGCGCCGCGCCGCGCGGAATGCCGCGCGCCCGACTGCGCGCATATCCGAGAGATCGCGGCGGACGAGCCTGGAACCGCGTCCCTCGAGATCGACCCGCTCGAGATCGAACTCGATTCGCTGGCCGCCGCCGCGCAGCAGGGTCTCGACGTGATCGATGTGCGCACCGAAGCCGAATTTGCCGCCGCGCCGAGCCTCGGACGCCACATCGCCATGCCGGTGCTGCTGCGAAATCCCGGGGCGCTTCCGGCGGGACGGGCATTCCTGCTGGTGTGCGCCTCGGGCAAGCGCAGCCTCGCTGCGGCGCGCGACTTGCACAAACGCGGGATCGCCGTGCGCTCACTCGCCGGCGGCCTACGGGCTTTGAGGAATTGAATATGCGCTTCAGCAGCAAATTGCCGGACGTCGGCACCACGATATTCACGGTGATGTCGCGGCGCGCACTCGAGGAAGGCGCGCTCAACATCGGGCAGGGATTTCCCGATTATCCGATCGATCCGCGCCTGGCGGAGTCGCTTACCGCGGTCATCGCCGAGGGCCGCAACCAGTACGCGCCCATGGAAGGCGTGCTCGAGTTGCGGGAGGCGATCGCCGCCAAGCTCGAACGCAGCTACGCTCGCCGCGTCGATCCACACAGCGAGATCACCGTCACCTGCGGCGGAACCGAAGCACTGTACGATGCCATCCAGGCGGTGGTCAGCCCGGGCGATGAGGTCATCATCTTCGATCCGGCCTACGATGCGTATGAGCCGGCCGTGCGTTTGGCGGGCGGGCGCTGCCTGCGCATCGCGCTGTCGCCGCCCGCCTTTCGCGTCGATTGGGATCGCGTGCGCGGCACGATTAACGACCGCACGCGGCTCATCATCATCAACAGTCCGCAGAATCCGAGTTGCACCGTCTTGAGTTCCGAGGACTTGGACGCGCTCGCCGCTCTGATCCGCGATCGGCCGATCACCGTGCTCGCGGACGAGGTGTACGAACACGTACTCTACGATGGGCGCCGCCATGCGTCGGTGGTGGCGCATTCCGAACTCAAGGAGTCGAGCTTCGCCGTCTTCTCCTTCGGCAAGACGCTGCACGCGACCGGGTGGCGAATCGGCTATTGCGTGGCGCCGCCGGCGCTGACCCGCGAACTTCGCAAGGTCCACCAATTCAATACTTTCAGCATCGTAGCGCCGCTGCAATACGCGATCGCGCGCTATCTCGCGGCGGCTCCCGAGGTCGCCGCGGGACTCGCGGCATTCTTTCAAGCCAAGCGCGACCTGCTGGCGGGGCGCCTGCGAGGCTCGGGGTTCGAGCCCGTCCCGGCGGCCGGCACCTATTTCCAGCTGGTCGACTATCGCGCGCTCAGCGCGGACGGCGACACGGATTTCGCCGACCGGCTGATCCGCGAGGCGAAGATCGCCACCATTCCCCTGTCGCCGTTCTATGCGGCGCCGCCGCCCATGACGCTGCTGCGCCTGTGCATCGCCAAGCAGGATGCGACATTGAACGAGGCTGCCGACCGGTTGTGTTCGTTCGCCGCCAAGCACGCGCGCGGCTGACGTTCGGGCCGCTGCCCGTCTGGCCGGCTTCCCGTGCCCGGAGACACTATCGGTCCGTGGTGCCGTAGCGCGGCGCCGCCGAGGGGATGCTCTGCCGCTGGCGGATGCGTGCCGCGTCCATCAGCATGCGGCCGGCCCAGCGATACACATTGTTTTCCTTCACCGTGCGGCGCATCAAGCTCATGCGGTTGCGGCGCTCCTCCCGTCCCATCCGCATGGCGATCTCCATCGCGTTCGCGGTCTCGGTGACATCGAAGGGATTGATCAGCACCGCCTCGGTCAACTCGCGCGAGGCGCCCGCGAAGGTGCTCAAGATGAGCACGCCGTCCTCGTCGTCGCGCGCGGCCACGAACTCCTTCGCGACCAGGTTCATGCCGTCGTGCAGGCTGTTCACCATGCAGAAGTCGGCGGCGCGGTACAACTCGAACACGCGCAGCGGCTCTTGATGTTGGTCGATCAAGATGATCGGGCGCCAGGCGCCTTCCGCGAACCGGGCGTTGATTCGCTCCACTTCGCCGTAGGTTTGCTCCTGCAGGGCATGGTAGGCGGGCAATTGGCTGCGGGACGGCGCGGCGATCTGCAGCAGCACGATGCGCCCGCGATGCCGCGGATTCTTGTCGAGCAGCACCTCGAGCGCCTGGAAGCGCTCGATGATGCCCTTGGTGAAATCCCAGCGCTCCACCCCCAAGCCGACGAACGCATCGGCGCCGATTCCATAGCGCTCACGCACCACCGCTCGGCAGCCGGCGATATCCGGCAAGAACTGCAGCCAGCGCGGCGGCCATTCGATCGAAATGGGATAAGGCGCCACGCGGCACACGTGGCCCTGCAAGGTCACCGTCATGTGTTCATGGTCGATCTGGCATTCGACGAAGCGATCGACGCTGCCCAAGAAATTCTGGCAATGATAGCGCGTGTGAAATCCCAGGATGTCGGCCGACAGCATGTGCAGCAACATTTCCCGCTTGAAGGGACACACGCCGAAGGTCTCCGCGTTGGGCCAGGGAATGTGCCAGAACAACGCGATCGTCGCCTTGGGGATTCTCTTGCGAATGAGTTGCGGCAGCAGCGCGAAATGAAAATCCTGGATCAATACGACCGGGCTGTCGGTGGTCGATTCCGCCGCCACGACGTCGGCGAACTTGGCGTTCACCTCCTGGTATGCCAGCCAGTCGTCCGCGCGGAACGCCGGTCTCACATAGGCCAAGTGGCACAGCGGCCAGAGTCCTTCGTTGGAAAAGCCGTAGTAATAGCCCTGTTCCTGTTCCGGTGTCAGCCACACGCGGCGCAGCGTGTACGACGGGTCGTCGGGCGGCACCGCAATCTGATCGTATCGGTCGACGGTCTCGCGATCGGCGGAGCCGGCGCCGTGCGCCACCCACACGCCCGAACACGCGCGCATGATGGGTTCCAGCGCGGTGACCATGCCGCTCGCCGGGACCTGCACCACGGGATGATGATCTGCGTCGAGATTGTGGATGTACGGTTCGCGATTCGACACGATGATCACCTGCGCGGAATTCAGATGATCGCGCACCACCTGGCGCAGGGCCTGCGGGGTCCAGTTCTCGTGAAAGTCGATTTCGAGGCGCTGTTTTTCCTCGGCCTCGGCCAACACCTGCCGCACCTGCGACAAGATCGGCAATGAGGAGCGCGGCGACTCGGCGTCGTCCAGGAATCGCTTGCCGCGAATGTCGCCGATCAGTACCTTGACCCAGCGGCGCAATTGCAGCCATGCCACCAGCACGATCAACAGCGCCAGCAACAACACCGAAATGCCGATGAACACCAGCACGAAATCCCGCGCCGTGCGCTGGCGCCGGTCGACGAAACTCAAGTCATGCAGCATCAACACGCGAAACGGTATGGGCGCCGCGGCGTCGAAATCGAAACGCGAAATCTGCACCGAACCCGACGGCAGCTGCATGATGCGGGTGGTGGCGGATTTCGAATCTTCGGTCGAGTCGCAGGCGATGGCCGCCGGAGCGCGCTCGGTCCTGAAGATCGTCGAGCCGTCGGTGCGGCACACCAGAATCGCGAGCAGGCGCTCGTCGGCGGTAATCTTGGCCAGATACCCGCGCAGCCGGGCTTCATTGCCCTTCTCGACCAGGTCCGTGATCGGTTCTTCCATCGAATGCATTACCAATTGCGCGCGCAATTCGACGTCGGACCTGAACCATTCGGCCAGCAGCCGTTCGATGTAGGGCAATCCGACATACGCCACGACGCAGGATGCGATCGCCACCGGCAACACGAAGCGCAACATCACTGATTTGAACATCGCACCTCCGCGTTGCGCAGCCCCGCGAGCCCACCGAAATTTTGCGGGTTCCGTCTGGAGCGGCTCAACAAAATAGCAAAATTGCCAGCCGCATTCGCGGCTTTTGCCCCGCCTCGCCGTGTAAGAATTACATTACAAAAAAAGCACTCGAGGCCATTGGCAGCGGCGATGCCGTAGGCTATGTTTTTGCCTCATGATGAAATCACCACCGTCGCCGTCCCTCGAATGGTGTTTGTTCTTGGATGTCGATGGAACGCTGATCGAGTTGACCGATTCGCCGCTGTCCACCTTCGCCGACTCCGAACTGAAGACGCTGCTCGGCGCCGTGGCCGAACGCTTGGGCGGCGCGGTCGCGCTCGTGAGCGGTCGCGGCATCGCCTATCTCGATGCGCTGTTCGATCCCTTGCGCCTGCCCGCGGCGGGTTTGCACGGGGTCGAGCGGCGCAAGGCCACGGGAGTGATGCACGGCGCGAGCTTTACCGATCGTCAACTCGATCCCGCTCGCAACGCCGTGCAGGAATTGGTCGCTGCCCACCCGGGAACCTCGCTCGAGGACAAGGGACGCACCATCGCCGTGCATTTTCGAATGGCGCCGCAATTCGAAGCTGCCATGCGACGCGCTCTGATCGACATAGTGAAACCGCTCGGCAGCAACTACCACATTCAAGAGGGCAATCGGGTGTTCGAAATCAAGCCCCGCGGATTCACCAAGGCGACGGCCATCAAGGCATTCATGGCGGAGCCGCCCTTCTCGGGGAGGACGCCGGTGTTCATCGGCGACGACCTCACGGATCAGGACGGATTTCGGCTGGTCGAAGAGCAAGACGGATTGTCAATAGCCGTCGGCGATCGCGTGCACGCACAATATCGGCTCGAGAACGCGGCGGCGGTGCGCACCTGGCTCGAGGGCATCGCCCAATTGCACGACTCGCACCACGAATGAGCACTGCGCATGCATGAACTTCACATCGATGAATACCTCGCACCGGTGAGCACCTCGCAACCATGAGCACGTCGTCGAACCTCGATCTTGCGGTCATCGGCAATTGCCAGGTGGCGGCCTTGATCGACACTCAAGGCCGGATCGTCTGGGCGTGTTTGCCGAAACCGGACGCCGATCCGGTGTTCTGCGCATTGCTGCGCCGTGAAGGGGGCGAGGCGTCGAGCGGCGTGTTCGCCGTCGACCTGCGGGACTTGGCGACCGCGTCGCGCGTCTATTTGCGCAACACCGCCATCGTCGAAACGACGCTCACCGATGCGCACGGCAATAGCCTCAAGATCACGGACTTCTGTCCCCGGTTTCGTTCCCGCGGCCGTAATTTCCGGCCCATGGCCCTGGTGCGGCTGGTCGAGCCGCTCGTGGGCCGGCCGGTGGTCACGGTGCGCCTGCGGCCGCGCTGCGATCACGGCGCCGACGACCCAGAGCGTATCTCCGCGAGCCACCACATTCGCTTCATCTCCCCCGCCTTGAGCTACCGCGTGACCACCAATAGCTCTCTTTCGCCGCTGCTCGATGAGAGCGCGTTCGTGCTCACCACGCCGCTCGCCTTCATTCTCGCGCCGGACGAGACCATCGAGGAGTCGCCGCTGACGCTGGCGAAATCCTGGCTCGATGAAACGCGCGGTTACTGGCACGAGTGGATCCGCGGCCTGGCGGTGCCCTTCGATTGGCAGGAAGCGGTGATCCGCTCGGCGATCACTTTGAAACTGTGCACCTATGAGGATACCGGCGCGCTGCTCGCGGCGCTGACCACCTCCATTCCGGAGATCGCCGACAGCGTACGCAATTGGGACTACCGCTTCTGTTGGCTGCGCGACACCTTCTTCGTGATTCTCGCGCTCAATCATCTCGGCGCCACCAACACCATGGAAGGATATCTGCGCTACCTCGACAACATCGTCGCCCGCAATCCCGGCGGCGACCTGCAGCCGCTCTACAGCATTACCGGCGAAGCGCACATCGATGAGCGCATCATCGCGACTCTCGACGGCTATCGCGGCATGGGGCCGGTGCGCGTCGGCAACCTCGCCTACGAACAAGTTCAGCACGATGTCTACGGCGCGGTGGTGCTCGCCGCGCGGCAACTATTTTTCGACCAGCGCCTGTCCAATCCCGGCGATGCCGCGGTGTTCTCGCGCGCGGAGGTGCTCGGCGAGCGCGCGCTCAAGATGTTCAAGGTGCCCGACGCCGGCCCGTGGGAATTTCGCGGCATCGAGCGCGTGCACACTTTTTCGGCCGTCATGTGCTGGGCGGCCTGCGATCGCCTGGCGCGCATCGCCGCGCAGCTGCATATCACGGACCGGGCGACCTATTGGCGCACCAGCGCCAATGAGATGCGCGAGGAGATTCTCACGCGCGCGTGGAGCGACGCCAAGCAATCCTTCACCAGCGGCTTCGGCGGCGAAGATCTCGATGCCACGTCGCTCCTGCTGCCGGACTTGGGCTTCATCGAAGCCACCGACTCGCGCTTCGTGTCAACCTTGCATGCCATCGAACGGGAACTCGTGCGCGGCGACCTGGTGTTTCGCTACCTGCACGCGGATGACTTCGGCGTACCGGCCAATACTTTTACGATGTGCTCATTCTGGTATGTGAATGCCCTCGCCGCCGTGGGACGCGTCGTCGAGGCGCGCAAGATCTTCGAGAAGCTGCTGCTACGGCGCAATAGCGCAGGTCTGCTGTCGGAGGACATCGATCCCGTGACCGGCGAGCAGTGGGGCAATTTCCCGCAGACCTACAGCATGGTCGGCATCATCACCTGCGCGATCCGCTTGAGCCGCTCGTGGGAGGAGATGCTGTAACCCGCATCCGCGCCCGGCGGCCCGCATCTCGCACGGCGGCACGGCGGCACGGTTACTACTTGCGAACTTGGCCGTTGCCGCGCACCACATATTTATAGCTCGTCAATTGCTCCACTCCCACCGGCCCGCGGGCGTGAAATTTGTCGGTGCTGATGCCGATTTCCGCTCCCATGCCGAATTCTCCGCCATCGGCGAATTGAGTGGATGCGTTGTGCAGCACGATGGCGCTGTCGACGCCGGCCAAGAACCGCTCCGCCGCCGCCGCATCATCGGTCACGATGCACTCCGTATGCTGCGATCCATATTTTCCGATGTGCGCAATTGCCGCCTCGACACCATCGACCACGCGCACCGCGATGATCGCGTCCAAATACTCCGTGTACCAGTCTTGTTCAGTGGCGGGTTTCACGCGCGCATCGACGCGCACGCTCGCCGCCTCGCCGCGTACCTCGCATCCGGCATCGAGCAACATGGCGATCAGCGGCGCCAGGTGCGTCGATGCCGCGGCGCCGTCAATCAACAGCGTTTCGGCGGCACCGCACACGCCGGTGCGGCGCATTTTGGCATTCAGCACGATTCGCTTCGCCATCTCGAGGTCGGCGGCGCGATCGACGTAGACATGGCAAACGCCCTCCAGGTGACCGATCACCGGTACCCGGGCGTCTTGCTGTACGCGCGCGATCAAGCTCTTCCCGCCACGCGGCACGATGACATCGATGCTGTCCGCCATGTCGGCCAGCATGTGGCCGACGGCGGCGCGGTCCGTCGTGGGCACCAATTGAACACAGGTCTCCGGCAGGCCGGCCGCCCGCAGCCCCTCGGCCAAACACGCATGAATCGCCGCGCTGCTGCGTGCGCTCTCCGAACCGCCGCGCAATATCGCCGCGTTGCTCGATTTCAAGCACAGCGCGCCCGCGTCCGCCGTCACGTTCGGACGGCTTTCGTAGATGATGCCGAT
>Ga0116229_10005631_pt1 | contig 20355 bp, 19 predicted proteins | sample S1TSphgellanicum_3_FD_87313 | JGI IMG/M metagenome (GOLD analysis project Ga0116229, IMG submission 87313) | Host-associated microbial communities from peat moss isolated from Minnesota, USA - S1T2_Fc - Sphagnum magellanicum MG | ecosystem: Host-associated > Plants > Peat moss > Unclassified... | reverse complement strand
CGGAACGGCGCTTCCCCGCCCCGGCCACACAGCGCGACGTACGCGCTCAACGTGGCGTCGCGATCGGCCTCCGCGCGGTTCCAGAACTGGAGCGCGCAGCAAAGCGCGAGCGTGTAGTCGATGTAATAAAACGGCGCGACGTAGATATGCCGTTTCTCTTGCCAGAGCGCGCCCGCCGCGGGATAGGCGAGGTCACCGTAGTCGCGCCAAGGCAGGTAGCGGCGTTCCATCTCGCGCCACATCTCGTGGCGTTCCGCCCGCGTCGCCGAGGGATGCGCGTAGACGAGATGCTGGAAGTGATCGACCGCTACGCCGTACGGCAGAAAGAGCATCGCGTCGAGCAGATGCTCGCGCCGATACGCCGGTGCGTCCTCGCCGAAGAATCGTTCCATCTGCGGCCACGACAGATACTCGAGCGACATCGAGTGGATCTCGGCCGATTCTAAAGTCGGCGTGAGGTAGTCGATCGCGGCCTTGTCGCGACTGCTCCAATTCTGGAACGCGTGTCCGAGTTCGTGCATCAGCGTTCGCACGTCGGCGCGACTGCCGTTGAAGTTCGCGAACACGAAGGGCACCGATCGCGTCGGGAAGCTCGTGCAGTAGGCACCGAGCGCCTTCCCCGGGCGGTTGTCGACGTCGAGCAGGTCGCGCTCGATCAACATGTCGGCAAATTCGCCGAGCGCCGGATCGATCGCGGCGAGCGCTTCCCGCGTTCGTTCGATGATCCACGCACGGTCGCCGCGCGGCGCGACGCGTCCGCCGACCCCGAGCGTCGACTCGTCCCAGAAACGCACGCGATTCAGCCCCGCTTCGGCGCCATAGCGTCGCACGAGATCGTTCGCGAACGGAACGATCACGCGCGCGACCTCGTCGCGATAGGCGGCGACATCGGACGGACCGTAATCCACGCGGCGCATCCGCCGATAGCCGAGCTCCGTATACGACGCCATGCCGAGCTTGCGCGCCATGCCGTCACGCAAGTGCACGAGATCGTCGTAGAGCCGATCCAACGTCTCCGCGCGATCCGCGAACGCGCTCCAGCGCGCGCGTTCGGCCGCATGGCGCACCTCGCGATCGGGATCTTGGAGGAACGTCCCGAGCCCGCCGAGCGAACGGCGCTCGCCCGCGAACTCGACCTCGGCCGTCGCGAGCAATTCCGTGTACTCGCGCGTGAGTTCCGACTCGCGCACGAGATCGTCCGCGATCGCATCGTCGAACGTCGTCACGTCCGCATCCCAGAGCGAGAACGCCTGCGTACCGAGATCGCGCTCGAGCGCCGGCCGTGCGGCGCTTCCGAGGAAGCGCTGCTTCATCGCCGTATCGAGCGCCGTCACCGTCGGCGCGCGCCGGTCGAGCCGCTGCTGCGCGTCGCGGAACTCTTCACGACGCGTGTCCTGTGTATAGCGCAACCGCGTGAGATTCGCCCACGACCTCCACGTGCGCCGCGTCGCGTCCCAGCGACCGAAGGCATCGTGCCAGGCCTGTGGATTCCGCTCGCCCTCGAGGCGCGCACCGATCTCCGCGTACGTCGCCGTCAGCTCCGCGTCGCTCGGAGCCACGATCTCGCTCGTCCAGTCCATCAGACTCTTTTCGACGACCGAAGCCGCGACGCCGCCATCGAAAGCCCTCGTGGTGCGATTCCATTTAAACGGTGTGCAAACGCCGCAGAAGGGCCGCTACGGGCTGCGGGATTATGAGAACGGTCTTCTGCTCCGAGAAAAAGACCCACGAGGATATTTTGGATGCATCCTCACGGCGCGTCCTACGATCGCCCTAGATAGAAACCGTTCCGGCGTAGCCCGTGAGCTCCACGTAGCCGACGCCGATGGCCTTGCCGGCGGAATCCAGGACGTCGACCGCGCCCTCCCAATACGAGACGCCGCTCGACGTGTCGGCGAGTTCCTGATCGAGCAGCGTCGGCACGAGCGTCACCTCGAGGTCTGCGCTCGCAACGCGAACGCGCCACCCGCTCGGATACGTGCCCCCCGTGTGTGGACTCTTCCACGTGCCCGTTGCCTCCGCGGTAAACGCGGAACGCGGCAGATATCGCACCGAGCCGTCGGGCTCCACGAGGCTTCCGCTCGATTCCGGCGTCAAGCTCCCGTCTTTCTGGCGAAGATCGTAGAGCATCAACTCGCGACGGTCGTCGAGCTGGATCGCGAACCAATCCCAACCCGCTTGCTTCGGATCGAGCTCGCTCGAACCGTACTCGTGATCCATCCACGAGAGACCCTCGACAGCCATCGCCTCGCCGTGAAACACGAGCGTCCCCGTCGTATGTAAACGTGTGTACGAATAGTAATGCGACGCGCAGGACGGGCACGAAGACTTGCGCGAGACGCCGCCCTGCCCGTGAATCGCGGGCTTCTTCTCCGGCACTTGCACGAAGTCGATCGCATTGCGACCCTGCGCCGTCTCCTCGGCCGCATGCATCACCATGCGCTCGAAATCGGGTCGGCCGGGAAGCGGGCTTCCACGCAAGGTCCAATCGAGCGACGAGATATCGAGCGAATCCGTCGATGCGTGGCCCATGCCGATCGCCTCGCGCGCGAATCGCTCGACGTGGAAGAACGTCTTGCCCCGTTCGTCCGTCAACGCGAAATGCGCCGGGAAGAGCTGGTTGCCGCGCCAGCGGCTCTGCGTGGCGAGCGGCTTCGGATCGCCCGGGGCGAGGCCGACGCGGAAGAACGTGAGCTCGTAGCCGAAGCGACGCCCCGATGCCGTTCGCACGTGCCCCGTGTAGTACCACCACTCCGTGCGATACGCATCGTGCGCGGCGTGGTCGCGCGGAAACGAAAACGTGTACGGCGCGAGCGCTTCGTCGAAGCCTTCGACCCGCGTCGCGTCGGCAGCGCCCGCCGGCGCCGCGAACGCGGTCGCGACGACGAGTGCGAGCATACGCGCGATCGGTGAGAACGTTTTCATTCCGTGCGCACCGCTTCCGCCGTGCGAATGCGCGCGGCGACCGATGCCGGAAAGATGCCGGCCACGAGCGCCGCGACGACCACGAGCACGATCGCTTCTCCGAGAAAATCCCAGGGCATGTGCAATTCGATGAGCCACCCGAAGGCTTGCCGGTTGATGACGAAGATCAGAAGCAGCGCGAGCAGCACACCGGCGATCACGCCCGTAAGTCCACCGAGCCCGCCGATATAGGCCGCTTCGTAGAATACCATGCCGCGTACCTCACCCGTGGAGAGGCCGAGGTAGCGCAATAAGCCGATCTCGCGACGCCGTTCGAGCACGAGCGCGAAGAGCGTGCTCACGACGCCGAGCACGGCGATCGTGATCGAGATGACGTACAGCGCGTACGTGATGGCGAAGGTGCGATTGAAGATCTCGATCACGAGAGCGCGCAGCTCGCGCGTGGTCTGGACGTCGATCCGTAGCGGCAGCACGCTGCGGATCACGCGCGTGCGTAGGTCGTGCAGGTCGGCACCCGGCTTCGCATAGATCGCGAGCGAGTTCACGCTGTCGTCGTGAAAGAGGCGCGCGAACGTCTCGCTATCCGCGAGCACGATACCGGAGTCGGTCGAGTAGTCGTTGTAGAGCGCGACCACGTGGAAATGCACGAGACCGCTCGGCGTGTCGACGATCACGTCGTCGCCCACGCGCGTGCCGAAACGCGTGGAGAACGGCTCGCTGATCGCCACGTTCTCCGTATTCGGCATCGTATGCGCGAGCTCGCGCGTATCGACGTTCCCGATGAATCGCAGTTTGTTGCGGTCGGCGATCGTGCGGTAGTCGGCCGCGGCGAGCGTGGTGAGCGACCCGTGATAGGGAATCGAAATCGCGCGGAACGTATCGACGGCTGCGACGCCCGGGATGCGCCGGATCGTCTCCGCGACCGCGGGCGAGAAGCGCGCGTCGTAGGACGCGTCTTGCAATCCCAGCGGGCGCACGAAGAGGTCGGCCTTGAGCGTCTCGTCGGCCCACGCGACGACCGTCGTGCGAAACGAGCCGATGAGGATCGCGACGCTGACCATCATCGCGATCGCCACCATCAACGACGCGACGGCGACGCTGTTGCGGCGCAGCGACGAGCCGAGATTCGCGGCCCCGATCCGCGCCGACGGCGAGAACCGCGCTCCGAATCGTTTCGCAGCCGCGGCGACGCCCGCGATCGCGAGCGGCACGCAGAGCGACGCTCCGAAGATGATCGCGAGGCCGGCCGCGTACCCGGCGAGCGGAATGCCATCGACGGGCGGCGGCAGCGTCAACAGATACGCGAGCACGAACAGTCCGGCACCGCACAGTGCGAGGCCCACGCCCGGGCGCGCGCGACGGGACTCGAAGCCGAGCGCGCGCATCGTGATCGCGGGAACGGTCGATGCCGCTTCGATCGCGGGGAATACGGCGGAGAGCGTCGCGAGAACGAAACCGACCGCGAACGCTTTGAGCAACACGAGTGGATCGTACACGACGCGGTCGGCATGAGTCGCGACGTAGAGCGCGTCGACCGTGCGCGAGACGGCACCGACCGAGAGTCGCGCGAGCAACGCGCCGAGCACGAGTCCGAGCAACGAACCGAACGTGCCGAAGAGCGCACCCTCGCCGAGAAACGCGAGGAAGATCTGGCGCCGCGTGGCGCCGAGCGCGCGCAGCGTTCCGACATCGGGGCGCCGCTGCACGACCGAGATCGCGACCGTATTGTAAATCAAATACATGCCGACGAGCATCGCGATATACGAAAGCGCCGCGAGGTTGAGTTGGAAGCTGCGCAGCATCCGCTTGATCTCGCCCGTGCGCACCTCGGGGCGAATCGCACGCGCGCCGTGCGGAAGAACGGCGGCCACCGCGCGCTGCACGGCGGGCAGCCGCGCATCGTCGACGATCAAATCGATGCGGTCGAGGAGGCCGACCTTTGCGAACACTTCTTGCGCCGTCGCGATGTCGACGAACATCACGCTCGTGTCGAGGCCGGCGATCCCGGCCGGAAGAATGGCGGACACACGAAAGCGCACCGTGCGATCGCCGGAAAGGCCGACGAGCATCGAGCCGACGTGCAGACGATACTTCGTCGCGATGCGCTGCGAGACGATCGCACCGCGGCCGTCGACGATCGTCGTGGGATTCGGACCCGCGCCCGCGGTCGCCGAGAAGGCACCGGGCGTCGCATCTTGCGATCCCTCACCGCGCGGCAACGGACGCAATAGATCGACACCGAGGACGCGCAGGATCTCACCGGAGAACGGATCGCCGGGCCGCGCACCGACCACGACGGATTCCTCGATCGTCGGCGCGGCATACTGCACGCCGTCGACCGCTTGGACGCGTAATAACGTCCGCTCGTCGAAGCCGCGGCCGATGCCGAGCACCTGCAAGTTCACGTGATTCGCCACGACGTTCACGCTCGAGGCGAACGAGGAAACGGCCGTCGCGTTCGCGAGATCGATCGCGAGCGAAATGGCGACGCCGAGACCGACCGCGAAGAGCGTGACGAGCGCGCGTAAGCGGTTGTTGCGCAGATGGCCGAGGACCAGGCCGCGAAAGAGCATCAGGGGCTTCGACGCCGCGGGCGCCGATCCGGAGCCACGCTACGAGGCGATGCGACCGTCCTGCATCCGGATGACGCGGTCGCACACGGACGCCGCCTCGCTCGAATGCGTCGCCATCAAGATCGCTTGCCCGTTCGTGGCGTACGTCCGAAGGAGTGCGAGCACCACGGCGCCGCTTTGCGAATCGAGGTTACCCGTTGGTTCGTCCGCGAGGACGATTGCCGGATCGTGGATCGTGGCACGGGCGATCGCCGCGCGCTGCATCTGCCCGCCGGAAACTTGCGACGGGTAGGAGCCCGCTTTGTTGCCGATGCCGACCGCCTCGAGCGCGGCGGCGACGCGCTTGTCGATCTCGGAACGTGGCCGGCGCTGCAGCACGAGCGGCAACGCGACGTTCTCCGCGATCGTCATCGCGGGCAGCAGGTTGAAGAACTGGAAGACCGTTCCGATGCGCTCGCGCCGGAGAGCGGTGAGCGCGTCGTCGTCGAGCGCCGAGGTCGCCCGGCCGTCGACTTCGATCGTACCGCCGCTCGGGAGATCGACGCAGCCGATCAAGTTCAGCAGCGTACTTTTTCCGCAGCCGCTCGGGCCCACGAGCGCGACCATCTCGCCCGCGCGCACGTCGAGAGAGACGCCGTCGAGCGCGTGCACCGGTTCGTCACCCGAGCCGTCGTAGATCTTGCGCGCATCGAGCGCGCGGACGGCGGGAACGGTGTCGTTCAATTTTCGATTCCTCGTAGGACGAGAGCGGCGTTGATGCCGCCGAAGCCGGCGGAATTGCAGAGCACGATGCGCGGAGCGATCGTCCGCACCTCGCGCACGTAGTCGAGATCGCACGCGGGATCAACGTGCTCGAGGTTGACCATCCCCGGCACGCGCTTCTCGTGGATCGCGAGCAACGAGAGCGCGGCTTCCCACGCGCTCGTCGCGCCGAGCGCGTGACCGTGCTGGCCTTTCGTCGCCGCCACCGGAACGTTGTAGGCCGCCGCTCCGAGCGCGCGCTTGAACGCGATCGTCTCGGCGACGTCGTTGAGCGGGCTCGACGAACCGTGCGCGCCGAGCAACTCGACTTCTTCCGGAGCCACGCGCGCCTCGCGCAGCGCGCGGGTCATCGCGTGCGACGAACTACGGCCGTCGGGCTGGGGTGCCGTCATGTGATGCGCGTCCGCGGTCAGGCCGAATCCGGAAATTTCACCGTAGATGCGAGCGTCGGCCGCGAGGGCGTCCTCCAAGCGTTGCAGGCAGAGCATCGCGGAACCCTCGGCCATCACGAACCCGTCGCGGTCGCGATCGAAGGGGCGACTCGCGCGCTCGGGTTCGTCGTTACGCGTCGACATCGCCTTGATCGTCGCGAACGCACCGAACGAAAGCGGCGCGAGCGGCGCCTCGGAACCGCCGGCGAGCGCGACGCGCACGTCGCCGCGCGCGACGGCGCGGTACGCATCGCCGATCGCGACGGCTCCCGCGGCGCACGAATTCGAGTTCGCGACGTTCGGGCCGCGAAGCCCGAGCGCGAGCGCCGCATTCGTGGTGGCGGCGGCACCGAAAACGGAGATCGAGAGAAGCGGGCGCACCGCGCGGGAACCCTCGCGTTCGAACGCGCCGTGCTGCCGTTCCGCGAACGCGACCCCGCCGAGTGCGGATCCGATCCACACGCCCGCATCGTCGCGTACGCCATCGTCGATATCGAACGCCGCATCGTCGAGCGCGAGGAGCGACGCTGCGACCGCGAATTGACTGTAGCGATCCGTACGCCGGAGTTGCTTGCCCGCGATGAACGCGCTCGCGTCGAAATCGTCGACTTGCGCCGCGATCTTCGTATCGCAATCGCTCGGATCGAAACGGGTCAGCGGCCCCGTTCCGACCTTACCGGCGAGCGTGTTCTTCCAAAAATCGCGAACGCCGATCCCGATCGGCGAGACGACTCCGATACCGGTCACGACGACGCGGTGCGGCGGCAGGAAGCTCAGGCGTGGTTACTTCTTGTACCACTCCGCATTGATGGCGGTGTAGTTCTTCCACTTCTCGGGCACGTCGGAATCGGCATAGATCGCTTCGACCGGGCATGCCGAAACGCAGGCGCCGCAATCGATGCAGACTTCCGGATCGATGAAAAGCTGCTTGTCGTCGTCGTTTCCGTGGATGCAATCCACGGGACACACGTCGACGCACGACTTATCTTTCGTGCCGATGCACGGTTCGGTAATAATGTAAGCCATTAGCTCCTAAGGGACCCTTTCGAACGCGAAACAGGCTGGTCGTATTGGGGGCGCGCTTCCAGCGGTCCTTTGCGACGAAAGCCGGACGCGGGCCGCGCGGCCGGGCATCGCGAAACAGCGCCCATGGCGACGATTTGCGAGACGTGCGGGATGCGGCCGGCAACGGTGAGGGACTTCACGTTACGGAGCGGCACGTGGGTGGAGGCGGAGGTCTGCGAGACGTGCGCTCGCCGGCGCAAGACGGCGGTTTTCCCGCTCGTGGGCTCCGCGCTCGCAGCCGTGGCGCTCGCCGTCGGGACCACGTTCGCGATCGATCGGCTGCAGCGCAACGAGCGCGAGATGCCGGCCGCCGATCCGCGCGAGTGGGCCAAGCGCTTGCGTTCTTCGACCCCGACGCTCTCCTCGTTTTCACGCGATCTCACGGCCGCGGCACGTGCGGGCGAACTGGACCCCGTCGTGGGACGCGATGCGGAGATCGAACGCGTCGTCGCGATCCTCTCGCGCCGCTCGAAGAACAACCCCGTGCTCGTGGGCGAGCCCGGCGTCGGCAAGACGGCCGTCGTCGAGGGCTTGGCGCAACGGATCGCCGCGGGCGACGTTCCGGCGGCGCTACGCGACAAGCGCATCCTCGCGCTTTCGCTCGGACCGCTCGTAGCAGGCACGAAGTATCGCGGTGAATTCGAAGGCCGCGTGAAGCGCATCCTCGAGGAAGTGAAGCGCTCGGCGCGCGAGATCGTGCTCTTCATCGACGAACTACACGCGCTCGTCGGAGCCGGCGCCGCCGAAGGTTCGCTCGACCTCTCGTCGATGATCAAACCCGAACTCGCGCGCGGCGAACTACAATGCATCGGCGCGACCACCTTCGACGAATACCGTAAATATATCGAAACCGATAGCGCGCTCGAGCGCCGCTTCCAGCCCGTCACCGTCGACGAACCGACCGTCGCCCAGACCGCCGATATCTTGCGCGGTTTACGTGGCCGCTACGGCGACCATCACGGCGTCGAAATTTCCGATACGGCGATCGAGGCTGCGGCCACGCTCTCGGCGCGGTACATCATCGACCGCTTCTTGCCGGACAAGGCGATCGACCTGATCGACGAAGCGGCCTCCTCCGTCGCGCTCCGCGGCGGCGGCGTCGTCGAAGTCGCGGACGTCGCCGCGATCGTTTCCAAGTGGACCGGCATCCCGCAAGGGGCGCTCACGGAAGAGCAGTCGCGCAGCCTGCTCGATCTCGAGCAGGCGCTCGCGAAGCGCGTCGTGGGCCAAGAGCGCGCGATCGCGGCCGTCGCGCAAGCGATCCGCCGTGGACGCGCCGGCCTCAAGGATCCGCGCAAACCCGTGGGCGGATTTCTCTTTCTCGGCACGAGCGGCGTGGGCAAGACGGAACTCGCGCGCGCGATCGCGTCGGAATTGTTCGGTACCGAAGAAGCGCTCGTGCGCATCGACCTTACCGAATACACCGAATCGCACACGGTCTCGCGCCTCCTCGGCGCACCGCCGGGATACTCGGGCCACGACGAGCCCGGACAGCTCACGGAACCCGTTCGTCGACGCCCGTACAGCGTCGTGCTCTTCGATGAATTCGAGAAAGCACACGGCGACGTCGCGGCGATCCTGCTCCAGATTCTCGACGACGGCCGCGTGACGGATGCGAAGGGCCGCGCGATCGATTTCCGCCACGCGATCGTTATCCTCACGAGCAATGCATCGCCCTCGGAGATCGAAATCTACATGCGTCCCGAGCTCCTGAACCGTATCGACGACGTCATTCAATTCAACGAGCTCGGCGAGCGCGAGATCGAGTCGATCGTCGAGCTACAGATGCATGCCGTCGCCGAGCGTCTCGGCGCGCTTCACATTTCGATCGTACTCGATGCGGGAGCACGGCGCTTCCTCGCGCTGCAAAGTATCGCGGCGGGCAGCGGCGCGCGCTTCGTCGCGCGCACGATCGCACGCCACGTCACCAATCCGCTTTCGAGTGCGATCTTGCGCGGCGAGATAAAAGAGGGCGGAGGCGCGCGCGTGGCGCTCTTCGACGAAGACCGGATCGAAGTGATCGCCGCGTAGCAGGGTGCGGTGGCGAATCGGTCGTGCTCCGGCTACCGCCATAGTCGGTGGGCTCTGTCTGATGAGCTCCTGCGCCGCACCCCAAGATCCAACGCTTTCGGCAGCCATCGCGCGGCTCGTGGATCGTCCTCCCTATTCGAGCGCGCTCTTCGGGGCGGCGGTGTACGATCTCGACCACCATCGCATGCTGTACGCACGTAACGAGCGGCAACTTTTCATCGCAGCGTCGACGACGAAGCTCGTGACCGAAGGAGCCGCGCTCGCCACGCTCGGCGGCGGATTTCGGTTTACGACACCGATCTATCGAACGGGACCGATACAAAACCGTGTCCTTCTCGGCGATCTCGTGCTCGTCGCGAGCGGCGACCCCAATATCTCGCAGCGCGTGCAGCCGAACGACACGCTCGCGTTCGAGAACCGCGATCACGCGTACGACGGATCGCCGGAAACCGAAGCCGTGCCTGGCGATCCGCTCGCCGTTCTACGCGATCTCGCGCGCCAAATTGCGGCGCGCGGCATCCGTAGAATAACGGGGCGCGTCGTCGTCGACGCATCGCTGTTTCCCGACGCCGGGCCCGAAGATAGCACCCGCACCGTGGTCTCGCCGATGATGCTCAACGACAACGTCGTCGACCTCGTCATCGCGCCCGCGAAAAACGCCGGCGATCCGGTCTCGGTCGTTTCGATCTCACCCCAAACGCCATACGCGCGCTTCGTGAATGAAGCGACGACGGCGGCTCGCGGCGGCGACACATTACGGATGAACGACGCCGATGACGGGCACGGCGGAAAGGTCGTTACGATCTCGGGCACCATCAACGTCGGCGACCGACCGGCGCTCTACGCGTACCGCGTGCGCGACCCGGCGCGTTTCACGGAGGCCGCCTTCACACTCGCACTGCGCGGCGCGGGCATCCAGATCGCCGACCCCCCGAACGATGTGGCATTCGATCGGACGAAGTACGCTTCCGCGTACGTACCGCAACGTGTCGTCGCGGTGCACGTGTCGCCGCCGCTGCGTGAAGACGTCAAGGTCACGCTCAAGGTCAGCCTCAGCCTTCACGCCGCGGAGATGCCCTATCTGCTCGGCGTCTACGGCGCACATGCGACCGGCGATCCGGCACGGCACGCGGGATTCGACCTCGAGCATCGATTGTTGAGCGATGCAGGCCTCGATCTAAGCGAGGCGGCCCAATCCGATGGTGACGGCGTACGGGACCTCTTCGCGCCATCGTTCGTCGTCGCGTATCTCGCTTGGGTTCGGACGCAGCCGTGGTTCGGCGACTTCTACCGAGCGCTACCGATCCTCGGAGTCGACGGAACGCTCGTCCACGTCCAAGCGAATGCACCGGCACGCGGTGAAGTGCACGCGAAGACCGGATCGGACCGATTGGAGAGCTCGCTCTCCGACGACATCGTCTACAGCAAGGGGCTCGCGGGTTACGTGACGACGCGCAGCGGTCGGCACGTCGCGTTCTGTCTCTACATCAACAACGTATCGTTCCCTCACGATATCGGCGGGGAAGGCGTACTCGCTCAGCTCCTCGGTGCAATGGCAAACGCCATCTATCTCGACGGCTAGGTTTGGGAGTGCGACGCGGCGGCTTCTTACACTCGGGGTTGGCGCTCCTGGTGGTCGGCTGCGCAAAAGCGCAGACACCCGCCGGTCGATGGCTCACGCTTCGAGGCCGGCGAGTTTTTGCGTACGACAGCAGCACGTTGCTCTCCGCCGCACGAGATCTCGTAAACGACGACCTGGAAAAATACGCGCCGTCGGGCGACACGACGCAATGTAGCCTGTTCGTTCGAGACTGGTTTTCTACGGTGACGGGTTCTTCAAGTAAGGACCTGGATGGGCAAGCAAACGATCAATTTTGTGCGATCTCCGCCGATGCCGCACGTTGGTCCGATATCACGCGCGCGGACCACTGGCAGGCAACGTACGACGCCGCTTCGAGTGCCGCCCGGAATGGAAGTATCGTTCTCGCCATCTGGCACAATCCGCCAAACGGCTCTTGTCCCAACGTCGACACGACCGTACACGGGCATATCGCTGCTGTGATGCCGTTGCCGCAGCGACTTGGATACCGTCGATTAAACGGCGGGAAAGGCTACTACGTGCCGATCGTCGCGCAGGCTTCTCGAATTATTCCCAATTGCACCGCGACCGGCGTCGAATGGGACTCCAAGCTAAGCTGCGCGTTTTCGAGCCACAAACAGCCCGACGTTCGTTTCTTCCAATACTTGGGTTAAGGCAGACTTCGAGATCGATCGCCGTCGAACGTCCGCGCATCGACGATCCGCCCTCCACAGAAGCCACACAGATTTCGGCGATACAACGATGCGCATGCAACGTCTCGCCGCCTCGTTTTCAATCGCATCTTTTTTCCTTACGATCCTCTCCGGATGCAGTGGAGCATCTTCGTCGACGCCTCACGTTACGGCGACGGCGAGCGCGTCTCCGCAGGCATCCGCGTCCGCATCGGCCTCACCGAGCGGCGGCGCGCAAGGCACGGCCTATACGTGTCCGAGCGCGACGACATCGTCCGGCGCGCTCGACTGCACGACGTTGCCGCTCGGCGACAACAAATACAGCACCACCACTCCCGCGGTCGGCTCGGTGTACGTGTGTAGCGTCCCGAACGGCCAGGGGCCGAATGCGTCGCCGCCGTGGATTAACTTGACTGCGAAAACGTGGAACGCACTCGCGAAAGACGTGGTGCCCGGCAGCGTCGGTTGGTCCGGTACGTTTTCGGCCGTGCAGTCGGGATCGACGCTTAACGTGAGCGGTAACGGTTTACCGCTCGCGCCGATCGCCACGGGCACGTTTCCGATCGCGTCGACCGACGCGGTGTATCCGTACGACGGCAATCCGAATTCGATCGCCGCGCAAACGATCTCGTACGCGCTTCCCTATAACCCCACACCCGCGGCGTCGCCGGGCTGCCTTACCGGCGGCCGCATCGCGATCGCCGTCGACGGTGTTTCGATTTTCGACGCGCTCGATGCGCTCGGCCACGATGCCGTCGCTCGCGAAGGGCAGGATGCGTGCCACGGGCACCCCGACCAGTCGAGCACGTACCATTATCATGGCTGGATCTTCGCCTGCGTCGCCGACGCCGGCTCGGCATCCTCGAATTCGTCGCTCCTCGGCTATGCGCTCGACGGCTACGGCATCTACGGACCGTGGTATAACGGCCACGTCCTCACGAGCGCCGATCTCGACGAGTGCCACGGCACGACGAACTCCGTGCTCTGGCACGGCGTGCAGACGTCGATCTATCACTACGTCGCGACGTACGACTTCCCGTACACCGTCGGCTGCTATCACGGCACCGCGGTGCACCAGTAAGTGCCGATGCGCGTGCATCGATCAGGCGGGCACGAGGCGGTAACCCGCGATCTTGCCCGCGGCGTCGAGCGCCATCACGATACGAAACGTGCCCGCCGAAAACGTCGCGACGTACACGTAGACGGTCGAGCCATCCGACGCGACGCTACCGCGATAGACGAGCGTTTCCGGCGTTCCGAGCGGGCCGAGTTGCGCCTTCGATGCGTCGATAAGATCTTCGGTTAATGCCTTGTTCATCGTATCGTTCAATTGCGAACGATCGATATCGCCCGTCTGGAAGCGTCGCAACCAGTCGCGCACGCGGGCCGTCACCGCCGGGATTTCGCCCGCGGCCGCCGTCGTCGGCGGCGCGGCGTCGGGATGTGTCGCGGCGAAGATCGGCGCGATGTCGCCTTCGACGAAGACCATCGAGTTCACGAGCACCACCACGGCCTCGCCTTCGCTCGGAAACGTCTCGTTGATAGCGTGAAATCCGAAGGTCGCGCCGTTGTGCCAGATACGCGGGTGCGCGCCGACCGCATCGACGACCCATCCGAAACCGTAGCCGGTCGCCGCGCCGTCGACCGTCTTCGCGTCGGTTCGCATGAGCTCGACATCGGCGGGCTTCACGATTCTTCCGGCGAGGAGTGCTGCGTCCCATTTCAGGATATCGCCGACCGTCGAGACGATCGCTTCGGCCGACGATGCCCAGTCGTCGCGGAACGGCGGCGCGGGCGCCACGCCGCTCGACGTCGGCGCGTACGCCTTCGCCATCGAGGCGAGGGTGTTCTCATCGCCGATGAATGCCGACTGCGTCATCCCCGCCGGCGCGAAAATGTGCTCGCGCACGTAGCGTTCGTACGGCTCGCCCGAGGCGACCTCGACGATACGGCCGAGCAAGATGTAATTGGTGTTGCTGTACTTGTAGCGCGTTCCCGGTGCGAATTCGAGCGGGGTTGCGGAAACGCGCGCGAGCAAGGTCGCGTAGGTCGCCGGTTGCGTTCCCGCGGCACTCACCGCGTCGGGCCCGTCGAGATATTCGGGGATGCCCGACTGCTGCGAGAGCAACTGACGGACCGTCACGCCGCGCCCGATGAAGTAGTCGGAGACGAACGTTCCGAGATGATCGTCGAGGGAGAGCTTCCCGGCCTCGACCAACTGCATGATGCACGCAGCCGTGAACTGCTTCGTGATCGAACCGATCTCGAAGCGCGTCTCCGGGGTGACCGGGATCTTCTTCGCGACGTCGGCGTACCCGTAGCCGCGCTCGAAGACGACCGTTCCACCGCGACTCACACCGATCGCGACACCCGGCACGTGCTTGGAGGCGATCAACTTCGCGGCGACCGCATCCGCGGCAGCGGCGATCGGATCCGCGCTAGGCGCGGCCGACGGTGCGGGCGCGTCGGCGTTCGCGGATCCGAACGTCACCGCGGTCGCGAGAACGATGCCGGCCCACACGCTCCGACTCATACGCTCAGAGAATCTTCTTGATGGCCTCTTCGATTTCCGCGTGATCCATCTCGCCGAGGCGATACGTGCTCACGTTTCCGTGTTTGTCGATGAAGACGTGTACGGGTAAACCGAGCGCCCCGTACGTATGCCCGACGCTTCCATCCGCATCGACGCCCACCGCGAACGGCCACGCGTAGGTGTGCACGAAGTCGCCGGCTTTGGAAGCATCCTCGAGTTCGTCGACACCGACGACCGTTAGGCCGCGCGCGTGGTACGCGTGGTAGAGCTTCGCGACGTCGGGCGCTTCTTCGTTACACGGACCGCACCACGACGCGAAGAAATTCACGTAGACGGGCTTCCCACGAAATTTGCTGAGGTCGATCGTGCCGCCGCCGACCTTCGCGATCGAGAACGGCGGCGCGACGTCGCCCTCATGCGGGATCGCGAGCGCTGCCGTCGGCGCCGACGCCGCGAACGTGAGCGATAGAGCGAGTACGAGACGGGGAACCAATTTCACCGAAGTTGTCCTTTTTGCGTGTCCATCAAGATGCACTAAACGACGGGAATCTCGCGTGCGTCGCATCCTCGTTCATTTGCACGAGGAGCGCTTCGACGTCCGCGAATTTGCGTTGCTCGCGGATGAAGCGGAAATCGCGCAGAGCGATCTCTTCTCCATACACGGTAGCGCGAAAATCGAGGAGCCACGCTTCGACCGTACGAGCAACGCCGTCGAAGGTGGGATTCGTTCCGATCGAAACGAGGGCGCTGCGGTCGCGGCCGTCGTAACGCCCGACCGCCGCGTACACACCGTCGGCCGGCAGCGTTTTTTCGGGCGGCACGTCGATGTTCGCGGTAGGAAAACCGAGATCGTGGCCGCGCCCGGCACCGAGCGACACACGGCCGCGCAACGTGTACGATCCGCCGAGCAGTCGATCGGCGGTCGCGGTGTCGCCGCTCTGGATCGCCGCGCGAATGCGCGTGCTCGAGATGCGCTCGCCCGCGTCGAGCACCGGTCGCACCGCGACCACGTCGACGCCGTGTTCCGAAAGCGTCGCGCGCGCGAGTTCGGCGTCGCCCTCGCGACCGTGACCGAAGCGGAAGTTCTCGCCCACGACGAGCGCGCGTATACCGAGCGTGCCGAGCAACGTCTCGCGCAGGAAAACGCGCGCGTCCGTGCGTGCGATCCGGTCGTCGAAGGGCACGAGAAAGAGTTCGTCGATACCGCTCGCCGCGAGCAGGTTCACGCGCTCTTCGAGCGTCGCGATCAGCGGCGGAACGCTCTCGGGGCGAAGATAGGTCGCCGGATGGTTGCGAAACGTGATCGCCGCCGCACGATATCCCGGGCGCCGCAAGCGCAGCAGCGTGCGCACGATCTCGCGGTGCCCCCGATAGAATCCGTCGAAGAATCCGATCGCGACCACGAGCGGGCGCTCCGTCGCGGGTTTCTCGAGTTCGTGATGGATCTTCACACGAAGACTTTCCGCGGCGCGAGCAAGGCTCCCACGGCTTCGCCGACACCCACGAGCGTGCGCGTCGAATCGCGCACGAAAAGATGCTTCGAGGCGGAGCCCGCCGGTAACGGCACCAAGCGGCCCGCACGAAAATCGGCCGACCCGCGGCCGTCGAGCACGATCGTCGGAAACGGGATCACGCGTTCCGGCGCGATGAGTGCCGCCTCGGGCGCCGCCTCGATCTCATCGAGCATGAGACTCTCGTAGAGCACGAACGGCCCCGATGCGTCGCGGAGTAACGCGCCCATGTGCGCGGGGCAGCCGATCGCCGCGCCGAGATCCTCACAGAGCGTCCGCACGTACGTACCTTCGGAGCACGCGACGCTGCAGCGGGCGACGCCGTCTTCGTATCCGAGGAGCGTGAGCGCGTAGATCGTGATCTTGCGTGGGGGGCGTGCGATCGTTTCGCCTCTGCGCGCGAGCCGATAGAGGCGCGTGCCGTCGATCTGCACGGCACTATACATCGGCGGTATTTGTTCGACGGCGCCGATGAAGCGAGTCATCGCCGTGCGGAGCGCGCTTGCGGCATCCGCCGGCACCGCGCCGCTTGCGACCGTCGCGCCCGTTGCGTCGCCCGTGGCCGTCGAGCGGCCGAGCACGAGCGTGAACGTATACGATTTGCGCCGATCCTCGATCAGCGGAATCAACCGCGTCGCCTTACCGAGCGCGAGCGGTAAGACGCCGGCCGCCATCGGATCGAGGGTCCCGAGATGTCCGACCGGCAGCTTCGGGCCGCCGGGCGCCTGAAATATCTTGCGAACGCGCGCACCGACCTGCGTCGAGGTCGGCCCCGCGGGCTTGAACACGTTGACGAAACCGAGCATGTTCGCGCCCGCGGCTAGCGTCCGGGCAACGTTACAGACCCTCGGCGCGAAGCGCCTCGCGCACGGCAACGACCGCATCGGCCACGGGGCCGCGATACGTCAGGCCGGAAGCGCGGAAATGTCCGCCGCCGCCGAGACGGCCGGCTGCCGTCTGCACGTTGACGCGGCCGCTGCTGCGCAAGCTCACGCGAACGTCGCCTTCGAAATCCTTGAACAGAGCCGCGACGTCGACGCCTTCGACGGAGCGCAGATGGTTCACGATCTCTTCCGTATCTTCGCCATCGGCACCGAACTTCGCGAGCATCGCATCGTCGACGATCGACCAGCAGTACTTACCGTCCTCTTCGAGGCGCGCCGTATCGAGCGCGGCGCCGAGTAGGCGGATCGCCGCGAAACGCTTGTTCGCGAAGATCTTTTCGGTGATGTCTTCTTTATCCGCACCGAGTTCCACGAGCTCGGCCGAGGTGCGCAACACTTCAGCCGTCGTATTGGAGTGCATGAAGCCGCCCGTATCCGTCATGATCGTCGTGAGCAAGCACGTCGCGATCTCCGGCGTGATCTCGGCATCGAGCGCGCGCAACAAATGGATCACGCACGTTCCGGTCGAGCACTCTTTCTCGAGCACGTAATTGAACGCGCCGAAGTGCGAGTTGCCGAGGTGGTGATCGATATCGAGCACGTTCTTGCGCTCGAGCGCTGGTAGATATTCGCCGGCGCGCGCGGTATCGCTCATGTCGCAGAACACCCAGAGCGCGTCGGCCGGCAGGTCGGGCGGGATCTCGCGCGCCACGCGGTCGGCGTCGGGCAAGAAGCGCAGGTTGCGCGGCACGGGATCCTGTTGGAAGTAGTGCACGCGTTTGCCCATCGCGCGGAGCGCGAGGCCGAGCGCGAGGCCGGCGCCGAGCGTATCGCCGTCGGGCTTCACGTGGCTGACCATCACGAACGCGTCGCGCTTTCGAAGTTCCGCGACGACCTCGTCGGTCGTCGAGCGGAGTGCTTCACGAATCATGGGATTCTCCCGTTTGCCCTTGCTCCCGCGCGGTCTGCGCGAGGACCTTACTGAGCGCGATCGCGCGCTCCGTGCTGCGATCTTCGACGAATGAAATCGACGGCGTGTGCCGCAGCGACACCGCGTGTCCGAGCTCGCCGCGGAGAAATCCGCGAGCGTTCTCGAGCGCTTCCATGCTCTGCTTGGCCACGTGGCGGTCGCCGATGATCGAGACGAAAACCTTCGCGCTCTGAAGATCGTTCGTGATTTCGACGCGCGTGACCGTCACGAAGCCCAGTCGTGGATCCTTGAGCTCGGTCGAGATCAACCGCGCGAGCTCGCGTTGCAGCTCGGTATCGATCCGTCCCATCCGTTCACGTTTCATCGTCTTGCCTTCCGCACCGTGTTGAACGCGACAAAGCCGAGAAACGCGAGCATCGCGACCGAACCAAGCGCACCGTTCACATTTAAGATTACGACCACCGCAAACCCCACCCGTCCACCGGACGGTTGCGTTGCCGCAGCCTACAGAAGGTTCGCCCTTCGTCGCCGCTTCACTTCCCGCCGAGCGCCCGGGCGGCCCAACGCCGCACCGTCCGGTCGAGGCCGAAGAGCAGAACGCCCATCCCCAGCACCACGGTCGCCCCGACCCAGGTGGCGTGAAACCGCATGAAAACGACGGCGAGCAGAGCGATCTTCAGGGGCGTGGCGAGCGGGCGGGCGAGGGTCTTCAGACGCCTAGGACGCTCAGGCACGCCGGACACGCGTCAGCCACACGGCGAACGCGAAGGCCCCAAGCCCGACGCCGAGCCCGAACAGCATGCCGGTGAGGAACGCCGCACGCGGATCCATACGCGCCAAAGCGACGGCAGCTACGAGCGCCATCACGGCAGAAAACCCGATCGCCCCCGGCGAGGCATAGCGCAATTTAAGAAGCAGCGCGCTCATTATAGCGACGTTCGACCCGCGTACGACTCTCGCATCGAGCGGCGGCTACTCGGTGCGGAGCGACGTCGCGCTGCCGCCACGCCGACGCCGAACCGCGACGACCGCGTTCGCGATACCAAGGACGATATTGCACGCGCCGAAGAAGTGGAAGATCGGATCGCGTGCGGGCCGAACGACCTCGAATATTCCGATCGATGCAAGACAGACCGCCAAGAAATAGTTGAAGTTCGACTGAAGACGCATCGCGCCGGGCGAAATCTCGTGCGTCAGCGCCTGGATCGATTCCTGAAACGGCGGCTGCAAAGCACGTCCCATCGATCTATCGAGCGCTGCCGCGCCAACGCCAGAGCGAACTTCCCTGACCCGTTTCGAAACTGCGCGCGCTACGCAAGAGCGTCGATCCGTTCAACGCCATCATACAACCGATGAAAATCGGGTACGCGCTAAAAAACGTGATGCGCCGTTCGGAGACACACGAAACGATACCGATCGCCACGAATACCCCGCCGATGGCGATGGCAACCTTCGCGATAACGCGCATCCGCCTCGCCGACGTTTTCGGATCGGATGCGACGACGCCGACGATCGCCTTTCGAAACGGAGGCTGCAACGCGCTACCCACCGGACGTTCTCACCGCCTGGCCGCGAGCGGCTCGCAGCATCAGAACCGCGTTCGCGACCATCGCAAGTGCGGCGACGATGTCGGTTACGCCGCTCACACGCGACATGAATCCACGCGCTTTGAGCGCGACGAGAAAGCCGCCGACAACAAGGAGTGCAGCGAGCACGAAGTACACGCGTGCCATCACGCGGAGACGCGCCGGCGACACCTTGCCGCTCCAAGCAACCGCAACCGCTTGACGCAGAAACGGCGGTTGAAGCGCGCTCCCCATCGCCTACCTCATGCGGTCCCGGCTTATGCCGGGACCGGTTCGGGGGCGACGAGTTCGGAGGCGTACGCCTCGATCACGTCGCCCTCTTTGAGGTCGGAGAACTTCGCGATCTGCACGCCGCATTCGAAGTTTTCCGCGACCTCGCGAACGTCGTCTTTGAAGCGACGCAGCGACTCGAGTTCGGATTCGAACACGACGGCGGAGTCGCGCAAGATGCGGACCTTCGCGTTGCGCGTGAGCTTGCCGCTCTGCACGTAGCAACCCGCGATCGTCCCGACCTTCGAGACCTTGAACACCTCGCGGACTTCCGCGCGGCCGAGGATGACCTCGCGGAACTTCGGCGCGAGCATTCCGACGAGCGCCTTCTTCAAATCGTTCTCCACGTCGTAGATCACGTTGTAGAAGCGAATGTCGACCTGCTCGTTTTCCGAGAGGCGCTTGACCGTTTCGTCGGGGCGGATGTTGAAACCGATCAACACCGCATTCGACGCGCTCGCGAGGTTGACGTCGTTGGGCGTGATCGCGCCGACGCCGGCATAGATCACGCGCAGATCGACTTCGGCGTTCGAGAGACCTTCGAGCCGCGAACGCAGCGCCTCGACCGCACCTTGGCCGTCG
>Ga0116229_10005629_pt1 | contig 20360 bp, 19 predicted proteins | sample S1TSphgellanicum_3_FD_87313 | JGI IMG/M metagenome (GOLD analysis project Ga0116229, IMG submission 87313) | Host-associated microbial communities from peat moss isolated from Minnesota, USA - S1T2_Fc - Sphagnum magellanicum MG | ecosystem: Host-associated > Plants > Peat moss > Unclassified... | reverse complement strand
CCCATTGCTAAAAGGTAACGGACCACGTATGGACCAATAAAGTTTGTTCCTCCTATGATTAGGACTTGCATTGTGCCTCCTTTTGTGTAGAACGTTGCAGAATCCATCGAGAGTTGGCAGTGATAGATGATTATCTCTTAATTACCGATAAATGGCTAGATTTACTGTAATATACAAAGCAGCTAGAGCCTCGTAACGACTTTAATAGCAAGCCGACCAGAAAGTTTTTTCATCGATGTCGATAGAAGACCTGAAAGGGGAAGGACGCCGCAGGTTGGCTAGCCGGAAACTGTCTTAGCTCCTTGTTCTACCTCTGTACTCTGTACTTGGTCTAGCTCTGGTAACTTTTGCCCCAAAATCATCACTATTACCATCATTAATAAACTCGTTACCATAATCATGCTCACCACATTTGGATCATCGAAATTACTTGTACCGATTAACAATGCTGCGGCAAAATTGCGTTGAGCAGTTCCTACTCCTAACACTCTTTGGGTATCAATACCAGGACCGCCTAAAAGATAACCTACAGTAAAGGAGAATACGATAAAAATAGCACAAACAAAAATTACACCTGTTTGCAATAAAATAATAATCTCATTGAAGTGTACTATCAGCCTCACTACTAAACCTAAACGCAATCCAAAATTAGATATTTTTGAAGTAATTGGTTGAAGATTAAAAGCTACCGCCTCATATTTTGCTTTAATGAATAACCCAATGACTAACGGTGCTAACATCAGAAATATTAATGGCTTGGCAATATCCCAAGAGTTGACCTGTACACCTTGTAGAGCTAATGGTAGTACGAGGGGCATATAAAAGACTGTACCAAACATTAACAACATCATCAGTCCTGTAGAGAAAGCTAAATTCCCCTTAACTATCTGGGCAAGTTTAGGTAAAGCTGGAGGACCAGATGCTAATGCCATGATGATCAAACCATCTTTCACAGGTTCGTTGAGATGTATAACCTGGAGTAGTAAATACACAAAAAGTGGCACTAAGACAAAATTTGCCAGCAGCGATAAAATCACCAACCGGATATTACAAAGAGGTTGCCAAATCTGCTGTACAGTTAACTTTAACCCTGTCCCGAACATAGTGAAGACGACAAAGGCTAGGAATGCTATTTTATCAAGTATTGGGATGATTTGGTTCATGTTGTTTAAATTTTGCCCCAAGTTCAAAATCATAATTTTTGTCTGCTCTGAACAATTAAGAAATGTAGAGGCGATTCGTGAACCGCCTCTACATTTTTTAATTCAAATTCAGGGTAACTTTCTGTAAATGACCTGTGAACGCAAATGGTACTTGATAAGTTTCAACGACAGGAGTACCTGTATCTCGACCAACATCAAAGGTTTCATCTAACGCCAATCGATAGGGTACAGTTTTTTCAATTCTACCTTCAGCTACCTGTTGATCATTGATGAATAACTTCCCAGTTCCACCTGCACCTACTTCACCACCGTCGTTATCAAAATCAAATCTGATTGTTGATTTACCTGAGGGTAATTTTTCAGGAGATTGAATTTTGTAACGTTCTGCATTAACAAAGTTGTAGAGATATGTTGGTTTGCTATCTTCAAGGAAAAAGCCCCAACCAGCAAAACGTCCCCCTTGGGTTAATAGGACACCCTCTGCACCACTTTCTGGAATCTCTACATCAGCCGTGATGCTGAAGGATCTATTTTTCAGACTTGGTGCGCTCCCTTCTGGAATTGGTGCTAAACCAGGGTAGTAAGTAAAAGTTGTACGTCCTGCTGCTGGAGAGGGGCGACTAGTGACATCAAACCGTTCAGAGAGGCGATCATCTAATGGTAAAACTTGATATTGACGTGCTTCTGATAAAAACAATTTTTGCAGTTTTTCCAGTTTCTTGGGATTTTCAGCCGCTAGGTTATTGGCTTCACTGAAATCTTCCTCAATATTGTACAGTTCCCAAGGATCTTGTTGGAAGTCAGCATCGATTGTACCCTGCCAAGGTAATCGAGGATGACGAGCAGCGGCTACCCATCCCTCATCATAAATAGCACGGTTGCCGAACATCTCGAAATACTGGGTTTTATGATGGGAAGGCGCATCAGAATTATCAAAGGTGTAGACTAAGCTAGTACCTTCAAGTTTCTGTTGCTTCACCCCATCAACTTCAGTAGGTACAGTAATTCCCGCAGCATCTAAAATAGTGGGGGTAATATCAATTACATGATGGAATTGATTCCGTATTCCACCACGATCTTTAATTTGATTACCCCAAGCAATAATCAAGGGATTACGAGTACCACCAAAGTGAGAGGCGATTTGTTTTGTCCATTGAAAAGGGGTAGTGCCTGCCCATGCCCAAGCTGCATGATAATGATTAAAGGTTTTGGGACTGCCTAAATCATTTAAGGAAGCCAGCAGTTGCTCTCGGCTTTCGGGTACTTTATTGAAAACTCTTAATTCGTTGATGCTACCTGCTAAACCGCCTTCTGCACTCGCACCATTATCGCCGACGATGTAGAAGACTAAGGTGTTGTCCAATTCACCAATTTGGTCGATCGCATTAATCAATCTTCCGACTTCATCGTCGGTATGTGCTAAAAATCCCGCAAATACTTCCATTTCATGAGCATAGATTTTTTGGTCCTCTTTGGATAAGGAATCCCAAGCTGGCAGTTCTTTGGGACGGGGTGTAAGCTGCGCATTAGCGGGAATTACACCCAGTTGTTTTTGACGGACAAAGGTTTGCTCTCGCAATTTATCCCAGCCTTGGTCAAATTTGCCTTTATACTTGTCAATCCAGGCTTTGGGGGCGTGGTGGGGTGCATGGGTCGCACCGGTAGCCAAATAGGTAAAGAAAGGCTTGTCAGGGGCTATAGACTGTTGAGAACGAATCCAGGTGATCGCATGATCTACTAAATCTGGGGTCAAATGGTAATCAGGGTTATTAATTGGTGGTGCAACCCGCTTCGTATTTTCTACTAAAGCCGGACTCCATTGATTCGTATCACCACCTAAAAAACCGTAAAAATACTCAAATCCTAACCATGTTGGCCAACGATCAAAAGGACCTACCGCGCTAGTTTCATAATCTGGTGTGTTGTGCCATTTACCGAAAGCGGCAGTGTTATAACCATTTTGCCGCAATACTTCCGCAACAGTGGCAGCACTCTTAGGTAAGATAGTTGTGTAACCAGGAAAACCCGTTCCTAATTCCTCAACGACTCCTGTACCCACTGAATGATGATTGCGTCCAGTCAATAAGGCTGCTCGTGTAGGTGAACAAAGGGCTGTGGTATGGAATTGGTTGTAACGCAATCCTTTTTCAGCTAGGCGAGTTAAATTTGGGGTTTCTACAGGTCCACCAAAGGTACTCGCTTGCCCAAAGCCCACATCATCCAGTAGCACTAGCAGTACATTCGGGGCATTTTTTGGTGCGGTGATTGGGGCGGGAAAATCTGGTTTTGACTCTTGGTAAGTGATGCCGATTTTACCCTGAAAGGATGGTTGGGGAATAGGCAATACCTTTGCTGTATCTGCTAGGGAAGGGCTAGTAAGTGTCAATAAGCTGATGGCAACAGATACTGAGATGCCTGCGGCGAGCAAGGCGATCGCCCTTAAAGTTGAATGTAACATACATCTAATAACCTATTACTTGAAGTTTTGATCTTCTAGCTTGAAAAAGGGTGTATGGGGTAGGGTGTGGGGTGTAGGGACCCGTAAAACTGCATACATAAATGCAGGGGCTTGTACCCTTAATGGGTTTGGTTGTTTTGTCTTTCCCTACACCCTACACCCTACACCCCACACCCCACACAATACTGCTCGGTTAAGCCCTTTTTGGGCATCATAGACAACGATATTTCAAGGGTTTCAGCCTACTTGATTTCCTTAACCGAGCAGTATTGACACCCCACACCCCGTTTTTCGTCACTGAACTACGCAACGAAATCCAATATGACACGTTGAGGTGTCTACTGTTTCTGGATGACGGGCTGCTGGTCGATAACGCTGGCAGTAGTTGATAGCACAGAGAAAGGAACCACCTTTGAGGACTTTTCTCGGTATTCGAGATGGCTCATTGAGGTCAAAGCTTTCTTCTTGGGTTCCACCTCTGGGGTTGACCGGGATACAACATGACTTCGTCTTGTTTTCCGGGTAATGGTCTCGATACCAGTCACTTGTCCATTCCCAAACGTTCCCTACCATGTCATATAGACCATAACCATTTGGAGGGTACGAGCCGACTCGTTCTGGTTCGGGAGGATGTGACTTGAGGTTTTGCCAAGGGAACTCACCTTCCCAAGTATTTGCCATCTGTTTGCCGTGAGGAGCAAATTCATTACCCCACGTATAGACGGCATTATCCAACGAGCCGCGAGCAGCAAATTCCCACTGCGCCTCGGTTGGCAGCAATTTCCCAGCCCAAGTCGAGTAAGCAAGAGCATCTTCATAGGCAATATGCACAACGGGAAAATTTTCTCGTCCCTTGATTGAACTCCCAGGGCCTGTTGGATGTCGCCAGTTAGCACCAGGTACATAAGCCCACCAACTACAAGTTTGTAAATTGACTCGATGGTTGGGCTGCTGAAACACGAGTGATCCAGGTACGAGGAGTTCTGGTAATGCTCCAGGATAATCCTCAAGCAACGGTTGATGTTCCGCAAGCGTCACATAGCGAGTTTCTTTGACAAAGCGTTGAAACTGCTTGTTGGTGACTGCATATTGATCTATCCAGAAGCCATCCATACTGACACGATGGGCCGGACCTTCTTCTGGGTAGTGGTGGTCAGACCCCATCATAAAACTACCACCTGTAATCCAGACCATGTTTTTATCAGGTGCTTTACCAGGACGAGCAGAAACAATCCGCTTAGAATTCATACGCCTTACAGCCTAGCCTTTTTCTTGCTCAAGCTGCTGGATAAGGCAGTACTTGCGACTCCCATTGCCCGAATGTAGTACGTAGCTGCTGGAATATTTTTGGATATTGTCCTTTGAGGTCACTTTTCTCTCCTTCATCAGTTGAAAGATTGTACAGAGCTTCGGTTCCTCCTCTGAGTAAATACTTCCATTCCCCGCTACGGACAGCTTTTTGTATATCGCCACCTGGCCGATCACCTCCAAAGCGCCAAAAAAGTGTTCGAGGATAAACAGATTTTTTACCTTGAAGAACTGTTCGTAAATTTTGACCATCAAGTGGGTAACGCGGATCGGGCCGAGTACCTGTAGCAGCAAGAATAGTTGCTGTTAAGTCCATTGTGATAATCGCTTGTTCACTCACTTTATTCGCTGATGTGACTCCAGGCCAACGAACAATTGTGGGAACTCGTATCCCGCCTTCAAGTAAATCGCCTTTCTTCCCTCTTAACGGTCCAAAATAGGAGAGCCTTTCACCCCCGTTGTCACTGGCAAAGATGACTAAGGTATTATCAGTTAGTCCAGCATCATCTAAAGCTTTTAGGACTCTGCCAACCCCATCATCTAATCTCCCTACTAATGCGGCGTAAGATTCTGGAGATCCTGAATTCAACCAACTTTGTACACTATCATTACCTATCAAGGAATTACTGATAGCTTTGTCATTCGGTCCTTCAAAGGGCCAATGGGGTGCATTATAATGAAGGCTTAGGTAAAATGGATTCGCTCGGCGTCTGCTAATAAAATCAATGGCTTGCTGAGTGTACAAGTCTGTACTGTAACCAGCACGCGCTTGTTGATTTAAAACAGTATTATTTCCTTGATGTTGACCTTGCCAGAGGTCAGGTTCTGCATCAGTGTCTACATGTCTAAAGTAGTCGATCGCACCACTTAGATCGCCAAAATATTCATCAAAGCCATTTTTGACTGGACCATATGTAGGAGGATAACCACAGTGCCATTTACCAACTAAGGCGGTGTCATAACCCTTAGTCTTCAGGAGAGAGGCAATAGTTGGAAAATCAGGTGGTAATCCTACATTGTCACCGACTTGCTTCAGGCTACCTAAAGGCTCCTTCAGACCAATTGGAAGTCTTGCTGGATAACGACCTGTGTAGAAGCTGACTCGTGTCGGCGTGCAAACAGTTTGACCAGAATAAGCATTCGTGAAGCGTACACCCTGCTTTGCCAAACGATCCAAGTTAGGTGTACGAAAATTTGGCTGTCCGTAAGCGCTCAGATCGCCCCAGCCGAGATCATCAGCTAAAATAAATACGATGTTAGGACGCCGTGGCGTAGCAGAAAGACCAGACAGCAAGCTCGAGCCTCCTGCGGCAAGGAGTGTACTCGCAAGTGTAGCACCTATAAATTCACGGCGACCAAGGACTCCTGACTTGCGCTGATCCATATTCTCTCACTGTTCCTCATTTAGTATATATCCTGGGGCACTGGTCAACAATTCGTTTTTCGATAAAGGCAGTCGGCTGCTACTTAGCTAAAAATTAATTGGTGCTATCTATTGTTAAATACTATAAACTCGTAGATTTAGAGTATTTAGCAGGAAATGATAGAGATTATTGCATATACAGAGTGCGCAAAGCAAGTATTTTTGTAATTTTTGAACGTAAGTCCACTGGTATAGTTGCTACCTACTACCTATTTTTTAGGTGGTAGACCAAATATTGCATTTTTTGTAGTATTTAATACAATTAAATAAGCTATACTAGAATACAGAAGCTAGCTTTATGCTTAAAATGGTTCCCTGAGCATGATGATTTCGCCTCCTAGTCATCATGCTTTTTGCTGTATCGTACAAACCAACAAATGACCAAGGTTAGCCCCGCTTAAGTCAGCAACCTACTTAGCCTTCGGCTTTTTCATGCCAAGATAAAAGCGAGGAAATTAAAAACGCTGTTGACCTAATGCTACTAACAGAACCTGAGATACAACGAGTTTTAGAGCAAGTTAAAACTGCTTTTCCCAACTTGACTGATTGGGAATACAATAATGAAAAAAATCAAGAGTATTTTGGCTTCTCAGTTTGGGGAAAGTTTGTGATTAACTCCGGGGAACTAGTAATGCCACGAGAATTTTTTATCACACTTGACATTAATCATGAGGATAAATGGGAAGGATGTTTAACCATAGGTCAACCTAACTATCTGTGGTCAAGTGCTGATGTGGGAGACGCTCACTTAGTTAATACAGAGCCTTGCGAAACTTTACAAGAGGCGATCGCAGCGCTCAAATTAAAGATATTAGAACTGAGTCACAACTTTACCTAAGTCCAAAAAAGATACTGCGTAGGTTTTGAAAATTAGGTAGGCTGAAACTCTTGAAATACAGTCGTCTAAGATGATAGGACTTACACATTGACAGAAAGCATACTATAGGACTACTATTTGATTTTTGAACAGACAGGGTGTGTTAGCGCAGCGTAACGCACCGCCGAAAGCTTGGGATGGTGGATTATATTCAGCGCAAAAATTTATGAGTGACATTTTAGAAGAAGTTTTATCAGCCAACCGAAATTATGCAGAAACTTTCGGAGACAAAGGCAATCTGGCTATGCCACCGAAACGCCGTTTCGCAATTTTGACCTGCATGGATGCCCGCCTAGATCCTGCTCAATTTGCCGGATTGGTCGAAGGAGATGCCCACGTTATCCGCAATGCAGGTGGACGTGCGAGTGATGATGCCATTCGCTCTCTGGTGATTTCCTACAAACTCTTAGGGACTCGCGAGTGGTTTGTAATTCACCACACTAATTGTGGCATGGAAACTTTCACTAACCACATTATCAGCGATTTACTCAAAAGCAGCCTAAATACAGCTTATATTGATGAAACTGGTTGGCACGATGTTAGCTCTGGCTCTGGTTCGAGCGAAGGCTCATATATTAATTGGTTGACAATTAACGACCTTCCTAAAAGCGTCTACGAAGATGTTTTGCGTATTCGCTTGCACCCATTAGTGCCATCTCAAATTCCTATTTATGGCTATATCTACGATGTAAAAATCGGCAAACTAATTGAGGTTCCTGAGGCTATCGAAGTTGGCAAAGCTAACTTTGCTTGAAAATTGATCGACAACCCGAAAGGTAAGTTCTAGATATGACTTTCACGATCTTGCATCGACAGCTTTGCGGCATTTACTTTTAAGATATTTGATTACACTAATGGAAATCAAACCAGTTCTTCATTAGCTATCATTCAGATGCCACTTGTTAAAGCTATGGTTCCGGTAACAATCCGGAAAAATACCACGAGAAAAAAGGGTGTAATGCTCGCTATTACTAGAGGGCCGGCAACCTTCTACGAAAATGCAATATAATTAGTAAATTATTGCAACCGTGGCGAGATAAAAATGATAGACAAGTCCCAAGATTTTCTAACTCAAAACAATCTTATTTCTCGTGGCTGGAAAAAATCAGAGATAGAGGGATATTTAATAAAACCAGATTTTGAAATGAGATACCGAGGGTCTGGATTTTACTACAAATCGCACCTCTATGATATAGAGACAGTTGCAAAAGTAGAAGCTCAAAATAAGATGGAATTGGGTAGTCCTTTGGTGAATACTAGGCACAATTATGTATTCTGGGAAGATTTGTACAATGAGGGATGGACAGAGACGCAACTTAAAACTTTACTCCCTACGCCAACACTAATAAGAAACTGGGATGCGGGAACGGCAACTGCAACACTTAAAGTCTGGAACAAAAACGAAATATCTCATGAATTAGCTTTTTCTGTTTCTAGTTCAGACAAAGAAAAATCTCTGGCACGCCGCAAGAAGATGGCAGAGACTAAACTCGCAACAGCACGCGCAGAAAAAGCTAAGGAACTGGAAATTATAAAAGCTGCGCAAAAGAAAAGCGAGGAAGATTTCCTCAAAGCGATCGCCCAAAATAATCCTCAGTATTTTTTGAAATATATTGGCAACGACAATCGAGTGGTCGTTATCTCAGAACGACATGGGCTAGAAATAAAAAATGCTGCGGCGGATCTAGGTTTCACCACCAATACCCACAGTAATAAGTTTGGCAATCATTGGAGTTTTGGCAGTGCAGAGAAGCGCGATTTATTCGCAATGGAACTTGTTGATTATTTGGCGCGATTGCGTGGACTGATCAAAGATGATGACGATGAGGCGATCGCCGCTTAGTAGGAAAGGCAGAGGGCCGAGGGCAGCTATGCTGAAGGGATAAATCCCTTCTCATGAATGTCCGAACTCTCTCAATACTGCTCGGTTAAGGAAATCAATTAGGCTGAAACCCTTGAAATATCGTTGTCTATGATGCCCAAAAAGGGCTTAACCGAGCAGTATTGCGAACTCTCTGGGCGACCAAAGGGAGCCAAGGGTTTAAGCCCCCCACCAAAATCTCCGATTTGGTGGGGGGCTTGGCAGTGTGGGTCTGAAGCCCACACTGCATTGCAACATAGCTGCCCTCAGCATAGCTGCCTTCTTCACTCCTGATGATGCACACAAAAAAGACTCAGAGGATTAATCTTCTGGGTCTTTTTTGTGGTATATTTTTCGCATTATCTCCACCGCAACAAGCGCGATCGCCCCACAGCCAAATCTCCGCACACTACAATAAAAAGTGCTATATTTGATGCAAAGCACTTACTTAAAATATTTTTTATGTAATTACATCGGATTTCGATTCATTTTTCCAAAGCGTTGTGGTGTATTCCTCTAGCTTGATACAAGAAAACGCTTCTATCAAGGCTGAAAACGCCGAGAGTTTGTCTGTCTTACCATCCGACTGTCCAAAATTCCCCGAACCTCTTTTTTCAATGTCCCACCTGCGGAATTCCTGGGGAGCATCCACTTTTGGCGGATAGACTTTTTTAGATGAACCATATAGTAGGGTTTTTGGAGTACAAGAATTATGTTTCTTCCAAAAGTGGATGCTCCCAATTCCTGTGCCTGACCACTCAATCCATTTAAGTTTAACTTATAACTACTGAGTCTCTGTGTAATGCTGTGATAGTAAAGAAGGTAGTTGGTACATCGAGTCAAAGATTTGGGCTCCACATTCTTCAAGTAGAAAAGCCTCACTTGAATTAGCGTAACCTAAGACCTTCATCCCAGCAGCAACAGCTGCACGCACACCCAAAACGCTGTCTTCTACAACAGTACAATATCGAGCTTGAAATCCCATATTTTTAGCTGCATGTAAGAATAAGTCGGGTGCAGGTTTCCAGCTTCCAATTTCATACGAGCTAAAGATATGTCCTTCAAATCGAGGCAGCAAGTTAGTAACACGCAGAGCTAACTTAATTTTTTCCATCGGCCCACTGGAAGCAACACAAATAGGTAAATTAATTTTGTCAAGAGCTGCCTCTATCCCTTCGACACAAAACAATTCACGCTCGAATGCCTCAGCAGTACGGGCACGAAGCCTGCTCACAAAATCTGGTGGCATCATTCTTCCCAGCCTTTGCTCAATTACAGCAACACAATCAGCCATTTTGCAGCCCTTGAATAATAAAATAGCTTCCTCAAGTTCCAGTGTCAGTCCGAATTCGGCAACAAATTCGACAAGAATTCGATTGCCCAATGTCTCGCTGTCTACCAACACTCCGTCACAGTCAAAAATAACCTGTCCTTGTTCGGATCATTCCACGGGCGAATTAGCCCACATTTCTCCCACAACCTAATGATTGCGAACTTATCAGGCAGTTGAAAAGGGCGAATTTCCATATAGGTCATTAAACTCATTTTCTTAGTACAACGCTTGATTTTTAGAAGCTCATATGACATAATCACTAAACTACACTAATACGGTAGATTTGTCGTGCTTACCTAGAATCCTGACTAAATCAAAAGAAAATTTCTATACTTTTATTATGCAAAGAAAAGAACTTATAAAAATTATTGTCAACGAAATTAGGAAATTAGAATTGGAGCATCCTGTTAGAGTAGGCGTGAGTGGAATTACAGCTTCAGGAAAAAGTACATTAGCGCAAGAAATCGCTTTAGAAATTGTTAACCGAGGCTATCCGTGTATTAAGGCATCTATTGATGATTTTCACCACCCAAAAAAACTGCGCTATTCACAAGCTCTAAGTTTAGCCGATGCCTATTATGAAAATGCTCATGATTACGATGCAATTATAGAACGTCTATTAAAGCCTTTGGGTAAAGGAGGTAATTTGACTTACCAAACCCAGTCTCTTGAGTTAGAAACAGATATTCCCGTAAATCCTGAGCCACAAGTTGCGGCTATAAATAGCATTTTAGTTGTTGATGGCACTTTCTTATTTAAGGAAAAGCTAAATGATTATTGGGATTTTCGCATTTTTGTTGATACTGACTTTCAGATTGCTTTAAAACGAGGTATTCAACGAGACAAAGCACGTCTTGGAGGAGAGTTGGCAACCAAACAAAGATATTTAGAGCGCTATCATAAGGCATCAATAATGTATATAAATGACTGTACTCCAATTTCAAAAGCTCAAGTTATAGTTCATAATAATGATTTTAATTTTCCAGAATTGATGCTTAAAAAAAAAGTTGACAATTTATTTGTCAACATTATTAAATAATACGATGAATGAATTACCTAGAAATATATACAAATTTGCTGCTGCTTGGGAACAGGAATCGATTGTATTTGGGTCTTCCAAGCCCGGTTACTCCTATCAACAAGTGCTTGATTGGGTTAATTTTATGCAACATAAAAATATCAAACGAGTTTGCTGTCTTCTTCCCGAAGAGCAACTAGAGCCCTACACCAATCTTTTAGGAATATATCAACAAGAATTTGGTAGCAAACATGTTTGTTGGGCACCAGTTAAAGATTTCCACTTCTGTGATCTAGAAACACTCACAGAGAAAATACTTCCTTTTTTAATAACCGCAGACAAACAAAGTGAGAAAGTAGTTGTACACTGTTCTGCTGGTGTTAGTCGCACTGGTCATGTGCTAGCTGCATGGTTAGTGAGTGTAAGGGGATTTTCCAATAAAGACGCGATCGCCGCCGTTAAAAGAACAGGCAGAAATCCTTATGAAGCTGTGATTGCATCTGTGTTTACTCAAAGAAATCCCTTTCACATTGCCAAAGAACTTAATTCACTTTTAAATGACTGCCGCCTAGCGTACACGACGAGTGTAGGAGGCTGTAAAACCAGTGCTGAATGAAACATTTATGTTAGCTGCTTGCGGCTTGCCGAAGGCATCGCTGGCAGAGATTTTCGCTTAATTTCCGACATTATTCCCACATGAAGATATTTAAAACTCTCAAAACTTCTCACTTCTGGGAATATGTCTTGATATGCAGCACAGTAATCATCCACAAAGCGGACAGTAGCAACTGGAATTCTGGGCGCTATCATAGATGAACTCTAGAACTAAGTAATTTGTTTCTTATTATACTCTAGCCAGAGTGATGAAAGCTGTTCAGGGGCGATCGCCCCTTATGGATGTAAAGAAACCTTGCGATTTCTTAGGAGAGCGTTAATTGACGATGAGTAGCGATAAGCGCCAGATAGCACCAGGCATGGTGCTATCTATTGACCGATAGTACGGTAAATTCGTTGGCTTACAGTATTTTTAGAGATTATTGCACATACAGAATGCGCAAGGCAAGTATTTTTGTAATTCTTGAACGGCTACATGCACTAGCGCCTGAATCTCTTTATTTAGCTAGCCTAACAATTAGCTATTCGTAAATTTAGATAAACGTATATTTTCTTTACGAAGGGGTTGTACTTTGCCTGGATGTTATGTAATACTGCTAGACAAATCACCTGTTAATCGGTCTATGATTAGTATTTTAGAATCTGTCATTAGTACAGCACAGGTAAATCATTCAGATCCTCCGAGGGTCATTTATCGAGATGCCTTGTCAGGTACCGTACACTCAGGGCAGGCACGGATGCACACCCCACGAGACTTTTACTAATTAAATCTGTACTTTACCCAACTGCAGAGACCGCGATAATTCTGGATTGTGAATGATCCCCATGGATAAGTCTGCGAATTCGAGGGTTTTGTCACAAACGCCGATCAGCAAGAAAGCGCGATCGCTGCTCAGGATTTTGAATACGTAAAATCCCAATTAAACTTTGAAAATTCAGACATCGAGCGACAGCAAGGATTTGCGAAGTTTAAATTCCTGAGGGTAACCTTTGCAAAATTGGTAACGGGAGGTTTTGCCAGACTATGTCTGCATCCGATGTCATGTGCTTTGAGTTTAGCTATTTCGCCTATATAGGTGTCGAAGGCCAATGAGTTACACAATCACAGAGGAATCATCATGACTATTGCACTGGAACGTCTTAAGAAGAAAACACGCTCAGCAGAGATTCGCGAACAACTTGGGTATCCTATCATTGATACTGATGTACATACTCAGGAATTTCCTCCAGCATTCTTGGATTATTTAGAGCAAGTTGGCGGTACAGCGATCGCAGAACGTTTTCAAGACCACTTACCTGGTTCGTCCCGTTCTAAGTGGTTCAAGCAAACTTGGGAAGAACGTCGGGCTTATCGCACGACACGTCCTCCCTTCTGGACTCGTCCTACTGATAATGCCTTAAATTTAGCCACTATTAGCTTACCCAAGTTACTGCATGAGCGCTTGCAAGAAGCAGGTACAGACTTTGCTGTCGTGTATCCCAACTTGGCAACGATGGGTCCGCATATTGGCAATGAAGAAATGCGACGGGCAGTATGTCGCGCAGCTAACACCTACCACGCTGAAATTTTCCGCCCCTATGCTGACCGCTTAACACCAATCGCCAGCATCCCGATGCATAGACCGGAAGAGGCGATTGAAGAGTTGGAATATGCGGTGAAAGTTCTGGGATTGAAAGCAATTCAAATTCCAGGTCATATTCGCCGTCCAATTCCCGCCTTCGAGAAGTATGGTGAGGAAGTAGCGAATGAAGCCATCTGGATTGATACCTTTGGCTTAGATAGCAAATATGACTATGACCCGTTCTGGGCGAAGTGCGTAGAACTCAAAGTTGTACCCACAACCCACTCCTCCGGTATGGGTTGGATAAATCGCCGTTCCATTTCTAATTACCAGTACAACCATATTGGTCACTTTGCTTCGGCGGGAGAAGCACTATGCAAATCTCTGTTCTTTGGTGGTGTGACCTACCGCTTCCCCACCTTGAAGTTTGCCTTTTTAGAAGGCGGTTCAGCTTGGGGTGCTAGTTTATACGCAGATTTGATTTGGCATTGGGAAACCCGCAACAAAGATCACTTGTTGGAGAATAACGATCCCGCCAAGATTAATCGTGAAGAACTGTTAGAGTATTATGTTCGCTACGGTGGCGAATTGGTACATGGTCGCTTAGAGCAACTAGGGAGTGGTCTAGGCTTTCATGCTAACTTGATATCTCCTATTGACCCAGGCGACCAGGATGAATTTGCCAAAGCAGGGGTTAAGAGTCCAGAAAATGTGCGCGATCGCTTCCTAAATCACTTCTACTTCGGCACAGAGTCAGACGATACTCGTGTCGCCCATGCCTTTAACCGCAAAGCCAATCCCTATGGCGTCCGGATTAAAGCTTTCTTGGGTTCTGATTCTGGTCACTGGGATGTCCCCGATATTACTGCTGTGACTGCCAACTCTTACTCTTTTGTTGAGCGTGGCATTATCACTGAAGAAGACTTGCGCTATTTCTTATCTATCCATCCATTGGAGTTGTACACCAGCCTTAATCGTGATTTCTTCAAGGGTACATCTGTGGAAAAAACAGCAGATGAATATCTGGCGAGTGTTGGCTAGTACTAGACTAATTCACAATTCATCATTGAAACAGGAAAGGGTAAACTATTATGACGATAGCTCTAGACCGTCCGACGCAAAAAACCAAGTCTGCCCAAATTCGTGAAAAATTGGGCTATCCGGTGATTGATACCGATGTTCATACCCAGGAATTTGAACCAGCAGTCTTGGATTATTTAGAGCAAATTGCTGGAAGCGCAATTGTCGAACGCTTCAAAGAACATTTACCAGGGGCTTCTCGCTTTAAGTGGTATCAGCAAACTTGGGAAGAACGTTTCGCTTATCGGACTAACCGTCCTAATTGGTGGGGTCGTCCAACTAAAGATACCTTAAATTTGGCTACCATCAGCTTGCCGAAGTTGCTGCACGAACGCTTGCAACAAGCTGGTACAGACTTTGCCGTCGTGTACCCCAACTTAGCAACAATGGCTCCGAATATCGGTAACGAAGAAATGCGACGGGCTGTATGTCGCGCAGTTAATAACTACCATGCTGATATTTTCCGCCCCTATGCTGACCGCCTCACACCAATTGCTGCAATTCCCATGCACACCCCCCAAGAGGCGATTGAAGAGTTGGAATATGCGGTGAAGGTACTGGGACTGAAAACAATTCAAATCCCTGGTTATGTCCGCCGTCCTATTCCTGCTTTTGAGAAGTATGGCAAGGAAGTCGCAAACGAGGTGGTTTGGATTGATAACTTTGGCATAGATAGCGAATATGATTACGACCCATTCTGGGCGAAGTGTGTAGAACTCAAAGTTGTACCCACTACCCACGCTTCTAGTCAAGGTTGGACGACTCAACGCTCAGTGACTAACGCTCAGTATAACCATATTAACCACTTTGCTTTTGCTGCGGAAGCACTGTGCAAATCTCTGTTCTTTGGTGGCGTTACTCGCCGTTTCCCTACCTTAAAATTTGCCTTCTTAGAAGGCGGTTCAGCTTGGGGTGCTAGTTTATACGCAGATTTGATTTGGCATTGGGAAACCCGCAATAAAGAACATTTGTTGAAAAGTAACAACCCTGCCAATATTGACCGCGAAGAACTGATAGAACTGTACACCCGTTATGGTGGGGAATTAGTAGATGGTCGCTTGGATAAACTAGGCAGTGGTCTAGGCTTTCACGCGGATTTAATTGCTCCCTTGGAACCAGGCGAACTAGATGAATTTGCCGATGCAGGAATTGAGAAGCCGGAAGATGTGCGCGATCGCTTCTTGAATCACTTCTACTTTGGCACCGAATCAGATGATACCCGTGTCGCTCAAGCCTTTAATCGCAAAGCCAATCCCTTTGGCGACCGCGTGAAAGCCTTCTTGGGTTCTGATTCTGGTCACTGGGATGTACCTGATATCACCACCGTCACAGCCAACGCTTACTTCTTGGTAGAACAGGAAATTATCACTGAAGAAGACTTACACTACTTCTTGTCGATTCACCCCTTGGAGTTATACACCAGTCTCAATCGTGACTTCTTTAAAGGTACGGCTGTTGAGAAAGGGGCAGAAGAATATTTAGCTAGTCCAGTCAGAAGCCCCCACATCTGACCCTCCGTGCAGTGTGGGACGACGACGAGTCGCCCAACTCTCTCCACTTGGACACTAAACTGGGGAGTGCCTCTCTTAGCTTTTTCTGCCAATCTGGTATAGATTTGACTTGTGCTTTAAGCTCTGAGTCAACCTTAAAGCACAAAGGTGCAGAATCCAGAGCTTTTTCTCCATCTGGTTTCCAACAAAATTCATGGTTTTTCCGGAAAGTCATAGATAAAGCTTTTGAGAAAGATTGGTTGTTTCTATCAATTTCAAAGTTTCCAGGTTGGCTCAAGGTAAGACTGCATCGACCGTTGCCAGATGGGTTTACTCTTAAGAACATTTTGTTAACCCGCAAGGCTGACGGTTGGTATGTAAGTAGAGAACATCAACGTATTGCTCGTTCTCGTCTTGATCATTCTTTTAAAACCGCTCATCGCTTGGTGCGTACTGGCAAGAAAGTTTTCTTTGCTGAAGACCTCAATTTACGCGGTCTTACCAAACGCAACAAAGCCAAAAAAGATGAACAAGGAAAGTTTGTTCCAAATGGACAAAGCGCCAAATCGGGACTTAACAAGTCTTGGCTAGATGCGGGTTTCGGTCAGTTCTTTACAACGCTGGACTACATAGCCTCAAAAGCTGGAGCAGTCGTAGTAAAGGTAAATCCTGCATATACATCACAGTTGTTAAGTTACCGTGATGAATTTGTGTTCATCAACTGTGATGTCAGGAGTTACTTTGACCCAAAAGAATTGCTTGTTGTTGATCGTGATGTGAACGCGTCCATCAACATCAAGCGTCAGGGGCTGGGACTGTTCCCCTGTATAAAAAGCCGGAGAGGGAAAGTAGAAATTGTTTCTACTGCGACAGCTAGTAGTCCGCCACACAAATTTTGACAGGCGGCCAGATAGCTGAGAAACTGGTTGAAAACCCCATCATCCGCTAATGGCAAAAAAATATATCGTTAACCTCACACAAGAGGAAAACTCGTCACTCATCGCCTTAACTAGTAAAGGCAAGACCTGATCGCAGAATATTTAAGCGGGCAAATATTTTGCTGTTAGCAAACGAAGGATATCCAGATCAAGCGATCGCGGAAGTACTGCGTATTGGTGAATCAACAGTACATAGAACCCGACAAAAATTTGTTGAAAGTGGTGTTGAGTTTGCCTTGAGAGAAGAATCACGTGCAGGAAGTAAACGGAAACTGGAAAGGAATTGGGGAAGCGTTTTTGGTGGCAACAGCGTGCAGCAACCCGCCTGACGGACAACAACGTTGGACGATGCAATTATTAGCAAACCGATTAGTGGAAATAGAAGTGGTAGAAAGCATTTCAGATGAAACAGTTCGTAGGTGTCTAAAAAAAACGCTCATTTTGCCCTTGGTTAACAGAACAATGGTGTATTCCAACCGTTGGGGCAGATTTTGTTTGGCGGATGGAAGATGTACTGGAGTTGTATAGCGAACCGCTAAACCCGGATTATCCCGTTGTTTGTTTTGATGAAAGACCTTGCCAATTAATCAGTGAGACTCGTACACCGCTACCAATGGAACCAGATCAACCCCAACGTTATGACTATGAGTACAAGCGAGAAGGTACGTGTAACTTATTTGCCTTTTTCCAACCTTTGATGAACTGGCGGCATATGAGAGTTACTCAACAACGTACAAATCAGGATTTTGCTTTGTGTATGCAATATTTGGTGGATGTACTATTTCCCTTTGCTACCATAATTCGTGTTGTATTAGATAATCTCAGTACTCATACTCCTGCTGCCCTTTATCAAACCTTTGAGCCCACTGAAGCCAGACGTATTCTTAACAAGTTGGAGTTTCATTATACTCCTAAACATGGTAGCTGGTTAAATATGGTTGAGCTTGAGTTCTCCGTACTATCTCGACAATGCTTAGACCGACGAATTCCGACCATTGAGATGTTACAACAACAAGTCGAAGCCTGGGAAATTAACCGCAACCAACAACAAGCTACTGTTAATTGGCGCTTCAACACTAACAATGCACGAGTTAAACTCAGCCGTCTTTATCCTACTCCCTACCTGTCATAATCTCTGTGGTGGACTACTAGTAGGTAGTCAGACAGCAATAGCATCCGTTAGGCAATTTGGTATTGGCAAGTGAAATTAATGAGATTAGTTCGGCTGTACTGCCTTCCCCCACCAAACACATTTAAACGGTTTACCTGTTTTCTTGTGCAATATTTCGTAATGTTTTAGTTCTACATTTTTCCAATCTGATAACAGGTCTAGTAAATAATCTTTAGAGAAAAAATGCATCGTTTGTCCATGGTGTTCTAGTATGTAGTTTGGCTCAAGAACACGTATGATCGGATGACGTTCTGCCCGTAGTTTTGCGTCTTCGGTGGAATTCACGTGAAAAACAAATACTCCTTCAGGGCGTACTATTCGTTGGATTTCTTTAAACAACTCACGTGTAATCTTATCTGAAAACATATGTAAGGCAACATTAGACATAACAGCATCAAAGGCTGCACAGTTGAAAGGCAAGTGTTTTGCCATGTCTGCGACTACAAACTGCACACCTAGTCCTAGCTTCTGCGCTTTCATGCGTCCAAGTCGCACTGCCTCATCGGAAAAATCCATACCTGTAACCGTAAAACCTTCTTTCGCAAGACGCAATGCGTCGTTCCCTGTTCCACAACCGAGGTCAAGCACTGTTTGAATGTTGGTGGATTTAAGAACCGGAAAATGAACCTTCGTCCACTGGGTTCCCCAGTCTAAATCTGTGCCAGCATCCTTCAACTCAGCAAAGAATCGATTCCAGTGGTCGGAAGCAGCGTAATTCATAATGTAGTATAGATTAGCAAGTTTCTGGTTGCTCTATTCTTGACAGTGATCATAGTTCAACTTTGATGTACACATTCAAGTTAAACTTCCCTTCAATATTTTCCCGCTCAAGAAGAGGAGTTGCAATGAAGCCGCGTGTAGTTATCACTCATTGGGTACATCCAGAAGTTATCGAGTTTCTCAACCACAGTTGTGAAGTCGTCGTTAACTCTAGCAAAGAAACTTTACCTCGTGAAGAAATTCTCAGGTTGACAAAAGATGCTGAAGCCCTCATGGTATTTATGCCAGATAGCATTGATGTTGACTTTTTGCAAGCTTGTCCGAAACTGAAAATCATTGCTGGAGCTTTAAGGGGTTACGATAACTTTGATGTGGATGCCTGCACACAACGAGGTATCTGGTTTACGATTGTACCAACTTTGCTAGCAGATCCAGCTGCTGAGTTAACAGTTGGGTTGCTGCTTGGGTTAGCCCGCAGAATGTTAGAGGGTGATGAGTTTGTTCGCAGTGGTCAATTTGCTGGTTGGAAACCTAGATTTTACAGCGTAGGTCTAAAAAATAGAAAACTTGGCATCGTCGGTATGGGTAGCCTAGGTCAGGCTTTAGCAAAGCGTCTTTTAGGGTTTGATATGAGGCTAATCTACAACGATGTTCAGCCTTTACCAGCGGAAAAAGAGAAGACTTTAAGTTTATCTTATGTATCTTTTGAGTCTCTTTTACAAGAAAGTGATTTTGTGGTACTGATGGTGCCCTTAATTACTGAAACTTTCCACTTGATTAATCGAGAGAACCTAGCTCGTATGAAGCCCGGAAGTTTTATCATCAATCCTTGTAGGGGTTCTGTTGTAGATGAGCAGGCTGTTGCTGATGCTTTGGACTCTGGTCATCTTGCAGGCTACGCTGCTGATGTTTTTGAAATGGAAGACTGGGCAAGAGCCGATCGCCCTACCTCCATCCCTGCATTGCTGCTAAATGCCAAAGAAAAAACCTTCTTCACTCCCCATTTAGGCTCTGCTATTCACGATATCCGCCGCGACATTGCTTTAGAGGCGGCGCAAAATATTATCCAAGCGTTACGTGGAGACACTCCGCAGGGAGCCGTTAATCAGCTTTAAAGGTAGACTGGGGAAATTTGAACTACCGTGCCCAACCCCTTTGGGGTATGGACACGGATTCGCTCGAAGTCTTAGTTTTCGACTCCCTAGAGCGCCGGTCAAGTACAAATACTTGACGTAAAGTGCAACATATGCATGTTATGTAAACCGAACTTTTAGGCACTGAGTTTTAATGCGATCGCCCTTAACTAGACTTAAAAATTGAGCTTGAAATAGACGTTTTGTCCT
>Ga0116229_10005628_pt1 | contig 20361 bp, 16 predicted proteins | sample S1TSphgellanicum_3_FD_87313 | JGI IMG/M metagenome (GOLD analysis project Ga0116229, IMG submission 87313) | Host-associated microbial communities from peat moss isolated from Minnesota, USA - S1T2_Fc - Sphagnum magellanicum MG | ecosystem: Host-associated > Plants > Peat moss > Unclassified... | reverse complement strand
CTAAGAAGTGTTATCCAGCAACATGCATTTGAGAAGAGGGGCATGAAATCACCAATAAAATTTAAGCATATTGGCCTCGGCCATTTGCTAATTGAACATTAGACCACATTTTGTAGGTATCCTTGTAAGGAAAGTTGTTAAGTCTGAAAAACTTTTGTGTATACATAGAAACAACTAGATGAAGATGGTTGTTCAATTTATTCTGCACTTTGTTCTTCAAGAATGCAACAAAATTGAAACATTGTTCATCTTCAACAAAACCAAGCACATGAACCATGGCAATCTTTGCCACCCTTAAGTATTCAAGAAAAGCATTAGACAACAATTTTGATGCATGGATCACTCACCATATGCATGTGAGAGGATTGATGATGGTAGGGTTAACCTTGTCAGATGTAAAAACCACAACTTCAACGATGGCTTGAACAATGTTGGATTTCATGGTCAACTTAAACAAGCCTTGTTGAACATCCAAATCCTGACCTGAGAGAATGGCAAGGACCGTAAGGGCAGATTTGCCATCCTTGGGTTGTCCACATGGACACGGGTTATAATAAAAATCCTTTAGCATTTCAAGATGTCGAGGAAATGTCAGAACTGTGACTACTTGTAGCTAGTATTGGGGATAAACAATCCCCATAACATCCATGATTCCTTGTTCAGGAAATCGTGCATCCAATTCAACTATCAAGCCTTCCGCAATCTCTGCCATCCTACATAAAACAAAACATGTCAAAGGTAAAAAGATTAAAAAAAAACCATTTAGGTACATGGTTCTACAAATTTGACATTTAGGCAAATACATAAAAAGACCGGACCATAGTCCATGGTTATGGAATTTTACAAAAGACAAAAAGAAATTACAAGACCATCCCAATTCAAATGGTTCTACAAATTGGACATACGCAAAAAAAATAAGAATACCAAACCACAATTCATGGTTATGGAATCTAATAGAGGTAGAACTTAGATAATATAAAAGGTCCATAGATTGAGTTCATGGTTCTATAAATCTAATAGAGGCAAAAATATAAGAAAATTGAGCTAGTTCATGTTTATGGAAATTTGACAAAGGAAGAAAAGTAATATGTGACCATATGATTTCATGGTTATGGAATCTCACAAAGGCAGTTCAAGAAAAAAAACCATATGAGTTCAACATTCCAAAATTTAACAAAGGCAAAAAGATAATAAGGCATGTAACTTCATGGTTATGGAATTTAACAGAGGCAAAATATAAGAAGATTCATCTAAGTTCATAGTTCTAGAATTTGATAGAGACAAAACATATGAAGATTGAACTAAATTCAGAGTTCTTGAATCTGACAAAGGCTAAACATAAGAAAATTCATCTAAGTTCATAGTTCCAAAATATAATACATGCAAAACATATGAAGATCATGTAGGTTCATGGTTACAAAATTTGACAGAGGAAAAATATAAGAAAATTGATATAAGTTCAAAATTCCATCTAATCTAACAAAGGCAAAACACATGAAGATTGATCTAAGTTCAAAGTTCCTGAATTTGATAGAGGCCAAATATAAGAAGATTGATATGAGTTCAAAGTTCTAGAATCTGACAAAGGCCAAATATAAGAAGATTTATCTAAGTTCAGAATTTCAAAATTTAACACATGCAAAAAATATGAAGATACTTTAAGTTCATGGTTATAGAATTTGACAAAGACAAGAGATAAAAATATCATAATTAAGTTCATGGTTCTGGAATTTAACAAATACATAAAGATAAAAATACCATATGATTTCATTCTTTTGAAATCTAACAAAAGTAAAAAGAGGTGAACACCATCTAAATTCATTGTTTTGGTGTCGCAACCCTAGCTTTGGGCTCGTGACCAAGGCTAAGGGGGTTGCAAGGTTGCGGGCCAAAAGGAAGGAAGCCCGGGAGCTTGAGGCAAGGTCCGGCCGCAAGGAGTCGGCATTTGATGGCCAAGGATCCAAAAGAAAGCAATTGCAATTGTTGAAAGAAAATCTAAATGTCAATGAGGACATTGACCTCTTCTTCTAATGGGGGAGAGTGTCGCAACCCTAGCCTTGGGCTCGTGACCAAGGCAAAGGGCTTGCAAGGGTGTGAGCCAAGAGGAAGCCCGGGAGTCAAGGCAAAGGCATTACAAGGGTGCGGGCTAAGAGAATCTCGGGGAGTCACATCACATACTTCCGAGAGTGTAAGAAAATGTGAAAGAGTGTGAGGGAATGAACACTCACACTCCCAAGGCAACTCCCACTTTGGGAGATGGAGTTTCGGTGGACTCCCGAAACTTCGTAGAACAATTACAGGGGTCAAACCTCAATGTCCGAAATTTCAGAGCGCGATTTCAGGGGCCAAAACTCAATGTCTTGTGGCATTCTTTATACCATTGAAAAGATCTTGAAACGTAGATGTTTAAAATGGGCTCGCATTGCTCATTTGGACATCTGAAACGCAAGTTATGGCCAAAAGAAGGGCTGGGAGTCGAACTGCCAATTTGACTCCCGACCACAAAAAGTCGGGAATCGACCCGATTTACTTAGCTGCAGGGCGCGTGCCACATATCGTTGGAAAGCTCTCGACGAGAGCTACAACTTTGCTTCAGACGGCATCGCGATCCGAGGTCTGCTCGCAAAGTTATGGGGCTCCAAAGTCGCGGGAGTCCCATTTGGCGCGATTTTGGGACTCCCTGTCGGGAGTCCCGGGAAAAATAGCCATTTGGATGTAGCCTCTGTGGAGAGCTGTAGAGTATACTATAAGGGGGAAGGTGGTGGCTTCCCCCAAGTCCGGGCCGCGGTGAGTCTTGTGTGTCCGTGTTGCCCGTGGCTTGTCCTAGCACTAAGGGTGCTCCAACTTTGCACTAACCACTTTGTGTGGGTTGTGTGCAGGCCCGTGTGAGTGATTAAAACTTGTCAACTCTTCCTAGTCCGATCCCAAAGCTCCAACCCGCCCCTCTACCCCTCAAAAGGTTATGAGCTAGGGAGCGTGCTCCGACTCCTCCTTTTCCGCTGCTTTCTACTTGGGCTCACATTTGAGCCCTTTGAGGAGTTGGGAGTGCGTCATTTGGAATTTGACAAAGGTAAAAAGTTAAGAAGACCTTCATAGTTCATGGTTTTGGGATGTGACAAAAGCAGAAAAATAAAAAGACCATCAAACTTCATTTAAAATACTTAAATGAAACCAAATCTACAAAATTCATATCAACAAAAATAAAAAGGGTTGATGTATTTATGTTTGCATTCAACTTTCACAAGTTGTACCACTGTGACAAATGCAATTTATGTCATCGACAACATAACATTTGTATCAGGGCATAATACACCCCAATGAACCCATATCTTTTCACCATTTATAGAAATGTAAGATGTTCAATGAACTCTGTGTTATAATCAGTCACCCATTTTATATGGATTTCTTGGTGGTCACCCTGTAACAATCCATGGAAGGACCAAAACTCATCTCCCAGGAATGACAAAGTGGCATCATAATACAAATTGTATAGCTAACCTTGGCATACCTTGATTGCAGCTATGAAATCAAATATGAAAATATCCCCTCGTTGTGCAAATTTGAGCAGGGTGTGCATGCTTTCCATAATGGCAAAATACACCCTAGCCCAAGCAACATATGAACATCAAAGAGAAGACCCAAATTGGTTTGCACATACACCACACAATGCATAATTACCGATATACATCATTTTTGGGATTTGCAAAACCAAAAAAAAAGATAGACCATGTTATCATGACAATCACCTAGACTAACAACATAAAAATAAAGAAATTTCAAATGTTACATAAATGCAGAATGGTAGTTTAGGGAGAGAGAATACCTTTGCCACATGGATTGTAAAATAGTCAGCTTGCATCACTATAAGCAATGGGTGATATTTTGCCATGATCCTCTTCAATGGATTAAGCATGGACATCCATCTTGTTTTGACATTCTTGAAGGATTTGTTCCCCTTTGTTTTTAGGGTTTGAGCAAGTCTTTGGAATTCAGATGTATTTTTGGTGAATGGTTAAAATAACCATACATGTTCAACATAAAGCCCTCAATCTTAGCAATGAGGGCAAATCTCCCAAGGATTAGATTGCTAAATTAGTGTGGTGTGCAACACAATGCACACCCATGGAAAAGGGGGCCCATGAATCTTTGATTTGCCTTGTCACTTTAGTTTTGTTTCGTTAAAACACGTTCACTCCATTTGCCCCAAAACATAAGAGCTTTTTGGACAGCTCCTCCGAGCTTTTTGGACAGCTCCTCCCTGCTTAACCCCCCACCTTTCATCATAGAGTTCATAATCACCTCAGTGAGGTTGTTAAAACTCGATCCATCAACAATTCGATCAACACATATTAAGATAGGGACCCTAGTTTAGCCATCAACCACGTAAGCATGGACACATATCCAATAACCATTATCTATGATTGTCACTTCATCACAAAAACATGCCAAGAATTGGGCAAATTGTATGGTTTGGATAATGGCTTTTTAGACTTGTTGGTACATAAATTCAACAAGTGTCTAACCAACAAAATCAAACCAATGCATGTTCAGATTATTGGGGACCTTCAAGTTGGCAAACAAGTAATACATTTTTTCATTCCAACATGGGTCAACCATGAGAAAGAATATGAAACAAGGATTTGAATTGAACTATCTTCCGATTCCCCTCTCCCGGGGGTTTGTTGACTTGCTGCAAGACAAAAGTTGGACCTTGTTGGGCCCATAGTTGCATGTTTATCAAATGGGCACAATCCTTGGCAATGTATTCCCCCCCTTTCTTCACCCCAAGTCAAGGTAAGTCACAAATTGCAATCCAATAATCAACATGTTTGGTTAGAGTATCCTTTTTGCATTTGACAATTTTGTCCTTGTTCTCAATGAAGGAGCAAACTTTGCACCTCACAATCCGGATAATCCCACTAGTAGCCATTAATTTTGCTGCCCATTTTGCTTGGAATTTTTTATTACTATCATATGACTTTTTGTGAGGTTTTTTCCCAATGCCATCCACACCAAACTTGTGTTTCTTCCTTGGGGGTTTAGCTTGGGGATCAAATAAGGAGTTTGATAGTTCCACAATGTCATCAAGATCTATGGTTGTAGAATTAGGGATTTCAAAGAGGATTTCATCAGGATGTACATCAATAACATTAGGGATTTCAAGGAGGACTTCAGGTGTTGCAAAAGAAAAACTAGGGTTTTGGAGCTTTGGGGATGTGGTGGCTCCTATTGGGTTCACATTCGATTTTGGGGATTCAAGCTAAGTTCTAGTTAGTGACAATTTTGGCCCACTATCAAAGGAGTTATACGACCTTGGGAACATACTAAAATCAAATACAAGACACAATGACATGGTAAGGGTTGGGTTCTTGGAATAATTGAAGTACTAGAAGATTGAAAAAGACATAGCAAACAAACTAACTTAAAACAAGGAGAGTGGCGAAAATACTATGAGGGGGGGGGGGTCAAAACTAACTGAAAACACAATGAAAGGCGAAAACATTATGAAGAAGTGGGGATCAAAGCTCTTTGAACTCTAATCATTAATAGACAAAACCATTGTGAAGGGGTTGAAATTTTTTGAACCCTACTTCTAGGTAGCTAAAAGCACAATGAAGGGGTCAAAGCTCTTAAAACCCTCTTGCATAAGAATTGACAACTCTAAAGCATAGAAGAAATTGAACGAAAAAATGCACAATGCAAACAAAGCCCTGAAAATCCAAATAAAATCAAGTATAGAATGGTTGAAAACACTATGAGAGGGGTTGAATATCTCTTAATCCTTCCTTGTAAAAGAATAGAAAAAACTTATAGAAGAACAACAAAAGGCTTGGAACAGAAAGGACTTGCATAAGAAGGACAACTCCTAAAACAAACAAATGGTTACAAGGTGTGATTAGGAAACTTACCTTGAGTTTCCCTTTGCAAATCTAAGCCGAAATCCAATTTGCAACCTTTCTAAGTCCCAATCTTGCCATTATTCAAAGCTGAAACGACCACCCACATAATTCTACACAAATCCACAAACACAAGTACAACATCAACCTTCACAAATATCAAACAAAAACAAGAACTTGAAATTGGAAATGAGTTGAAGGATTGGGAATTGAGAGTGATCGTTTCAGCTTTCAAGCATAGCAAAAAGTTGTGTACACACACCGCACTCTTGAATAGCTGGTAGTAAGTAGGAATGAAAAAGACGATTTAGGCAATCCCAACCACAAGAGGAGCAAATCTTGACGATTTGCACTAAAGGAGCTTGCAACAAGTTTGGTGAAAGAATTGCACCTTGGAGCACCATTGTTGGTGATGGCAACAACTTTGTGGGAGCAACAAGGCTCCAATTGAGAAAGCTTGCAGTTGCAAAGGGCGATTAATTTTAGGGTTTTGACAAAAAAAGGGCGATGAAGTCACATTCTTGCTAGCTACATCAACAGATTTTCCGGTGATCTAGTCACATCCGATGGATGTACAATAACAACCTACACATTCATCCAAGAATGATGATGGCGAACTATATCCTATACATCCTACTAGCGCCATCGCACCACCTCAACAAATGTTGAATTCTGGCCACAGATCACCAGAAAAAAAAGGCTGATCTGTACATTGCCTCTTCACCTCCCTCTTTCATAGAGGGAAAGAAGGCCCTCCTGGCACGGCATTAATGCCTTTGCCGTCAGAGCCAAGGGCGCAGTCTGAAGTTCAAGGGCAATGCCCTGACAGCAGGGGCTTCACCAGTGTAACTAGGGTGTGTCACACTGTGGCCTTGCCATTTCCATTAAAAAGCCAAAAGAAGAATTATGGAAACTCAAATATTTCACCATGCAAAAATATAATTTTCAAAAAATCCTCTAAAAGAAACCAAAATCCTTCAAGACATTACAACTCTATAACTAATCTCAAGTTTCAACACAAGCCAAAATATCATCTTTCAAAAATCCTCATTTAAAAATAGACCTATTACTTGGGGGCCAAAATCCCTTAAGCTCTCTATAATGAATCTAAACACAATATCCTTGCCTACCAAGGAGCTCCTCAGCTCGATGGCTGAAATTGATTGCAACCAAATGATCGCTACTATTGCCTCTCAGACAAATGCACCCACCACAATGGGATTTCCGTGAAACCTAAAAGTGTCAGCCCAGGTTGGGGGATATGCACTCGGGAGGTCCCCAACTAACAAAGCAGGTGCTGGGCCGAGCTTGTTATGATGAAGAAGTTGTAGTAGGTACACTCTTTGTAAGCTGACAAGCTTTGTTGCAAAGGCCAATCCTCATGTTCTCCTAGTTTTCATAACTTGGTTGAAAAATGGGAAATGAGCTGAAATCATCAAAAGAAAATCCATTACTACTCTTGTGGGGGTGCTATAACATTCGTTTGGTTTGAAATATGTATTTTTTTGGCCAATGTTATATATTTTCAAGTGCTTGATTCTTTACAGTAAAACAGAGACCCTGACTTTGCACCATCATTGAACCAGTAATTTTTTTTCTTTCCCTTGTGAATTTAAAATTTAAAACACAAAAGGTATTTGATTTTTGGGGGCCGGGGGAATTTAATTGCTAGGATACTGCATTAGGCTCCAGTAGGAAGTGAAAATACAGAAGGCTGCTTAAATTCTAAGTATTTTTGTATCACATAAATAGACAAATTTGGCTAAACCATCACATATATAATTGTTACGTTCATAGACAAATTTGACTAAACCATCATATAGATAATTGCCATGTTGATAGAAAAAATTGGCTAAATCATGATATAGATAATTGACACCTTCATAGACAAATTTGGCTAAATCATTGTTATAGATGATTGTCACTTCAATTACAACACAAAATAGAAAAATAAAAAAGAAGAGCCTACTACCCTGCAATGCACTTTGTATTGACAGAATCTCAGCAGATACTGGGTTGATGGGATTGAGTCGCGATTCCCTCGCCATGCTTGTGCTTTTCAGCTCACAACTACTGTTGTGCAATGCAGCCATGAAAACCACAAGTATGGGACAACCATATAGCTTTTGTACATGAATTAGGCTAATGGGGTTTGGAGTTAATGGGGTTTGTACTTCACACAACAACAACGGAAAATGGAAAGTTAGAGTGAGCAAATTGACTTGGGAATAGAGGAATTGAAGTTAGGTGTGATTTGGAACCATGCATGCAACAATTCCTAAACAGGCAATTCACCAGCCACAGTGAACCAGCACTCACCAGGTACACACCATAGTGGATGGATGGATGGATGAATGGTGTTTGGCCAGGAATAAAGCACTTTCTCATCCACATGTACCCTAGCAATCCACAGTGATTAGCTTTGTACTATCCATCCCTAAGCATCCACCTACCTAATAGCCATGAACTGGCTTACCTAGTAGGTAGTAGCCACTTTCATTTCTTACCTACTTACCCATGATGCTTAACCTTACCTAGGTAGTATGAGGGTAAGTACAAGGGTTTAAGGATAGGTTATCAAGGTGGAAACTTGGATGCTTATGTGTGGATGACATAAGGTGTTCCCAATGGATGGTGCACATATGATGATGGGGGGCACTTGTGTGGGTCCAGGTTCACATACGCCGCATACTCCCACATTGATGATACTATTATATACCCTGAAGCACATGAAGAATTTTCTTCGTGTATTTGGAGGGAGCATTATATCCCTCCTAAAAGGAGAAGGCGGAGCATTGTATCCCTCCTAAAAGGAGAAGGCACGGGAATTTAACACCTAATTTTTAGGTGTAAGATCCCTTCCACTCTTAAGGAGTAAACTTAAAAACCCTTCCACTTTTATGTGTCATGAGGCTTGCAACTTCATAATGGTTATATTTTACTTGGGAAATGTTATATTTGAATTTAGTTTAAGGATGGAATGTTATGTTTAATTTTTGAGAGGGAAAAAAAATTGGAGGTTTTTTGAATGGGCCTATAGCCTAGAAAAGGTTCAGATCTATGATAATTAATTTTGAATAAGTCCATATTATCACATAGGTGAGTTGCATTACTAAAGTCCCACATAACATTCGCATGTTATATACAAAATTCAAAAATACAAAAAATCAAACTTGCATATTTTGGGTTAAAGATCATTCACATGTCTCAAAATTGATCCTTAAGTGAGTTACACCCATTTCGAAGTTCATCACACATATTCAAGGACTTTCTTTTATGAGGATTGATCACCCAAAACACATATGTTTATTTTTATGAATGTTTTTGCAATTAAAATGACAAATAAATATTATTGCAATGTAGGTTTGTTACCCCAAAAAAAAGAAGAAGAAAACTTATCCCATTGCTGAACACAAAACAACAACATGAAATTATGAAAATAAGAATATGAGCTAAAAGCTCCATTCACAACCAATTATATATTAAAAAAATGAATAAATCAATTTTTTTTTCAATCTCAGTCATCAATTACAAATCATTAATATTATGTCACATGTTATCCTTCTAAAAATATCATTTAAAAATAAAAAATCATTCAATTATTTGAATTTTTTCCTTTAAGATCTAGTCAAGTTTAAATAATTCATTTAAATACTGTTTAGCTCAAAATAATTAATTAAATTATTCATAAATTCAAGCTTATGTCCTTAGTGAAATATTTTCAAGATATGATCCATAAGTTGATTTATTTATTTTCATATTTTTTCATCCTTCTATTTTAAAATCACATTATTATTTATTTATTATTTTTGCCCTGAGTAACTCATCTCAGTGTTATATAATCAATGTAGGTTACTTGTTCACCCAAGGTCACTTAAAAATGTACGGAACATATGACCATACTAAGTTGACAACAACTTTTAAATCAATTATATTATTTGAAAAAAGTTGAAATGTCAAATGTTGTTAATAACAATATTTTTGGAAAGAAAATATTCAATTTATTGAAATGAAAAAAATAAAAAATAATTGATTAATTGATAGAGGTGTTGAAGCAATTGGAGAATGTCCAAGCATATATTTGAAGGGCACTTTATATTTTCAATATTCCTCCTAAAAAAAAAAGGAGGGATATTTTCCCTACTCCTTAAGAGTGGGAGTGATCTTACACCTAATGTAAAGGTGAAAAGAAAAAGTGTATGTTCCTTCTCACTTTTAAGGAAGAGGTCTTATAGGTGTAAAGATACCTTAACTCTTAAGGAGTAGGTGTAAGAACTAAGGATCGGTTTGCACCTCATTTGCCTTCATGAAATATGCATTTTGCTCAAGTTCTACAAATAACCTTCACTTTGTGTTTTAATATTGGAAAAGCCCATAGGTGAAGGACATTTACAAAACTAAGGGTGAACTTGGCTACTTTCATCTTGTCCTTTACCATGGGGAAAACCAATGGGTGGGGAACATTTCCAAAATGAGGGGCTTGTCTTGATTTTGTTTGCTTTGTGCTTTATGATGGGAAAAGCTCCTTCTCAAAATGCAATATTGAATGTGATTATTGTTAAGTATCAAGAGGTATTTACCAATGTTGCCCAATTTTGCTTTCTATCATAACCAACTAGGTTGGTTATGTATTTTTTATTTTTGGACCACACAAAGTGTCAATATGATTTAAATTTGAAAAAAAGAGAGAGAGTTGCTAGTTATCAATTTCAACATCAAAGTAATGCCTTTGATTATGAATTTACTTGATTAATGATTAATTAGGCACAATAGTTAATTTTGGACTACCCACTTTGAGAACTGATAGTTATATTTCTTATGTAAGGTAGGTTATAGTTTTTATTTTATTTTATTTATTTATTTATTTCTGTTTTCTATTGTAAACACTATGAACCTTTACGATTTTGGCCCAAGTGGGATCATCTTCAAGATTTTACAAGATCTAATTTTTGAAAAAACATATTCAAGCTTCTAAGAAAGACAACTTTCTGCACCCCCAAAAAAAAAAAAAAAAAAAAATCAATTGTGAAAAAGTCTTATTCATCCAAGTGTGAATGACCTCAAGTGTCATTGACCCCAAGGGTTAAGATATGAGATATGAAAGAATATTAAGCTTTGCGGTGTAAAAAGGTCAAATGAAAGATTAATACGATAATACAGCATGCAATTGATTGATTGAAAAAATAAAAATAAAAATAAAAATTAATTTTCAAAACTGAATTTTAAATTCAATAACCTTTTCTTTGCTCATCCCAAAATTGTGAAATGATCACCTTGCACAGCACAATGTCTTGTTGAATGCTTTTGAAGGGTATCAAAAGCATAGTGTGGAGGCCCATAGTTTGGGAAAGTTAAGGGTTAAGATGCGATCACAAAATAAACAAATAAACACCTTTCTTTATATATATATATAGATATATGTTTAGGGTTTAGACAAATAAACACCCATCTTTATATATATATATATATATATATATATAGATGTTTAGGGTTTTAGAATTGATAACATATTTGGATGAAATTCCAATTATTTGAGTAGGTTATTAAAATTTGATAATTCAATATTTGGCCCACAAGGGTTTTTGTGGGTTGTTGGGATGATATGTACCAACAAGTGAGTAGTAGGCTTTCTAGGGGGTTTTCAAAGAGCTCGATAGGATGGACTAGTAGGGTATTAGAAAGGATATAATCCAATGTTTCTTTTTAAATAACCGGCCAACAGTGGTCTTGTGCTTTATCGAGTGCTGCTGCTGCCGTTGCTTCTTCTTCTTCCTCTTCTACTTCGTCTTCTTCTTGTGCTGCGCAAGCTTTTCCGGTAACAGCAACAAAAGACTAAACAAAACACCAATCCCACCACAACAGTTGCATTGCATTTGCATTTGTACTGCAGGAGCTGCTTGGCTGCAGCAGATGGGGAAAGAAAAGCCTTCTTCCTCCAACAATCCCGCCATATATTTGCTGCAGCACTTGTGTCAGTGAGTCTTGTCAGTCCTGTCAGACAAGCTGCTGCTGTTGCTGCTGTTCCGTTGTAAAAGCAATCAAGCGAGCACCTTTCCTTCCATGCTCTTCTCCGCCAAGAAAATAACAGTAGCATTCTCCGGCAAGAAATCAGGTGCATTGTCGTTGTCTTGTGCCATACAAACACACCACCGCACACTTGTTTGCTGCCAAACGTTTCACCAACGAGTCGGAACAGACGCAGAGACGGATACAGATAGAAGAGAGATACGCACACACGCGCACACGCACAGAGAGAGAGAAACACACATAAACGCGCACAAATAGACAGAGACAGAGACAGAGAGATACACACACACACACACATATGCACGAGAGAGAGATTGTGAAACCAGCTTACAATCCTGTTGTTTGTGAAATCGTTACTATTATCTCGCGTTCTTTGGTAAGTGTAGTTGAAATCTGTAGTCATTCTCTTTTCCAAATCTCACGAGATGCTAATGTTTGTGGTTTCGTGCAAGTGATTCGGCAAGTTCTGACATTCTGTTTTGAATGAGTGTTTGTTTTGTTTTGTTTTCCCTTCTTGTTCTCTCTCTCTCTCTCTCTCTCTCTCTCTCTCTCTCTCACAGAGCAATAGCGATGGCTTTCGTGCATGCAAATGTAGTTAACGTCGTAGTCCTTTCTGACATGTTTATGTTGTTTTTGCATTTGTGCCGCAGTGATGATCTTAAAGGCCGTGGGTCATGGCGCATTGTAAGTGTGTGTGTGTTTCTGTTTAGCTTTTGTTGTTGTTCTCGCATTCGATGTTGATGTTGCATTTTTGTAGCAGTGATCGACCGTCTAAAATGCGATAATACATCAAAGCGCATTTGTATTTTGTGTTTATGTGTGTTTGAGTGTGTGTGTGTGTGTTGTTGTTGTTTTGGGCTTCGGTGTTAACTCGTTGAGGACGCAATTTTTCTTTTGTTGCAGCTCTTCTTCAAGAGCTTATTATCACTGTAATAATATTGATGGTTGTTGAACTTGGATTGTGCAGCTGAATCGGGCGCTGGCCACAATCTCTTTGCTTTGTGAGGAGAAGTAGGCTTGTTGAAGCACCGACTGCTTCTTGAAGAAACGCTGGAGGTGAGCGCGCTCCAAAGGGAGTGGCCAGAGGTCTCTTTTGTCGTTCTTTTATGGTTTGTTCGGAGCTCTGTTTTCTTGGTCGATGCATGCTTTTAGCATGCTGTTTGTGAGCAGAAGTTCGGCTTTGCAGTTGTGATTCCTGCTCTGCTTTTCGCACTACTGGCAATGTGTTTTCGATTTCGACACAATGCTGCTGCTACTACTGTATTGTGGCGAAGTACCTGCTAACTTCTTCGTCTCACAATCGATATCATGTTCTCTTCGGCTCTTGAGTGTTCTTCCGCTTGCGAAAATCACGTTTCGAGCGCTTTGTTCCCTCCTCTTTCTCTTTCCTTTCTTTTCAGCAGATCCCTTGTGGGTACTGGGTGTTTGTGTATTCATGAACTGCTCCAAAGTGTCCCGGAATGGTTCGAAAATTGTTGCAGGCGGTGGTGATAAACAGATGATACTGAAGCAAATAACTGCCGAATGGAACCACCACCACTTTTGGTGAAAGCTGCATGAGTGCTGTTCAAGAACTCACACCTCTTGAGCTTTCGTTGACGTTTGTGTGTCTCTGTCTGGCTTCAGATGAATCACCCAGGATCGTGCATCAACAGCAACAGAGTTTCTTTCCAGTCACCTTCTCTTACGGACACTCTCCAGAGCTGTATCGATTCGAGAGCAAGCTCTCTTCACTGAGAAATTGGGAGTGAGATGTGATACAAGCTGCTGCTCTGAGGACTCGACCGACCCACACGCGGGGACTACAGCTGCAGGTTGCAACCAGAAGTCCAGGTGGTTTGCTATCTAGCTTGTAGCAATTGCTGACATAACGGTGCAGCATTCCTTCGTGGCGGAAAAAGATGGGGAATCCTTCCCCAGGTTCCAAACTCAAGAAGACTACAACGCCCTCAAAGACGACGACAAGTCATCGCCACCCACATTCTTCTTCTGCAACCCTTCCCGGAAGTCTTGATCGTCTTGGGAAACAAGATGTGGCTTCTCCTGAAAGGGGTAGCAATGGAGCTGGAAAATCTGTAGCTAGCTCCACTGTAAGCCCTGGTGGAGGAGGAGGATCTGGGGAGAAGGGTATACAGTCACCTGCTGTGAAAGATATTCGAGTAATAAGAAGGAGATCCAGATCTTCTTTGGGAGGTACAGACGATTTTGTGCAGCTTGGCATTGACTTCAATCAAGGCAATCCGCCTGCTGATGAGAAGAAGATCACTGGACCACCTGTTGAAGAGAAGAAGCACCCTTTTCTCCTCGCACGAGGTATGTTGCTGCCGTCCAGAAATGTCACTCACTGTTGTTTTCTGTTGAGAAATCTATGAATGTTGTTTGGCAACCTCAAGGTAACCCCACTAGCTTTGAACAAAGACATCAACTGGTGCTTGCTATTTCATCCTATAAATTGAGACATTTTGCAGAATGGTCAACACATTTTCATAGCTGATTTTGGAAGACCAAATACTGGACTGATCTCATAATAGTCTTTTACAAAGAGGTGTCAGCGTACACAAGTGCCTTGCAATCTATTCCTTGAAGTGAGAAGAGTGGTGAAATTTTGACCTCAATGTGCATTACCATGGATGGGTTCAGGAGGGCTTGGCAGAAATGGTGTGCGATCTGGTAGTCCGTCTCAGCCAATGCAATCTCCTGGGGCAAAACAATGCACAACTTCTACACCACCTGGTAAAGAGAAGACAGCACTAGCACGAGCTGGATCTGGATCCACTTCAGTTCTTTCACCAAGAAAACTCGATATGACCAGCAGAAAAGCAGAGAAGGAACACTCTTTAACAGAGACCCCAACAGTGAAACGAGTGCAGGGGGATTCTGTTGTGATTGGACGATCGAAGCAGAACCGGAGTGTGAAGCTTCAAGGAACAGGGAAGTTGGTTCCTACTGAGAATAGTTGCCCTCTCCTTGCATCCACTGATGTTCTTCATCCGTCAAAACCTGGTCAGTTTCATATGTCCACCCTGTTATTGCTGTATTGGTTTCTCCATTGTGTTGTGTGTGTTTGCAAGCTGTAGAAGAAGATTATCAAATTTTGGAAGAACTGTGGATTTTTAGATTATGGAGGTTGTGGGATGGAAGGGGAATGTCTCTGTGTGGCTGAGAGAATGAGAAAGATTTTGCTGTTTGATTCTCAGGCTCATGAAGCAGGATTTTTGTTTCACATAGCTCACTTGGTGTTCCAGATGTTGTTATTTAGCTGGTTGAAATCTTTTTGATGGCAGTAGTACTCCTCTTGAATTTACCCCAGCCTTACTCATGACTTGAACTTGAATCCTCACACTCAGCAAGTGTTTTGCTTGCTGCACAGACCTTGAAAGGAGACTGATATCAGAAGGATTGGCAAGTGAAGTCTTGACCAGGCCAGAGATTCCAGACTCTGTAGAGTTGCCAGCTTACAGCAATAGTAAGGAAGTTGATCATGTTCAAAATGACCACTGGCAACTTCCTACTGATGCAGAAGAGAAGAGAAGTTCAGTAGTTTGTACCGAGTTGCCACCAAGCCTCAACTATGCACAACTGGGACAGCTGTCCTCAGTGTCAGGTATCAACTCAGAGACAAGTTCTAGACAAGACGAGGAGACCCTAACTTGCTCATACTTAGAGGAAATGAGCAATGTTGAGGATAACCATAAAGCTCTCCACAGTTCAGATCCAGGAGAATGCACTTCAGCATCCACAATCTCCATATTATCGCTGTCTGCACAAGTGGTTCCCGGGCAGCAAGAGGAGCAGGTGGTTACACCAGATTTTGAGGTTAGAATCCAAGGTATGGGTTGCTTGCCTTTGGGGAAAGTTGCGGATGTGGAGAACCTCAGAGAAGAAAAGCTGGACAGTGCAGACACTGATGAAATCAAGTTAGCTCTCCAAGCTTTACAGTCACTTTCTTCAGACCTTGCTTGTGAGCAGCAAGGTTGGAATGAAGGTGATATTGAGGAGCCCATTGTCAGTGTAGTGAATGACTTCTCAATATACCAGGCCCCCATTAATATCAGGGGTGTGCAAGACAAGAAGGCTGATCTGCAGATTGCAGATTCAAGGCAAAGTGCATCCATTCATGCAATCTCTTCAGAGGCAGCCTCTGAAGATATCTTGGAGGAGTTTAGAGCAAACCCAGAGAAAGGAATCCCAACTGGGTTCCTGTCCGATAATGTCCTATATTCTTCTGACTTATTTCATACTTCTATAAATCTGGTGAATTACACTGAGGTGGATACCAACAGTGATGCATTGCCTGCTCATGAGCAAGAAGCTGTGGAGTTACTTTCACACACATCACTTGAGAGGAAGTCAGTTACACTTGATGTTGACAAGGATTGTGTAATAGGCAAAGACCTTGCGAAGGCAGGTTCTCTGCTTATGGTGCTGTCACCAGATTCAGCGTGTCACTCGGCTCAGAGCAGTGGAAGTATGCATGATTCTAACCAGGAGTTGACTGCAGCCACAATGATGGAGGCCCTGGTCTATCCAAGTAAATCTCATCCTGATGTTCTTGGTGGAATGGAGGAAGACTTGCATGCTGTGGGGACCCATTCTGAATGTGCAGCATGTTCTCCTGATGCTTCACAAGTCATTATGCCTCATGAACATGACCAGGAAATGCATGAGAACAAGATTTCCACTTGCCAATCAGGATTGCAAACAGACTCTCTTGGTAGTAAGCATGACATCCCTTCAGAAGAGATAATAGTTCCACCTAATGCTACCAAGGAGATTGACATTCAATCACAAATGTCTGACGTGGCACAACAGTCTGAACTGGATGTACAGGAGCCCACATCTGTCACTGATGCCAATCAGGAACACGGTGCCACCTCAAGGATGACTTCTATGGTGTTTGCTATATCACCTTCTTTGGACACATCTCATGCAATTTACCATGTATCTCCCATGCCATGCCCTAAGCAAGAGCCCGAAGCTACATCAGGGAACATCAGGCCAGCTTCTTTCACCCTTGGAAAGCTGGTTACCTCAGACTTGGGGCTTGAGGGATCTGTTTTTAAGCAGGAATCTAGTGATATCTTCCTGGAGCCAGACTCATGCTTCCATTATCATTCTTTAGGACCCGAGTCATCACAAGAGTTAGAGCCAGCCATGTCGTCCTCTTTCAACGAGGAGATATCAAGTTCCCCTGATGATGAAGGAGCAGCTATGAACAGCAAGGAACTACCCTCCTCTACTCCAGACGCTGGTGATGGGGATCCTGCCTTTGAACTTGAAAAATATCCTGAGAGGGAAGAGAGTGCCACAAACGAGCTTGTCTTATCAAACATCCCCCATGTGAACCCAGTCCAATTGGATCAGGAGAGTTCTGTTGCACTCAATTCTTTCCAGAAGTCATCTGCTGCAGATCACTCAGTTGAAATGAGATCAGACAAGGTAGTTGCCACTTTGATTTCCAGTAAAGGCAACAAGGATCTTGTAGAGGCTGCAGTCTCCAAAGTTGAAACTTGTGAGGACTCTGCTGACGGTATGATGGATCTGAGTGGAAGTTTGGAACCACTGGATTGCCAAATGTCTGCCAACTGCATTTCACCAAAGTTCCAAGAGGTACCAGAAGAAGGGGGGACCAGCATTCCCAAGAGTATTGCATACACAGAGGAAGAAGCTACAAACAGTTTTCATGAAGGGAACACAGCATCTCTGCTTGATGAACTCTTGGATTGCACAAAATTTGAAAATAGCAGCACTTCACCAAAAATCTATCATATTTCTAAGGAAGGGTTGACTGAGAATGGTGCAGGTGGAGAGGAAGTTATACACAATATGGATATTGTCAGTGCAGCATGTTTGCATCAGGAAGCATCAGATTGCCAAAACACTGAGAACTGCACTTCACAACAATTGCAATCATCTCAAGGGGTGATGAATTCTCCTGAGGGTGTTGCTTGTGCAGAGGAGGCTGCAGACATTGTAGATGAAGGGAGCACAGCATGTCTTCTTCGGGAACCTCTGGATTGCCCAAAATCTCAAAATTGTCCTTCACCTGAAATTCATGGAGTATCACAAGAAGGGGTGGCCAATACCTGTAAGAATAGTGCATGTGCAGAGGACACTACAGACAATGTGGATGCAGGGAGTAGAGTATTTTGTCTTCAGGAACCACTGGTTTTCCAAAATCCTGAAGACAACACTGCACCAAATATCCAAGAAGTATCAGAAGAAGGTTTGACCAATGTTCCTGAAAATTATGCATATGCAGAGGATGCTACAGACAGTGTTGAGGAAGGGAGCACAGCTTGTGTGCTTCAGGAACCATTGGATTTCCCAGAATCTGTGAACTGCAGTCCATCAAAAATCCAAGTATCAGATGAAGGGGTTACCGCTGTTCCTGAAAATGGTGAACTTGAAGAGGAAGCTACAGATATTGGTTGCCCAAGTTGCCCACTTCAGGAACCACTGAATAGTCTTAAATCTGAATATCTCACTTCACAGGACATCCAGGTAGTAGAAGGGATTACCAACATTTCAGAGAAGGATGCATTAGTAGAGGATGCTACAGATAAGTTTGATGAAGGGAGCAAGGCATATCTTCTTCAAGAAACACTGGATTGCCCAAACTCTGAAAACAGCACTTCACCAGAATTCCAAGCAGTCACAGAAGACAAAGTGACTAATGTTACTGAGAATGCTGGATGTACAGAGGTGGCTGCAGGCATTGTGGAGGAAGGGAGCACAAGAAGTCTGCTTCAGAAACCACTGGATGGTTCAACATCTGGAAACAATTCTTCACCAGAAATCCATGGATTCTCAGAACAAGGGGTGACCAATGCTCCTGAGAATGATGCAGGTGCAGAGGGGTGTCCAGACTTAGGGGATGATGGGAGCACAGCATACCTGCTTCAGGAACTAGTGAATTGCCCAACATCTAAAAACATCACTTCAACAAAAATCCATGAAATACCAGAAGAAGAGGTGACTGCCCCCACTGAGAATGATTCACTTGCAGACAAAGTTAGAGGCAGTGTGGATGGAGGAAGCAGGACATGTTTGCTTGAGGAAACAGGTTTGAATTCTTTACGGGTGGGGTTTGGTGCACCATTAATACTTGTGAAGGCTATACAGGAAGAGACTGAGTCAGCAGCACAGAAGGACCTGATGCCAGCTGATGGAGGGCCTGTTGAGAAACTGCCATATACCCCAGAAATTGAAAGGGATATGACTCCCATGACAGAGAATGCACATCATTTGCATGTTGATACACAGGATGAAGCTAAAGGGGTCACCATCCATCACGGACTAGGCGTTGATGAGAAGGTGAGAAACTATTTCTGTGTTTAAACATCCTTGAAACATATCTGATTCCTGTTTTGTGAGGAGCACAGGCATGAGAGGCAGTTTCCATGTTCTCTATCCTTCCTGCAGAATGTGTGGAGAAAATTGATACTCACATCTGTCCATTGCAATGTGATGTGATGAATATTTAATACTCTTTATCTGGACTCTTGCTTGGGCAGTTTCAATTTATAAGAGAACCTTGAGTGAATTGGATTTTGAGCTGGATTTGTTTGGTATGTGGCAGGTGAGTTCAACCACAGTCCAGGATCTTCCTGCATATGAAGCTTCAAGAGAAACTGACAACAAGCTCGAAAATCTGGAGGCAGTTGCTGGTCATGGTGTTGCACCCTCACCAACAAAGCATCAAGAGATAAGAGCAACAAGAATGGCAGGATCTGATGCCATTCTGGTGTGGGAAGGAGGAAAAAGCACTGGAAACACAGATGGTGTGCTTGGGAGTGCAGATGAAGAGATGAACAAACAACTGAAAGAGAAACTGGATAATGTTGAAGGTCCTGTTGAGGGTCTTGAAGTGAAGTGTTTAACAGAGGAAGATCCAGGCATCTTGGAGGAGGAGAAGAGCCCCAAGTCGGGTCTATTTCTGAAGACTCTTGCCAGTCCTGAAGGTATGTTTGTTTTCATGTTCTCTGTTTTCTCGATAGGCGTTCTTCAGATAAGTCCTATGCTCACAAAACTTGAATGAGGGCAGAGCAGGTATAATTGTTGTGGGTTTCTATGAAGAGGACTTCAGGAGACAACCTTGAATCTTGATCTCCCTAGATTAAAATGAACTCTAATCTTGAGTACTGTTCTGATTTGTAGTTGGACCTGCAATCGTGTGCAAGTGCAGTACTGAGAAAGTCTAAATTTCTGGGACATTTTACGTGTGATAAGCTTGTCATGGGTCCTATCACTTTGCAGTCAATCCATTGTCTCTTCAATTTTCAGTTCCTATATCTCTCAGAGTCCTGATATTTTGCAGTCTATTCCATTTTCTCTTTGCATGTCCATATGTCTCAGAGTCCTAACATTTTACAGTCCATTCCATTGTCTCTTTGCAGGTCCTTTATCTCTCAGAGATCATGTCTTTGATTCATCT
>Ga0116229_10005626_pt1 | contig 20361 bp, 11 predicted proteins | sample S1TSphgellanicum_3_FD_87313 | JGI IMG/M metagenome (GOLD analysis project Ga0116229, IMG submission 87313) | Host-associated microbial communities from peat moss isolated from Minnesota, USA - S1T2_Fc - Sphagnum magellanicum MG | ecosystem: Host-associated > Plants > Peat moss > Unclassified... | reverse complement strand
GTGCAGATTATGCTAAATTATGTTGCTAGCAGCAGAATTTGCAGTAGTGAAGATTATGATACTTGTTATGTTGCTAGATTCCACTAGGAACTTGGAAAGGACAGTCAGGAGATACCAATTCTTCAGTGATTTGCAAGTCTTTTTCTATTTCTATCTCTTTTGTGTCTGTCTACCTACTATGGTCTTCCAGAAGTATGGAGCATCGGGACCTTATTCAGAGGCTGGCAGAAGACTAATCAGCAGAAGAATTGGCAGCAGTGCAGCAGATAATTATGCTACTAGATCCCTAGTATTAAACCCTAGAAAACACCGATTCCTCAGCGATGGAGTACTTAGGAGTAGTCTTTCTCCAGAGATTATACCTGCAAGACGTTGCAGGGGTACCATAACACTAGATAAGCAGTGTTGCATGATCTGCTGCTGCAGGATTGTTTCAGAGATGGCCCTTGAAGATGCCATTCACGTTCACGTCCACCATGCCACCGCCCAAGAAGTTGGGAATGATGACGATAGTATCGCCGTTCTTCACATTCACGTAAATCGGTTTCTTGGCTTCTTTCCCTGGCAGCGAGACCTCCACTGCTGTTTCCTTCGACCCTGGCTCCACATTCACGTGCACAGGCAACGGCCCAGTCGCCACCTGCACGTTGCCCCCTTTCACATACACACTCACCGGCACCAACGCTTCGTTGAGCACCGTGACAGATGACGCAGCTGCAGCTTCGGCCTTCCCTGCACCCCACATCGATACCGCTAGCAATAAGCTCATCATCAACAACAACGTCACGACATGCCCACGACGTCCAGCTGCTATTGATCTCGCCATGATAATTTCTCTTCTCGTTTCCTTTTTTTCTGTTTTCTAAATCAAAATTGAAGTTCTCTGATCACCGCAAGACTGTGATCTTGATTGCAGCAAACCAACAACAAAACAAAACAAAACAAATCTACAATTCACAAACACCTCCACGAACAAACTGAACTTTTGTTGATAGAATAAATGCAACAGCTCCGGGGAGGGGGTGAAAAAAAAAGCACTTATGGCAATTTACATATTGAGAACAAACGTAGGCAAGAAGAGCGACAGATCGGGAAGCATGTGAAAGAGGGGAGAAGAGTCACTCTCGCGAAGAAGAAGAAGAAGAAGAGGCGAAGAGGGCGAGAGAGAGAGTTGGTATATATTCTGTTAGAAATGAAAGGGGGGAAGTGGGTAGGTAGGTATGAAAGGGGGAAGTGGGTAGGTAGGTATGAAAGGGGGAAGTGGGTAGGTAGGTATGAAAGGCAGGAAGTGGGTAGGTATGAAAGGCAGGAAGTGGGTAGGTATGAAAGGCGGGAAGTGGGTAGGTATGAAAGGTGGGAAGTGGGTAGATATGAAATGGGGAAGTGGGTAGATATGAAATGGGGAAGTGGGTAGGTAGGTATGAAAGGTGGGAAGTGGCTAGGTATGAAAGGCGGGAAGTGGGTAGGTAGGTATGAAAGGGGGAAGTGGGTAGGTATGAAATGGGAAAGTGGGTAGGTATGAAAGGGGGAGGTGGGTAGGTATGAAAGAGGGAAGTGGGTAGGTATGAAATCTCTACTAGATGGGTACATGACACTTATTTCCCACCTCCTTAAATAATTGTCCAGACCCGTGTTTTGTAGTGTAGGGTAAAAAGCCCGAGTGAGTGGGAAGGCTTTTACTTGCCATAAAAATTACCCCATGGCTTTTCGTAAATTTTTTTCCCATGATACTCCATATTAGAGTTTCTTTTAAGGATTTCATGATGTAGCCATAGTGGTGATATCATCCAGAAAATAATTTAGCCAAATTTGGCTACGTACTAGATATGAAAGAAGAAGAAAATAAACAGAATCCTTTTATATATTCATTCTTGGCTATCTACTGGAACTTATCCGACGATTTGAGAAAAAATATTCTTCAAAATCTGGCAAATTTGGTGCATTTAAAAAATAAAATAAAACCCTTTGTACAGGTTGAAATTATATATTTATCACCATGTGTACATATGAAAAAACTTAACTGTGAGTTCATTTTTGGGTAATTTTATGGAACATTTCTTGTTTTAATTGTCACTAGTGTGAACCCTGTGCATAATGCACAGATGTGTTATTTCAACAATGTTTGGTTGATGTTTTTGGTTTTTTAAAACAACTTTTCTTTTTAAACAACTGTCCGTGGCCTGGGCGCTGGGCTCGGGCGTCGTTCTCAGGAGACGAGCTGATTACCTCCGGGGCCCTGTCTGGTCCAGTCTAGGGTAGGGTGATAGGTACCTAGGATGATCCCGTGCCTTCAGCAAGCTTTGTGACCTAGGCTAGTAGGTACCTACTACCTACCCTACAAATAACAGTTGTCAGTTGGGTATAACCCTGTCACTGACTGACAGATAGACTTGCTGAATTAATATATTAGATTGGTCTAAGCTTGCTATTAAAGGACAAAGCCATGGTGTCATGAAAAGCTTGTTTGGTAATTATGTGTGCAAGAAGCAATTATTGATTGATATGTTGATTGCTGTTTCTTAATGTTATGTGTGTAAGCTTAAATAGTAATGTAACACATGTAAGTTTAATTATTTATGCTTAAACTTTTTATCAAGTTTATTTTGGGTTTTACACTTACACTTGCATGATGTGAATGCATGATATTTTTGAAATATATTACACAATGTCGTGTATATGTTTTTCATCATGTAAGTGTAAATCACAATACAATGTTCTTGGTTTTATATTCTTCAATCACATTGGGAGGTGTAATATTTTTATTTTATTATAAACCTTAATTGTTGTGAAAGAATATATAAACGAACTTGATACCCAATACCTTTTACATATGCATATTCTTTATTTATTTATTTTTAAATTCAAGAAAATAACTATGGAATTGGAATTAGTTCATTGACAAAAACAAGTGTGAAAAAAGGCAAATGGTAGGCTAGAGGACAACTAGAGGGAACTAGGTAGAACCAAAAAAAATCTCTCTTTTTTCATTGCAATTATGTGAGCTACCTTTGGATGTTGTTCCCCTTTGTTTAGGTTTTTTTAAAAATGTAGTTGGTGACATTGTTGATGTTTTACAACTCTTTGTGTTGTTGTGGGTTTCAACTATCATGACTTAGCCTTGGGCTTATGATCAAGGCAAAGGTATGAAACGAGAATGATTAACAAAATGTCCCAAGATTCAAACACACTTCCACAATGTGGGAGAGTGAATTCTAACATTCCCAAGTTGTTTTCCCACCATATGGGAGTTGGAGACTCACAATGTTTCAAAGTTTTAGTATAAATAATAAACAAATTTCAAATTGGGTTTTATTTAAACCATTGAAAAGATCTTGAAATTTAGATATTGAAAATCATGATTTGAGATTTAAATTATGGCCAAACAAATGGTTGGGGATCAAATTCATAATTTGATTTTAACCATTAAAATTGAAAAGAAAGAGTCAAATGACCTCTAAATTGAACATGAGATATAATGTTAGAAAGGTCTTTTCAAGATATATAACATTTCCCATGAAATCTTTTGAATTAAGGTTCATATATGGGAGTTGTGAACCCAAAAAGTAGCAAGACTCTTAACTTGAAATAATCGGGAATTTTTGGGGTTTTGTAATGTTTTGCCACTTTGATACAACCACATTATTAATCATAAAATCTCTTATAGGAATAAGAATTTGGTGAGCTCTTCCCAAGTCCAGATGTGATTTGTCTTATGAATTAGGTTGCTTGTGATTTGTTTATGCATCAGTTTGGTTTGAAATTTACATTAATTGCCTTTTTTCTTAGTTTGTGCATTCAACCTAGTCCCATATTAAAGCTCCCATCTCTCATTTCTTTTTTGAGAGTGATGGAATGCACCTTGGATTTGTATTTTGCTACAAAAATGAAAATTGACAAGGTTGATTACCTTCAATATTACTTGAAAAACCTAGGGGTGCATCACCAACAATAACCTATTAATAGGTGCTTAGTGAAAACATGATAATGTATGGCAAAAGAATAATCCCAATTTTGTAGAATTAAAAACGTTAACTTTGGAAGCTTGCAAGTATGTGAAACCTTTTGACATTGAACCTTAAAAATAAACGAGTATCAACCCATATGTGACATGGACACATTTTCATAATTTTAGAGTTTTTTTATTGACCTTTTAAAAAAAAATCTTTCAACATGTTTTGTAAAATTACATACCTATCCAACATGCTAAAAAATTTATCTTCTAGATGTACAAATTGTAATTCAAAACATTTAAGAATAATGTGCACTAGGAAATAGTTAGGAATATACACTTAGTAAATATTTAGAAAACTTGAAAAGGTTAAAAAAAGAAAGGGATAAAAAAATTAGTTGCAATTTAATTACAATTTACTTGTAATTACTATAAAATAGGCTAGTGAACTTTTATTTTCAAAGAATTTTACATGTTAAGACATTGTTTTTTTTGCCTCTCAAGTGGAAAGGTTTTTAAAAACTTTGATATTGACTTGCCCATAGCCATTTAGATTGTTTAAAATGGACAAAAAATGAGGATAATATGGTTGTCAAAAGTAAGTGGGGTTAGTGTTCAATCATAAGTCTAATTCACATTTTAAGATTCAACACATTTGTCTTCTTCATGGTTTTTTTGTGTTGTTATTTTACCTTTAGAGCTCAAGATTAATGTAAATCTTAACTTGGTGCACCCAATAACATTTCATATTGATGAAAACATCTAAGAAAAAAGGAAAATACAAGGTCTAAAATTAAAGGGGCATTTTCATAAAAAACACACTATGCGATTTTGACATGCTTTGTGTTTTTCCTTTGCTTTTGGAACTAAAACACATAATGTAAAACTTATCTTAGCGTTCTCATGATGCTTTACATCACACAAATAAATAAAAAACAAGAAAAATCCAAAAATATTTAATCATTGGTCAACGATCGATGATGGGCAACAAATTCCTCCTCTAGAATTAAATGGCCTAGAACTAGTTTAGCTAAATTTGGATGTTGAACAAAATCTATTCTAATGTTTGAAACATCATAGCAATGTTGAGTTGTTGGACATCCTTCCTATGCCTTCAAACATTAGAATGAGATAAAAATGACATTTATGCATAAAACATGTATGAAAAATTCCAATTTAACATGTAAGGCAATAATTAAAATATCTTACAAACAAACTCACCAACTATGCACATACAATTAATTTGACAACCCATTTCTAGTGTGTTTTGATAAAGTTGTGCAAGTGTGATGGGTGCCTCCCTCGTTCCTTCGTTGTGTCCCTAGCTATTGCCAACCTAATCTTGAAAATAATGATCTCTTATGATTTTGATCACAAGCACCGTAGTGGTTGGAGAGTCACACAATAGTCACAATCTTTCATGATATGTGCACTATGTACCTTGTAACTTGCAATTCACTACTCCTTTATGTGCCCTAGCTTTTATGGCCCTAGCTCATGTGTTGCTCATGGTTTGGGTAGCTCAAAGGCCCTAAGAAAAAGTAGGCCTCTTTTCAAACCTAGTGATAGCTTGGCATCATTTTTAATAGATTATTTCGTAGTTAGGTGTCGGGTTGGCCTTGGGAGTACAATATTATATTGATAGGTATTCATTCGTGTCATTGATGGAAGACAAAAATTAATTTGAATTTTTAGATCTATTACTATTATTTTGTTGTGTCTATGGACTTGTTCCATTTTATTTCATTGGTAATTTTTTTTGGTGGAAATTCTACTCTTTATGAGTGTCAATAATAGACAAGAAGGGGTGTGTCACATTGTGGCCTTGCCATTTCCATTAAAAAGTATCTTTAAGGCAAAATATAAAATCATGGAAACTCAAATATGTCACCATGCAAAAATATAATCTTCAGAAAATCCTCCCTCTAAAAGAAACCCAAATCCTTCTTCAAGATATATTTATAACTCTATTATAACTAATCTTAAGTTTCTTAAGGCAAAATATAAAATCATGGAAACTCAAATATTTCACCATGCAAAAATATAATCTTCAGAAAATCCTCTAAAAGAAACCAAGATTCTCCAAGATATTTATAACTCTATAACTAATCTCAAGTTTCTTAAGGCAAAATACAAAATCATGGGAACTCAAATATTTCACCATGCAAAAATATAATCTTCAGAAAATCCTCCCTCTAAAAGAAACCAAATTCCTTCTTCAAGATATTATTATAACTCTATTATAACTAATCTCAAGTTTCAACACAAGCCAAAATATCATCTTTCAAAAATCCTCATATAATAAAAATAGACCTATTATTATTATTATTATTATTATTACCACCTAGGGGCCTATAAAAATCCCTTAAGATACTATACTCTTATAATGTATCTAAACACAATATCCTTCTTGCCTTGGTATGCAAGGCCAAAAATTGACATTCATCAATTTACAATGGGTTTAGGGTTTAGGGTTTAGGGCTACTGCAATGAGTATGGATGAGAACATATCAACATTGGTGGTCAGAGTGAACCAACCAGCAGCACCCAACAGGGGCACCATGCAGGATGGATGATATTTGGACCAGGAGAAACTTTTTCATTGTATTTCTGTCCCATAGCTAACCATGGTGGTTAGCTACGTACTAACTATTCACCATCCACATGTAGTATCTACTTACTTACCTAGTAGCCACCAAGTGCCCTTGCCTACATAGTAACCAGAGGTTCAAGTTCTTGTGACTTGAGTTAGCTCCTTTCTAGATGGAACCAGGACTAGCTATGGGTCGTAGGATTAGCCTTTTGTAACTAACTAGGCTTGGAGGTACTTGAATTTGAAAAATAGTGCCAAAAACTAGAACAAGTTTTGAAATTCAAAGAACCAAAGCTCAAACCAAGTGTGATAATTTTTTTTTTAAATATCAAAGTTGGGACTATAAGTTTTTTGAAAAATGAAGAATTAGACATCACTTGGCTTTACACCATATAAAGCCCGTTTACGACCTAGGTCTAGGACCTATATGCTTTGACCCTAGGGCTTTACCCTACATTTAATTGGAATATTTCTAGCCTTTTAATGTCACATAAATCCACAATCAACTAATAACCATGAGCACACTATGCATCAATAGATGATGTGTGGACAACAAATATTTTTACATTGTGTTTGTCTCCCATAACTAACCACAATGCTTACATATGTACCATCCAATGTTGTGCATGTATATGGTTTTTGATATACACATTGGGTAACTGTATATTGAAAATATATACATTTAAAGTGTAAGTGAATAATTTTCATTTACATTTGGATAAGTGTAAATATAAAATTGTGTAAGGTTATCTCATCTTGTGTAAAATAAGATAAGTGTAAGTGTAATTTTTATTAAAAAGAAAAAAATTATACAATTTCACACACTATATAATATAGTTTGTAAACAAATAACATGTGCGATATTGCATTTTTTTTTCCCTAAAGACAATAGTTGTGAAAATGGTGTTGGTTCAACAAAGAAAGAAGGAAACAAATGGGGAAACGGGAAAAGGGCAAACTTGAATGGTAGGCATGGGGAAAAGGGCAAACTTTAATGATAGGCATGAGAAAAGGAGGTAAGTAAAAGAAATGAAAATGGTTAGGTATTAAGAATGATATTTTACAAAGCTTCTTTCATTGTTATTATATGAACTCCTGCATCCACGTTGCTACCCTTTGTTTAGAGGTTGTTTGCAAGTGTAGGTGGTGGTGTTGCTATCTTCCAACTCTTTTTTGCATTGTAAAAAGCTTTAACAAGATGTTTTAAATGAGCTCGTTATTAATTATTCCTTACTCTTTTTGTCATTTTGCACTTCCTTTTTTTGTGATTTTCTTGTAACTCGTTCCATTTTAGTATACAAGAAAGCAATGATTATGGTTTAAGCTAAGTTCTAGCATGTTCTTTTCTTTTCTTTTTGTCAAGTTTTTGTAAGTTTTAGAAGTAGCATCATGGTCATGTTGCAACTCCCAACATTGTTACAAGCTTCATCAATGAATTGTATAAGGTAAGTTTTCCTTGGTCATCTTGCTCTCATTGTGTTCTTGCATTGTTTGTTTTAGAAACCCATAACCACTAATAAATTTTTTGATGTGCAATACTTTAAGTTTTTTGCAAACCATAACTTTCAAGGATAGTGGACAATGCAAATAGGAGATATATTTGGACTTACCCTGACATGTAAATATATTTTAAAATTATATATTTGCAAATATAAGTGTAAATCTCAAAATATACATGACATGAAATGCAAATCTTAAAAAATTTGACATGTAAATGTAAATGATTTAACTCTTACATAATTTTTCACAACATATAAAATGATTATTTACACTTACATGCACAACAATGGATGGTATCAAGCAACCATATTTATCTACTTACATAGATGCCACCAAATGCTTTACCAACTTATGTACTTACATTATAACCACTTTCAATCCCTACCTATTTTCCCTATACTACTCAACCACATACATCATCGGTAGTTACTAGTTACCTAGGTAAGGGAAGGTTTAGGGTTAGGTGTGGGGTTGAACAAATTGTCACCTACTACAAAATATGATTTTTCTGAATATGATTTCGATCTATTCAAAGGATTTTCAATGGAAAATTTGGCCCAAATTCGCCAGATTTTCAAATTTTATTACATTATATTATTATTATTATTATTATTTCCAAATCGCCATATTTTTATGATAAGTTCTAGTAGGTAGCCAAGAATATACAAGGATTCTGAATTTTTTTTTCTACTTTCATATCTAGTCTGTAGCCAAATCCGGCTAAATCATCTTATCGATGATTTGCCACTTCAGCTACATCACAAAATTGAAGCCCTTTCTGGTAATGCCCTTGACCTTAGGGGTTTTTACCTACCTCTTTAAGCTGGATTCACACCTAAGGGTTAGTAAGGATATTTTTATTTCATTTAATCCTCTTTTCATTTGGGGAATAAAATGATTAAAATAAAAGGAGTAAATTAACCCCTGTGGTGTTCACACAGAGGGAATAGATAAAATATGATGATGGGGTTTAATTTTAGCCTATTTTAAACCGTTCACATTGAGGGGTTTTTTCCAATTACATAAAATTTTTGGGCAGCTTGGAAAAACTTAGGAATTTTTTTCCATGTTGCCCAAAATATTTGTGCACTCTGGAGAATTCCTGAGAAATGTTTTGCAGATTGATTGAATTTTTTTTTGGGGGGCAGTTTGGGAATGTTTGCCCGATAATTTTGCGTATATTATATATGTTGAATAAGTTTCATTTGTGCTCAAAAATCTCGGGAACTTGAAAAATCCTGATTCTCCAAAAAGATTTGGGAGAAATTTTTTCCGGGATGCTCCAAAAGTTTAAGCGGTTTTGAAAATTTTAGACTGCCCAGGAAGATTATAAAAGTTGGAAAATATGCATTTCTGCCCAGAACTCTTGGGCACTCTGGAAAAATCCGGGTACGTGTAAAAATTTATGCAGTTTGGAGGGCACCTTTACCCGCAATAAAATCTCTGCTCCAACAAGCGAATCACAGCCATTCAAAATTCTGCCAGGTCCTTACACCAGGTAAGGACCTTAAAGGGGGCCATTCTGGGAATGAGGGTGCCCCAGAAGAGCCCTGTTTGAGGTCCTTACACATGACAGCAAGGGCCTTAGAAAAAGAAATTCCAGAAATATATATATTTTCCAGAAATTCTGTCCATCCATTTGTCAGTCTGTTCATCCACCAATAAATGGATGCCATCGTAGGGGGCGTCACAGTCCAGATTCCCGAGATGAGCTAGCTACTACCTAGTGAAGGGTTTTTGCACCGAGGCGATCTCGACCGTCAGATAATGAATCTGACGGTCATGAATTGCTATCCGTTGTTGTCATGCTAGGGGTTAAGCTCCCGTGATTGATGATGCACGACGAAAGTGCGCAATCTGCGCCGTCAGATTCTATTTCCGACGGCTCAGATCATCGTTGGCTGCCTGGCCTCGCTCTCTCTCTCTCTCTCTCTCTCTCTTTCGCGCGCGCTCTGTCTTTGTCGCTGTGCGTCCTTCCCGGTTGTCGCAAAACAGAGGATCCGCCATCGCGGCCGACTCATTCGCGAAGGGAAAATTCGTCCGAGAAGGTGCGTCTTTCGTTTTCAAACGAGAGTCTGTTCTTTTTGCAAGGTTAAAAAGAAAAATGCAATCAAAACAAAATCTTCGAATCGGCTTTTTCTCTTTTTTCTGTGACGGGGGTTGCAGTTTGAAAGCTTGATAATAATAGACTGTTGTAGTGGTGGTGAGGACTTGTGGCTAGCTTGCAAATCTCTGCATTGTCATGCTCGATGTTATCCACATTGCCAACGCATGTTGCAGTTCTTGAGGCTCGAATGTTGAACGGATTATCCACGTTGTCAAACCCTAAGGCTTCTGTGTCTTGGGAGTAAAACTTGGCAATCACGCTTTGCTTTGCCCTGCTATGGTGGTTCAGATGCCTGTAGCAACTCTGATAAGTAGATCATCAGTATTGCACTTCTTCTTCTTCATCGTTCTCGTTGAGCAGGACAGACAATTTTACTATGGAGTCTTACAATGTGAAGTGGGTTACAAGCCCTAACCCTATACAATTGTAGAGTGTGTTACAAACTGTAAAATCCTAGACTGCCCTCGTGCGGGAATTTAATGCCTGTGAGACGTGTTTGTGCAGATGGACACATTCCTATTTACATCTGAATCTGTGAATGAGGGTCACCCCGACAAGCTCTGCGACCAGATCTCTGATGCAGTACTTGATGCCTGCCTTGAACAAGACCCTGACAGCAAGGTGGCTTGTGAGACATGCACCAAGACGAACATGGTGATGGTGTTTGGTGAGATCACCACAAAGGCACATGTTGATTATGAGAAGATAGTGAGAGACACTTGCAGGGAGATTGGCTTTGTCTCAGATGATGTTGGCCTAGATGCGGACAAATGTAAAGTGCTGATGAATCTTGAGGCCCAGAGCCCTGACATTGCACAGGGAGTCCATGGACATCTAACAAAGAAGCCTGAAGAGATTGGTGCTGGTGATCAAGGTCACATGTTTGGGTATGCTACTGATGAGACAGAGGAGCTTATGCCTTTGACTCATGTCTTGGCAACAAAGCTTGGGGCCAAGCTTACAGAAGTCAGGAAGAATGGTACCTGTGGGTGGCTGAGGCCCGATGGTAAAACCCAAGTCACTATTGAGTACCGAAATGATGCGGGTGCCATGGTTCCTATCAGAGTGCACACGGTGCTGATCTCCACACAGCATGATGAAACTGTGACTAATGATCAGATTGCCACGGATCTGAAAGAACATGTCATTAAACCTGTGATTCCTGAGAAGTACTTGGATGAGAACACTATATTCCATCTGAACCCGTCAGGTCGTTTTGTTATTGGTGGTCCCCATGGAGATGCTGGCCTGACTGGGAGAAAGATCATCATTGATACATATGGAGGCTGGGGTGCCCATGGGGGTGGTGCTTTCTCTGGCAAGGATCCAACCAAGGTGGACCGCTCGGGGGCCTATATTGTGAGGCAGGCTGCCAAGAGCATTGTGGCTGCTGGGCTTGCACGCCGCTGCATTGTGCAAGTATCTTATGCCATTGGTGTGCCAGAGCCACTTTCTGTCTTTGTAGACACATATAAGACTGGAAGGATACCTGATGCTGAAATCCTGAAGATCATCAAGGACAACTTTGACTTCCGTCCTGGGATGATCTCCATCCACTTAGATTTGAAACGGGGAGGCAACAAGAGGTTCCAGAAGACTGCTGTATATGGCCACTTTGGCCGCTCTGATCCTGATTTCACCTGGGAACAAGTGAAACCACTGAAATGGGAGAAGGCTTAACTTCTCGTTTCAAAGATTTTTTCAGAGATTTTGCAATTAGTCACTGGCAGTAGGTGTGAGGGATACTCTGACTGCTGTCACAATGTCCTACTTGCTAATTGCTTTTCCTTTCATTTTTAATGCATCTGTTCCTTACAGCAGGCAAGGCAGAAAATTCAGTTTAGACATAGTTGTAGCTCTAACACTTGATTCTCTTGTATTGTTTACTGTTTGAACAGAGGCACATTGGTTTCTCTCTCCATTCTTTAAATCTGTTAACTGCATATGTGCTCTGGTATGAATTCGGGATCCAAAGATACAGTTATTTGAAGGATAACTTTATTGGTACACCAAAAACTAATTTCACATTCAAACTTCAACCAGAGCTAGAGTAAGAATGTTGAGCAAATGTTGTATTTGTGATTGATGTTCAACATTAAATTTGAGCTTCGCGTTGTTGCACACTACTAGTGAAATCAACTATTTTATTTTATTTTTATGTTTTCATATCGTTTTCAATAATTCATCATTATTTATGTCAATGTCAAAATGTAATTTAAGTTAATATACATTTCATGGACATGAAAAGACATGTTAATTTGTTTTTATCATATCCATGTTGGTGGATAGGAAGGTAAATTATTTAAAAAATCGTCTTTGGAATGATCCATGGATGACTATAGCAAGGATTCCAAAAAATAACGATGTTGAGCAAATATTGTACTTCCGATTGATGTTCAACATTAAATAATTCTCACAAGACTTGGTCAAGAAAAAAGCTTATGGATATTTGCCAAAATCTTTGATAATTGAACTTGTAACCTATGGGATATTGCCTGGTGTACTACCTGCTAGATTAGTGCTATAAATTCTAAATATGAGGTGCACTTTATGTCCTTATTCTTGATGATTGAAATTTGGAAATGTTCAATTTGTGACTACTAGACCATTTTTTTAAAAAAGAAAAGAATATTAACATAAAATTGTCAATTGTAGGTATGGTAGTGTTATTAGGATTCAACACAAGTCACATTGATAATGTGGGAAACAAGGATTTTCAACCTCAATATACACGTTGCAACTAAATTTCACTATACCATTTGTTGAGGTGGTCCTAAGTTGCTATGAACACAACACAATTTTTGTCCATTTGTTTGCACTAAAATTCAATAGCAAAATTGATCTTAGAAGACTTTTCTTTTGATTATTTGGTATCCCAATCCAATAGTCATGAACCTTCTATTGAAACTATTTCAAGTAGAAAGTAGTGTCATAACTTGTTAAGCAAGCTATTAAGGCAAAAAGGTAGCAACATATTAGTGAGGTGGTTACAAAGGGATTCAAGATAATTTCTAAATGATGTTCTCAAGTTGGATACTAAGAATGTAATTTTATGATTGAAGGTTGAAAATGTTTCTTACACCATTCAACTATGGCACCATATATCACCTTAAGGTTCAGGGCTTACCATATATCACCTTGGAATAGAGGTCTTCTTTACACAAGCATTAGGTCATATTACAGGCCTGTGGAAGCTAAAATACTTTGAATTTTGTTAGCTGAAATATGGTTTTCATCCAATAATCATCTAAGAATGTCAAAAAAAGTAATCAAAGAATGAAAAGGCTCTCCAACTGAAAATCATGTCAATGATCACCCTTTCACATTTGCCTCAGGTTGCAAGCTCCCAAAGATTTATAGGAAGGTTCATAGCTCATTACAATCCTTGCAGCAATTTTGGAAGAGAAAACATGATTTAAAAAATATGTATACCCATGAATGTTTTATAAGTTACATGAGGGTGTCAATTAAACTTCCTTAGAGTTCTTAAACCCACCCACCCACAATCCTAACCCAAAGACATCCATCAACTCCCAATCTTTGTAACTTGACAAGCACCCAACCGGTCACATTCAATAAGGTCAATCATTCAGTACACGGAAGGTACTGCGCATTTACATTTGCCCCCTAGTTTGCAAGATGGGTGGGTTCCATTAAAACCCTAAACCATAAACCCTCAACCAACAGCATTCAGCGCACCATCCACTGAAAGCCTCTTTTGACTTAAGGGAAGGGGTTGGAGTGCTTGCATGTAATTGGTAATTGGTTTACGGTGTTTTGACCTAGGTTTTTGCAAAATTGACATAGCCACCTATAAGGCTCTACCAGCTTGGTATTGCAAGCAATTGGTTTCCTTTCAGTTGTGTAACAAGACACAAATTCAGGACACAAAATATTCCTACCAAGCAGTTCGTTCTATTGTGAGCAATGATCAGAATTCAAGAGATGAGGGGTGCTTGAAAAACCCAAATCTGTTGAACTGATCATGTCAACCCAAAGGTAGGAATGGAAGGTCTTACCATATCCTCAAGAAGCCCTTCATCAGTCCAACTAATATGATTTGCCTGAACTTCTTCACTCCACAAACTTGCAGGCAATCTCATCAGACCATGATGATCTTCACCTGAATCAACTAGCCCTTGACCAATAGTAGTAGTAGACTGAAGTTGTGCCTCAACAAATTTGTTGTGGTTGTTGTTGGATTGCTGTAAGGTCCCAGCTTGTGCAAACTGAACTGGAGCTGTTCTCAAGAATGGTCCCTCAACTTGAGCATTTGGTATGGTTGCATCTTCAGCGAGCTGCTGATTCTGGGTAGATTGTTGAGTACTTGGGAGAGTAATTGGGTCTACAAGTGGACCACCTCCAAACTGCAGTGAGCCGGGTGGAGGATATGCAGTACTATAAGATGGGGCTATTAATCCAAGAGTGGCTATGGAATTGCATGTATTGCTACAGGCTTCACTATATTGTGACAACGACATGGGTCTTGACAACCTCCCAACAGAATTTATGTTACAGGTATTAGTAGACTCAAGTCTTTCACCAAACAAGGGAAGATTTGAGGTTGTAAGGTTAGGAGGGTTGAAACCAGTTGGGGACATTAATAAGGGTTGCATGTATGACAGGTGACTAAAACCTCCAATGTAGGCACCAAAGGGTAGGCGACACAAGACGGGAGATTGGTGAGTGTGGGTGCCTTCGTATGTTGTTAACACCAATCCTGGATCATCTGCACATCTCTCCACTCTTTTCCGGACTGGGCAATTGTGTGTGCTGCACTTATAATAATTCCTGCACACATTTGTCATGTTTGGCCAATATAAGATCGTGAATAAAATTTCATGAATTAGCATAACAAGTCCCCCCACAAAAAAGAAAATTTGATGATCTTTGCTAACTAAGTATGAGTGACCAAACAACAGCTTCACCCTTAATAAGTAATGCTGCTATTGTCTCCTTTCAAACTTCAGAAAACCTTAACTACCGCTGCTATTTCCCTATACTTTGAAATTTTGTTTTGAGAAGATTTACGAGCCTAAGAGCATCCCCACCGGTGCTCAGTATGTGACCTTGCAAAAATATTTGTGACCCCCAAGTATAGTTATTTACTTTCTTCCAACCCCACCCATGATAAAACTAAAACTGAGACTGCAAATAGGTGGAAGATTACTAATAGCAACCCACTTGGACCAATCAAACTATCTAGCCAATCAACAGCCCTTGTTAGGCTCTGCTGGGCCTTTTATGACCCTGTGGAAAAATGCTGGGCCAAAACCTTTTTGCTAAGCCAAACTGGCATGTTTTGACTTTTCTTCATCTAATCTACATATTTGCACTACTTAGGCACACTGCAACATCAAGCTCTAGGGCAGGTAGTCAATAATAATGTCAAACAAATTTCTAGAACTTTCAGCATTGCGAGCAGTTGATTTTGAGAAAAATCGATATTCATTAAAAAAAGTTGAATTACTGCCAGAATGGGTACAGTATATTTTCAAAATTTGGTGACTTAGAAACACAACAAAGATACCAATTTGATGAATATTTGCCAAAAAAAAACAAAACACTGATACCAATGGTCAAATAGTTAGCAACATGGTAAGAGATCTTTACCTTGGATAAGGACTGCTTTTAACAGCTTTTTGACCATATTTGCGCCATTTGTAGTTATCATCCATGATATCAACATCAGTTCTAGTTTTGATGCAGTGCTTGGGCTGTTTCACTCTTTTCATGGATTTCCTTGGTTGAATTCTGGGCACAAGAGAATGACAAATCCTTTAATATTACCAAGTCACACCTACCTAAACCCACCCCACGCCCTACCCCACAAGTTATAATTCTACTAATGCTGGTTAATGACAGTAAATATTGTTCCAAAAAAATAATTCAACAACTTAAATGGATATTCTTACTATTAAATGAAATCCATGTTTAGTGTCTTGTAGTTTCTTTCTCGTTTATACATACATATATTCATATACATCTATAATTAATCTATTCCCCTTGGGGACTGGGAGGAGGGTTTTTTTCCTTCGACTTTGTGAACAATAACTATGGAAAAATGTGTCAAATTTTGAGTGCTCAAATTATGTGATTAGATCTCAATTAGATTAAGCAAACCCAATCACAAAAATGTGAAGAAATGTGTCATGATTGTGTGCTTGATTGTGTGATTAATTAGATCTCAATTAGAGTAAGCATGAAATGTAATAAATGTAAAAGAAATGTAATATCATTTGTGTGTGATTGATTAATATGTGATTATAATAAGATAATTAGATATTATGCAAACCAATTGCAAATGTGAAAAAATCTGTGATTTGTGTGATTGATTAATATTGTGATTAGAATTAGCAATTAGATATTATGCAAACCAATTTGCAACTGTGAAAAAATCTGTGACTTGTGTAATTGATTAATGTTGTGATTAGAATAAGCAATTAGATATTATGCAATCCAATTGCAAATGTGAAAAAAAATGTGATTTGTGTGATTGATTGATGTGTGATTAGAATAAGCAATTAGATATTATGTAAACCAATTGCAAATGTGAAAAAATCCGTGATTTGTGTGATTAGATAGACTTGATTAGATTAAGTAATTAGATCAAGAAGCCGCAAATCAATAATTACAGATGTCAAGAAATCATGTGTCACTGATTAATTATGTGATTTCCATCTTGATTAGATTAAGCAAGAATCGAATTAGCATGAGGTGGATTAGAGCAAGAATCACTTACAAGCTGGGTTGTAGTTTCTTTGGTTTGATGGCCAGCAGCAGCTTCGATCCATCTTCCTGAGCATCTCCTCCCTCGACGGATCCGACTCCATCCGGCCGCGTCGTGGTGGTATTGCCACTCTCTCCAACACCCGCGAGCTGCTGCGGCGGTTGCTGCTGCTGCTGCTGCTGCACTCCCATAGTGCAGCAGCAGCAGCAGCAGCTTGGGTTCGTCGCATTACCAGAACCATCGCTGGTTATAAGTGATGATGAGCTGCACAGAGATTGATCAGAACAATTCGGAGTTGCAGATCCGGGATTAGGAGGAGTTGTCTGCAATCCTACTCTAGCAACCTGTAGCATTTGAGTTCCATGCAGTCGTGGAGATTCCACGTCTGACCCGCAAGAATCCCGTAACCCTGTGATTGTTGGTCCAGCCTTAATTCTATTGTAATTATTAGCGGTTAAGGCGGCCTTTCTGATCTCATGAGCAGAAAAAGGTGCAGATGCTGCAGCAGCAGCTGCTTGTGTCATCATCATTGTCGAGTTCAGCTCGTGATTAGATTCGATCCAAGAGAGCTGGTCCTGCTGTAGGTCGACTTCAACCCTAGTAGTGATCAGGTCTTGATCGCCGAATGAAGAATTTGATCCTGCGCCAGAAGATCGAAACGGCAGCTGCAACATCGACCCTTGCCTCATGATTGGATCAGCTGCAAAAGGATCAGGAACATTTGGAGGACAGCACCTGGTGGTTCCAGCTAATTGCTGCGATGCCGACATGACTCTTGAAGGAGAAGCTCGAATTATATTGTTGGTGTTTGAAATCGATGTGCCATGACTCGTCATGATCATTGGGCGCTCTTCCGGCTGACTCATATTGTCGATCTGCATCTCTTCCGCCAAGTTTGGAAAATCTGGTGAGTACCCCCACATGCTTTCGAACCTCATGAGTTCCTCATCAGCTCTATATGATCGATCTTGCCAAAGTTTCTCGCAAGTACTGGTATGATGATCTTTGGAAAATGCAGCTGGTGAAGAAGCTCCTTGCCGCTGCGCCCCCCTTACTGACGATTCTTCCATAAGACGTACTGAAGAGGCGGAAGCATCACCGACATGATCACCAGCACGAACTAGGGAGTTTAGAATCCTTTGCATGTTATAACTTTTCTCTAGAATATGATCAGACGGGTCACGAGGACTGTATGCAGAATCTCCCATTGTCCAGTTCTACATATGAACTCTTGCTGCAAAGTCTAGAACACTAGTACCAGTAGAAAATATGCTACTAGAGGATGAAAAAACGAATTAAGCTATGTGACTTAGTAGTAGTAGTACTGATCTAGATCATGAACTCCTCGACATCATGATTCTATGCTGCTGTTAGCTTCAACAACAAGCCCATTATATCCAAAAACCCAAAAATAAAAAATAAAAATGATCGCAGTAACAATGGGTACAGCAGATCAAGACGATCCACCGCTGCAAGTGGTACTACATACCTAGTACACGTTCTAGACCGAGGAAAAACCAAACCCAACAAAATGGAAAGCTTCCGCAAATAGCTAGCAAACAAGATATAATCGACGAAGAAGCTGCAACGTCAGGAAGCTGATGATCATGTCCCAAAGTAGAAAACACTCCGAGTCGGTCTCCTGGAACTTTCAACGAATTCGGGATCTGCTTATAGTGCAGCAGCATTTGATCACAATTAGAGCGTTGCTACCGCTGCTGGCGATGATGATAATGATGAGATTTTTCTGATGTGCGAAAGAAGTTTCTTGGCAGTGCATGATCCGTGGAGAGCAGCAGCAACAGCGCGCAGAGATTCTTCGAAGGCGAGCGAGGAAGTTCCCCCGAAGTCGAGCCGCAACAGCGCAACCACGCACAAAGGGCCCCGCAAGAGACGGCCGTTCAAACGCCGCGAGTGTCGTTCACACTACACAGGAGAGGAAGAAGACAGAAGACCGCCCTTTGACTGTCTAATTGCGGCCGTGTGAACGGGGACATTATTTTAGAATCGTCTAACTGGCTATGAGTACCGATCAGTCTTTTTTTTTTCCCCCATTTTAATGTGATGTAGCCGAGGTGGCGATTATCCAGAAGACGAATTAGCCAATTTTGGCTATTAGAATAGCTGAGTAGACATGGTGGTGAACTTTGCTTTTGGCATTCCTTTCTAAACATAAAATAAAATTTTAATAAAATTTTCTTTATTTTTCTTTTGGAAAAGAAAATCTCCACAGACTGAAAAAGTTAAAACCCTTAATAATTTTCCTTTGAGTTTTATATTTTGAATTTAGCAGGCAAATTAGTAGTGTCATTATGATTAGACAGTTGTTCTGAGTTTTTTTAGTTTAAGCAAAGTATTTTTATTTTGAGAATAAAAATAATTTTCTATGCTTTACCATTTTTGGAATTATTTTTCAATTACTATAGATCTATTATGTGATAAGCAATTATTAGCCATCGTTCGGTTTCTCTATTGATAAATAAAAAGCTCATAATTCTCAAAAATATTTTTTCAATAATAAAATACTAGGTCATTTTTTTTCCGAGTTTTCATTCTTCAATGTTTGGAGATTTTGATCATTGTAATAGTAATGTCTTTGAGAATCTAGGCTATTAGCAAAAATGGAAAAATAATGTAAATTCATTAGTAAAACAATTACAAGTTATTCAATTCAATCTTGTCTTGTTTTTTTAATTTTAGATTAAAAATCTTTAATCATACCGCATCAATCTCCAAACATAAACCTCGAGTCAACCAATAGTTTAATATAAATATTGACATAAGACCCACCTCGAAGGTAAAAGGGGCCAAATTTTGAGATTTCCATAAAATGAGACACAAATTTTTTGGACATTACCATTGGCTAGGACCAATTTTGACTCGGTATACTCGAGTCTTAAACCCACTAGCAACATGGTGAAGAAGTGAGGAAGTTGTGCAATGACAACACAAGTCCATGATTGTAAAGTGTCTTTGGGTGCCATGGCCAAACACAACCTCCCAAAAATGCAAAAAATCTATACAAGATGAACCTTTTAAGTCAAGCGGTGCATAGTGGAAAAAAAAAAACGAAGTTAGGGTTGAGTTTTTAAAACAAAATCTTGCTACTAAAAGTCTTCACAAATTAAACTTTTTTGCTCCATTCGTGTGTCCTTTAAAGTGTTACCACCAAAAGTATCCAAACACCTATAAATTAGACTTGTCAAGACCTTTAAAAAGTTCATTTGATCTTTCATGTTTTGCTTTTACAACTAAGTTGCTAAAATGTTTTACATGATCAAAATAGCGGTATGGTATGAGACTCTCATTGGGATGTTTGTCATAATGTGGTCAAATATGACATGAAGACCATGATCAAATGGATGTGATTATGGGATTGTGAATAAAAAATTCGGTGAAGTTGAAAGGTTATGATGAAATTCAATCAACTCGAGTGAATTTTTTTGATATTGAACAAGCTTAGGGATGTCGGGTCAATGACT
>Ga0116229_10005625_pt1 | contig 20363 bp, 21 predicted proteins | sample S1TSphgellanicum_3_FD_87313 | JGI IMG/M metagenome (GOLD analysis project Ga0116229, IMG submission 87313) | Host-associated microbial communities from peat moss isolated from Minnesota, USA - S1T2_Fc - Sphagnum magellanicum MG | ecosystem: Host-associated > Plants > Peat moss > Unclassified... | reverse complement strand
TTTGACATTCAAGTGCAATTGTTCGTGAGTTTTTTTTTTCCCTCTTTTAACTTTGAATCTTCACAATGTCTTGTGCTAACAAAAAAGTTTGTAGTGAAGGTTCTATAAATCATGTTTTTTGAAGTGTTGAAGGACACATTACTTACATTGGTTACTATGTTTAATTAGTCATTAAATCTCAAACCTTTTGGACCTTGTCTTGTTGAATTGCCTACATCAAGCTTCATAGCTAATGTTGATGATGATCTTTTGTTTTCTAGTGATGGAACTAATTACTTTCATGAATATGTTGTTGAATCTCCTTTTAATTTTCCAAAATTGAATTTGGAAGCCAAAGAAAATATATTTGTGCATTTTTTTTGACCTTGTTATCCATTCCAATGTTGAAGATTTTGATGCAAATTTTGTTCCTTTTGTAGTTTATTCTTTTGATGATTTTAGTTGTCATGAGGTTATTATTGGTTTTGATTTTATTGATCATAACAATAGTGAACCTCTTGTTTCTAAACAAACACATTGAGTTATGGGTGAAGAATGCATTTGATGAATGGTATGTGTTTCATGGTTTTGACATTCAAAAATTCATTAGGGATTTGTTTAAAACTATAAGAAATGTTAGGGATTTGGTCAACATGATATTTTCATTTGTGTTACAAGTCACGAAAAAAGATGGCAACATGTACCTTATAACAAGGTACATATTTTCTTTTCAAATTGTTGAATTATCTTTTGTTTTCTATTGTTTGCAAAAGGATTTAGGTCATAGGGTTACTCTTGTTTACAAAGAATCTTTAGGGTTTAAGGTTTTTGTTATTTTTCAATTTAGGTTTAAATTTTTTGTTGTGTTTAATAAGGATTTAATGTATTTGTTGTTTTCAATTCGTGTTTAGGATTCCTATTGTTTTCAATTAGGGTTTAGGTTTCAACTATTGTTATTTAGTATTTAGAGTGCATGTTGTTTGCAACATGTATGTTCCTTTTTTTGTTTGTGGTTTTTTTGCAACATCCAATCCTTGATCAAAAGCATAGGAAGATTAATGTGACAAAAGCAAGAACAATGTGTGGTTAATCTAGTAAGGCGTTTATATTTCCTTTCAACATTTTCCTTGATCCAAAGTACCATTGAATTAAGGTTGGTAATGATGAAACAACTATTCGATCAACTAGAATAAGGGAGGTTATCAAACAATTTGAAATGTTGACTATTGAAGAAGAATGAAAAATGTTAGAACAAGCAATTTGTAATTTGTCAACCTACTTGCAATTTAGTCTAATCTTCAAATTTGAATATTTTTGTGTTCATAATTTTTCATCAAAGGCAAACCCATCCTTGGGTGGTACCATTAAGAACGTCACACCTTGAGTTTATTAAACCCATCAAACGTTTTTTAATTAATAAATTTTTTTAAATTAATACTTTCATAAAAACATTTAATGAATATATTTATTAGGTTCCATGGATTTTAAATTTTCAATAATATGAAAAACATTATGTATTTGATGTTCCTAATCATTGCATTTTGAAAAAGTTTCAAGAATGTAATGTTGGTTCTTTTCCTTGAAATGTTTTTATTATGAACACAAATTTGAAACATGATTTCGGAATTATTTTGGAATGTTTTTCCTAAGATAATTTTGAAATAATTTTTGAAAAAATATATTAAGAAATTAATTGATTAAGTATAATTTAGTTATGAATTTTTTTAATTAAAAAATGTGATTCCTCAAAGGGCCATCATTATTAAAAATACACATTTTAAACAATTTCCATTTTTCTTATTTCAAAATAAAGTTCAAACCATATATTAAAGCATGCATTGGATCAAAATGAGAAAAAAATTCATAATTGTGAAAACATTTAAATGAAAAGGCTCAAAAAAATGATTTGGCCACTTTTGGTTCATTAACCATTTGTTGGGGTGGTTTTTAATGGTATCACCCAAATATGGGTTTGCCTTCAAGGGGTGTTCTAGATTTCATTGCGTTGATTTTATATAATGTGTTTTATTGTCATTATTATTAATGTTCTTAAGTTTTGTCAAGGAATTTCAAAAAACTAGTGCATGACATTACCAAATGTTCTAGAAATCACCATCGTCTAGTAGTTGACTACCCTTATCAAAGATGTTATTTCAACGCACACATAATTAATTTGGCACCATCCAACCAAATGGCCCGATGACAAGCTAGGGTTACATCAATTTTTTTACATGTTAAATTTAAGTGGAGAGGATCATATTAAGTATGATTTATCACATTTGTAATGCTAATCAATTACAAATCATTATGGATGCCCTTATTGTTAATATTTCAAAAGTGAAGGAAAAAAATTGTTTAACAAGATAAGTGGAAGGGTTGGCATCACTTGTATGGACGAGGTTCTAGCTCTTTGAGAATATGGTGTGGAGGTTAAGGGTCACATGGATCTAATCTCACATGGGAGGTTAATAAAAACTAACTTTCAATTTTTTCAATTTTTGATTTGTTGTTTGTTTTGTTTGAATCTTTTTTTCATGTTTTGATTTGCTTTGTGTTTTGCTCGATTATTTTTTTGGTTGTTTTGATTTCCTGACGTACCTTTTGGTTTATGAAATTTGGGTTGTTGTTTGTGTTATATGTGTAAGTACAACCAGATTGATAAACATTTGCACATGACAAGGTGATGTAACGAACCATAAGCGAGGAATTGAAAGATGGTGATCTGTTACAATATGAAGAAGCATATATTTAGTTAAAGAAGGATGCATTTGAAAAAACCAAGGTAAATTCATTTATGTTGTAATGTATGTCTTTTTCAATTTTTGCAAGTTTGTTTTTCTTTCTTTTTAATGATTCAAGGTTTTCCCTACAAGGTTTTGTTGTTGCAAAAGATGTTATTATTGATGTGGCATTTTCCTTTGCAATGGTTTCTAGTTCTATTGGAATGTCTACTTATCCTAACCATGATGGCTTTGCTAATCTTGTCTTATATTATCTTAAAATATTGGTGTATTGGTGGTGTATTGGTGGTGTTTTTTTTAGCATGGTTACTTTTGTTATTGTTTTTGTTGATTGAAAGAATTTTAGGACCATAATTTCTTTTTATATTGTTTCCATGGATTTAGAGAAGACCATCATACACACACTTAAATTGGGCCCTTTTAACATTGACTTCAACATTAGTTTTTGGAATGGCTTATTTGAAAAGAAGTTACCAAAGTATAAAGATAGATTACAAGCAATTCATTCTTGTCTTCTACTCAAAACTATCAACATCGACAAAACATCTAGCCACATCTTCAACCAACTTCAGAATTTTTTTAAAATAAATCAATTCTAATTTTCCTTTTGGTTTTGAATTTTTAATGTATTATTATTTTTCAAAAATGATTTCAGAACCTGAAAAAAAGACACAAAAAGAAAGGGGAAAAAAAATGAAAGAAAAAAAATCAGCAACTTGACATGTAACTTTTAGTCGGTGGAAGTTATTTTACTAGCTAGTGAATACCTTCCATTAGTTGGAAATTTCTTTGTTAAGCTATTGGGAAATTCAAGTCATCTTAGGGTTAATGAAGGTCCTAAAGATGCAAAGGAAAAATACAACGATTTTTATAAAATAAAAACTTCATTTTATCCAACTTAAATTGTTGAAGACATTGGCTAAGGTGAACCAACTCTTACACTAGTATCTTCACTTTCTTAAATAATGTTTATAAAACTAATAATTAATATCAAAAAATGTTAAAATTGGACTTAGAGTCGTTCATCCATTTAGGGATGGTTTTATAATGTTTTTAAAAAACCAAAAAAATAAATTGGAGTTTTAATTCGTGTTGGGTAGTGTTTTACTTTTATGAAAAAACCTTGGATTATAATTTTAAAGAATGACTTAGAATAAATTTGGTTCTAGTTCCAATTCCACACTCAAGTGGAACTAGAATATGGTTTTCAGTTTGTTTTTTCAAAATAAAAAAATGGTTTCAGTTTTGAAAATTAGACCTAGTTCCAATTTGGTTAGGAGTAACCCAAACTACAACTAGTGAATATATAATTATTAATTATCACATAGATCTATTTTTCTTAAAATCAAAAATCTCAATTCCAAGTTCCACGCATTAATGGATTTGAGAATCCAATTTTAGGTTTGGATATTCAAATTTTTAAATTTTGATTTTAGTTTTGCTTCTAGTCATAAAAATGAAACCCATCTTTTATTCCAATTTCAAAACCAATGATTCTAAGCCTCCAAATTGGGCAACCACACAACACTAATTTTTACCATGATGCCAATGTGGGTGCTAGTTCCCCCAAGGCATGACATAGGTAGGTAAATGATTGGTAAATCACTTATTATATATTGAATATAAGAAAAAGAAAAATGATTAACCTTAAAATCTATACACTTGTCCTAAGTTCCAAAAAATTGACATCATAAGGTAGGTTATTTCCAATTTTTTCAATTTTTGATTTAAAAAAAAACCTCTGCTTCAAGTTTTGATTTTCTTTTGAAAAACCTTTAGGATCTTAGATTTATGAAACCTTCTATTCCAATGTTCCCACACAAAATTTAAAACTTGGTTCAGTGTAAGACAAGGCCATCAAGTTCCATGCACATTATAGATAATTAAAAATAATTATTTTTGGTGTAATATGAGTTTGTTCAACAAATACACAATGTCCAAAATAAAATATTAACACAATATTAATTAAGGCTTAGCTGTCATATTTATTTTTTTAATTGTATTTATCACTTAGAAAATTTGGGTATTTGTTTTAAAAATGTGAACAACCCAATCAAGATTTAGTTTCAAACTTGATTATACCAAAACTATGACCTTGCAATCCAAATACCTTAAAACCTAGCCTTGAACTTGCCAAATACTTTGAGCTCAATGACATTGGTAATTTGTTAAATTTCAAAGTTCCAAGTCAATGAATTATTTTAAAATCAACATTTTAAAAATGCACAATTAATGCAAACACAAAAAGGTACCATGACATTTCTATTTTGAAAGTGCAAACTTGTAAGTTTAGTAAAAATTTCATAATCTTTCATTGCAAATGATTAATCACCAATGCCCGTACCAAAAAAATTGAACTTTGGAGGGCACTCTTATGAAGAATATTTTTCATTCTAGCAAATTATTTGCAAAATTCTATTTTTTTGAAAGGGCAACTAACATTACAAAGGAGAAAAGAGGAAGTTAATCATTTGAAATTGCCCAAAAGTGGCCATAAAACTCTTTTTTGGGGGGAAGGTGTTGCCACATGTATGTGTATCAAGAGTGTGTATTGATTACAATTTTAAAAGTTCTTTGAAATAAATTTGTTGTCAGTTAAGTTGAAATTTATCTAGGGATGTTTGACACCTTGACTCCACTAAGAAATTGAAAAGAAAACATTGCTTACAAGTAACCAATATGAATCACAACCTTAATAAACCTTAATATGAAAACCGATGACATTGATATGTAAGGTTTCATGACATTCTCTATATCATTATGTCTATCGCCTAAAACCACCCATCACTGAAAACACACCTATGATTAAACATTGATTTATATCTGCATCATTTTTTGTTTATGTTGAGCCTTCTTCATGGTGAAGGGTGTGACAAATGGAAGTCTAATGATAACAATTTTTTTCAATTATGAAAGCAAAGGAACAACCAAAAGAAGCACAAAATGAAAAGAATTGTCCACATAAATGTTTTTTTTAAAACAAATTAGGCTTCCTCTTTCCTTGAGACCTCATATTCTTTTACTTTTGTTTGTTTCAAATGATTAAATAAGATATTTGTGCATCAATTGAAACGTAATAAAATCTCTAACTTCTTCCTTTTTTAGATCCCATATATATTTTAAATTTTTCCATCTTGAACAACCTAAAAAACTATAGATGCATTAATTGGAGCTTTTGAATTTTTTTTTTGAACTTTAAAAGTAACAAAATAATACATTTAAAGATTTTAAGTTTCAAATCACAAATTATTTGAACATGTCCATCATCAACACATTAACTTCATTAATTAGTTCAAGACCTCGTGTCTTTATGCCATCCTTAAACACCAACCCTTCAATGTTTTTTTTTGTGGTGAAAATTCACCAAAGTTGGAAAAAACCCATTAATAAAAAAATTGTGGTTTTTTCATTTTTTCACCATAATTCAACTTCAACAAATAGCAAGATGCCACCTATGCAATGCATGGCTTGGGTCCATTGTCACCTATGTGAAAAGCCATCATTTCATGCCAACATCATCAAATATTATGAGACAACAACTTAATGTCATTGTTTTTTGGTTACCTATGTTAGACATTGCCACCTTTGTAATGGTAAGACATGTACCATTGCCATACAAAGCAAAAATGAAAGGAACTTTGTTGACATGCACATTATGTCCTTGTAAGTTTTATCCTATTCAGGTTGATAATGTTTTGTTGGGTTCAAAGCTCTTAAAACTTTATTGATTTTTTAGGTGGCTACTCTTCAAGTGTTTAATGTTGGAACATTGTAACTTGTGGTGTGTAGCAAATTGATAATCAATGTGGTGGTGGTGGTAGTAAATGATAATTGTGAATTATAAATAGTTGGAGGTTGGAGCAATGGACATGACATTGAGATTTAATATATGACTTTAAATCCTGATTCCTAAGATGTTGTAAAATAAATGGTTACAAGGTAGGATATGTTTCATTTATTTGTGCACATTGTATTATCATTTCTTTGTGATTTTGAAGGTTTAGGGTTGAAAGGGTTTTGTTGTCAATAAACATTAAAATTTTATAAAGCTTAAACTTGAGAAGATTCATCACTTTTCAATGTCTTATTTATGCATGAAATAAATTACAATATATGATGTCACTTCTAAACCCCAAACTTCAATATAAATTATTATTTTCTAGTAATTTGTTTTGTTGAATGTGTAGTTTGGCTCTAGGTTTGCCTTTGCCTCGAGTTTGCCCAATGTGGTTTCTTTATCTAGGTCTACATTTGGTTTTGGGTTACTTAATTTGCCAAGTTTGTTTCCATCTTTGGGTCATTGAATCAATCAGTTTCAAGTAACGCCCATGGACTACATGGATTGACTATAGCCATTGATGCATCAAATTTGGGTGCTTCAAATTTTGTTAAGCTTGGCACATTGGATGTTACGAGTTTTGTTGGCACCTTTGGTTTGTTTGTTTGTTTTTCAAGGTAGAAAGAGAGCATCAACCTTTTCCAATGGTGCATTTGCAACAACTTGTGTTACTCAGGGTCCCACTTTTGGTGAATCAACAAAAAAAAGGAAAAAAAGGTTAATTTTAAAAGGGTGTCCAAAAAAAATGGGTTGCCCAATTTCCTTGCGTTGAACTTGTGGTAGATCCTATAGGCAAAATCCACATGGTGCATTGCAAGGTTTGTTCCATGGTTGAAAGCAAGGAAAAAATTATAAACCCTAAATTGAATGGTTTATAAGAACATGTGAAAAAAAGGAAAGCCATAGTTCCTTGTTCGAGAGTTTTGGTGGGTGATTATTATATCAACAATGACAACCAATGCTAAAGAAATGAAAGGTTTCATGCCAGTTGGGATCAAGATTATATTACAAAGCTAATGGTCAATGGAAGACAGGTTTAAAAGGAAAAAAAATTGTTCAATTTGTGACAAATTTTCATTTGTTAAAGGGGTCCATTCACAATTGGGGTACCAAAAAGGAATGTCTAACTGAAAAAGGTTTGCAAATGACAACTTTGGATTTTTGTTTATCTTACATTATTATAATTGTAGTGGATTGTTGTATGCCAATAAATAAAATGAAGTCTTCTTAAATTAATAAAAATATTTAAATTTTGTTTGGATATTATGTTAATGTCCTTTTGAGTCTTGTAAACTAAAGGAATCAAGTGTTTAAAGTGCACTTTTTAAAAAAATTCAAAAGGAAGGCATAAAATCATACAATTGATTTCAAATTTTTTGTACAACAAAAACATGCCCCTTTTATGAAAGTACATGTTCATTGGATGAACTTGATGAAAAACCAATTCATTCAAAAATTTCAAAGTCTTGAAATTTTGAAAGAAAAGGCTACAAGGCAAAACGCTCATTTTAAAAACCATTTGATAAAAAAAAAATGTTCAATGGGTTCAAAATGTCTTGCTTTTGATGTAGGTCACATGTGAAGGAAATAATCATGCCGAAAATCACGTTTGGTTGTCCATTGAAACTCATTTTGGGATTTTTAGGATTTTTTGTTTTTTTTGACATTAAACAAAAATATTCATACACAATTATGTATGATTGTGAAAAATCACCATTAACACATGAATTATCTTATATTGGACTATTCAAATTTTTTCACTTAAGTTTATTTCATGTGAATGTTATTTGTAAAAAATAATTCTAAAAAATCCTTAAGTTTTTTTTTTCTTTTTTGGTACCCCAACCATGAATGGACCCAAAGCATGGAAAACCCATGATTGATTTTGAACATATGAATATGTTTGACTTTTTGAAAATATACCATACATATGGGGAAACATTAGATAGATTCAAGCAATTGTGATATGGCAGTTGCCATGCATATGTCATTTTGAAATAAATTGTATTGCTGGTCCAACATGCCAAATACATTTTAATTAGTTGTGATGAAGTCAACATTATGTACAACTAGTCCCATATTTTTGTTCACATTTATGTTGTTGATAATTGATGCATGATGCCAATTCTTTTGAATTTTGAAATAATTGTTGATGGAGGTACATCTAACAACTTCATTATTGTAATTATCAATTCTTTTGTTGTTTTTGGTGGGATGTTAGAAATTGACCTTATTAACAAAGTGGCGTGTTTTGGGGTTGACAATGTAACAATTTTCTAAAGCTTGATTAATGTGATTGTTTAATTGATTAAAGCACTACCCTTTCCTTGTAAGGAGTCACCATATGGCACATTGGTGTAATCTTATTGTTTAGACTTTATCATCTTTAACCCTTGTTGCGAAAATTGAGGGTTTACTTTTTTCCATGTATACCTACTATAACTGATCCCCATAAAAACATTTGGAATGCACCAAATTGGTTAAAACAATATAGTCAAGGGGTTTGCAAATTTTGAAAAAATCTAGACATGGTGGATTTCAATGTTGGCCCCTTTTAAACAACTATTATGTGAGTTTAAGTCTTTTATTATGACGATGTTTGATGCTCTTCCTAGTAATCTAGTTGTTGCCATTAATTAAACTCCAACGTGATGTGGAAACTATGATGGGATTAATGTATTTGATGTTAATGTTGACCTATATGACCTCTATGTGGACCCTGAACAACATTTCTAACATGACTAGTTCTAGAGTTCTATGGATTTGGTGGGGTTAAAATCTGATGCATTGTTGATAGTTCAATACCTTGAACCTATCACACAAATGGATTATGCTACCTTTTGCTTCAAAGAGAAATGTTTCATGCTACACAAAATTGACAAGTGCACTGGAATTATGTCATGTTCACTAAGGAAGATTAGTTAATTATGTGCCAAGATGTAAATAACCAATGCATTTTTGTTGCAAAAGGTTTGACCATTGAACTTAATAAAAACACAAGAGTTCATGATTGTTATTAACATTATTTACCCTCAATATTGGGTATAATTAAAATTTGTTGTAACATTCCCTAAACATTTGCAAATTTTAAAATCATGTAATTTTTGTCACAAGATGACTCAACTATATGGTAAATCACATGTGCCTTTACTAGATCATGTTTTACTTGAACATCAATCTAATTTATTTATGATTGTAATGTAGTCCAATAATGAAGATACCATGAAAACCCCACATGAGTACAATCCAACCACTTGAATATGGAAAAGGTTTGCTTTTAGTGTAAATTTGAAAGATAGATTTTAAAAATATTCTAAACTTGTTGAACTTGTAATTGTTTATGTTCAAAGGCATTTTAAAGATGAACCTACCTTTTCTACCATCATTTTTGTGAAGTTCAAATTGAAAAACCATTCAACAAACTAATTTGGATTTGGTTGTTATCATGTATGCTTAAGATTTTTGTAGATGTTTCCATTTCATGTTACCATCACAAATGAGAATGAAGCAAAATCGTGGTATGGGTTGGAGTTATAAAACTTTGGAGCAACTTTATGAGAAGGTAATTTGCTTGGCGTTTTCATGAATCGTACCTCCTACACTTAAACAAGTTCATAAGTCCTAAATCTTATTTATTTTCCTATTCAATAATGAATTTAGATAAGGATGTCAATACTAGTGTTTTCTATTTCCATGTCTTCCATTCAATAGGGAAATGTCCTTTTTGGATTAAGGTTCAATTCCCTTGGAAAACATTACATTAAATTTGAAACCACAAAAAAATTATGACAAATGCAACTATGGGTTTTGTTCAAAACAAGGTGAATTAAAAGTGTGCATTAAATTGTTAATATGGTTGGTTGTTTGTCCATTGCTTGAAATAGGTGTTTCTTAGGTGGTCATTGGATGATACCTTACTATTAACTACAACCTTAACAACACCATCCATTAGTGGCAAGTAGCCACCAACTCCCCTATCACTATTTTCATGAACCATCGCAACCTTGTGAAGGGCATGACTTGGGATCTAATAGGATCTTTTTTCACAACTCAATTGAATGTTAAAAACATAATCATTTGGTGCACCAACAACTGGGGCTAAGTTCAACAAGTTGAAGGACCAAATGACAAAATGATGATTGCATTAACCTAGTTTTATCCATAGGCTTGAATGCATATATTTGGATGTGATTTATTTCATGGATGTGATTATGGAAGCATAATGTTATAGATCCATTATGCAAGGATGATTTTCAATAATGTCGAGGTTTAAAAAAAAATGATGTTTATATGTAATCATTTGTAGCAAAGTGCAAGCTCCCATTATTCAACACTTCAAATCATGGATTTTGTTCTTGCAAGTGGAATCTGCATTTTTCAAACAATGGGGATGGTCACCATGTGGCCATTTTAGACAATAGTTTTTGTGATGTGTGCATTAGGTCTAAGGTGTGTGATTGATTGTCCTTGCAATTGATTGATATTAATATTTATAGGCATTGGGTAATATACAATATATTATTACATGAACATCAAGCATTAAGCAACAAGGACTTAAAAGTTCTAATGTTGTTCAATTGTCATCCCAAGTTTTATTTTTGTCATGATTCATGAAGACATTAAAGAAGCTAGTTGTTAGAAATACAATTCATTTTTAATTCCCAATGTTGATGAATGTGTTAAATAAACATCAAAAGGATGAATAATATTCACATCCTTATAATAGTTAAGTTAGGTTGAATTGTGGTGGCTAGGGTTTAGAAATGGAGGTTACATTAGGGCTTGGTGACAACTAAGGTTAGGGTTTGATGGTGGCTAGGTTAGGGTTAAGTGGCGTCTACTTTAGGGTTAGGAAATAGTATATATTGGAGTGGTTTTGAATGCACATAGAACCTCCAAGCTTTGTTAGTTGTTGCAAACCATAATTTTGTGATTATAGCATTTGAAACATACAACCTTTGTAATTTTTTTGTTAATTAATATAATTGTTCCATTTCATGAACCTTGAATGTTTAATTTCTTGCTTGTTTTCAAGTTGTTTCCAATAGGTTATGGGCCCACACCAAACAAAATAAAGGACATTGTGTTAGAACAAGAAATAGTGAAGGTTTTTTATCTTGTATTACATAGAAAAAAGGAAAATATTTTTTACAAAAGGCTTTCAATTTGCAAAGTGAATGGGAGTCCATTTCCAAGTGATAGCATACAAGGAGCTTCCAACGTTTCCAAGCGAGTGGGAGGCGTGGAAGAATTTTTTTCAAAGTGTTGTAAGTTCTCAAATGTGGAAGAGTGTTCTTTAAGTTCTTAAGTTTCAAGTTTTTAAGTTGAAAGTGTGTGGAAGAGAGTTCTTCCATTTGTTGAGAGTTTCAACGTTGAAATGTGAAAAAATGTCTCGAAGAAAGTTCTACGAGTTGTTGAGAATTTCAACGTTGAAATTTGAAGTGTGTGGAAAAAAGGTTTTCAAGTTCTTCAAAGCTTCAAATTTCAATCGAAATTTCAAATATGTGTAAATTTTTTTAAAAAATGTTTAAGGGTTTTCTTATAAAGGTTTTGTTTTGTGACATATAGTGATTGAGTGGGAGAGATTTGAAGTGAGGTCTTCAAACATTAGCAAGTTTTTCAACTTGAAATTTTCCCAATTGCAATTCATTTCAATAGAAAAAACATAGAGTGTTTGTTTTCGCATTTGTGAAAACAAAATGTCGTTTCTCCAAATGGAGTTTTTAAAGGTCATGGAAAAGTTTGATGGTGGCAACTTTCACCTTTGGAAGTTCAAGATGTGCATGATGCTTTCCAAACATGGGCTTTGGAAGTTTGTTGATGGGAGTGGAACAATTTTTGATGATGAAAATGAAATGATAAATCATAACGAAAATGCAACCAAAGCATTTGCATTACTTTGTGAACATTTCACAGATGCATAACTTGCACACATTCAAAATTGTGAAAATATCAAAAGCGCTTGGGAAACAATTTGTAATGTGCGCAAAGCCAAGCTTGTGGATCAATTACATTCCATTAAAGTGAAAATTGAAGATGAAGACATGTACATAGTACTTTTCATGAGCCTTCCCCCATTTTTGATAATTTGGTCATGAGCTTGGAGTCCAAGTCCACCAAGGATGTTGACCTTCAATTCATCATCATTCGATTACTTCATAAGGTTTCCAAAAGAAAAAAAAAGTGAAAGTATGAAATGTTACATTGTTTAACAAAAGTCATAAGGCCAATGAATTTTTTTGCTTTTATTGTAAAAAACCTGGACACTTTGTGAGGAATTATTTTAAAAAGAAGAATGTTGAGAAAGAAAAGCCAAACCATACTTGTGAAAATCAAAAATAAATGTTTATTGCCACCTTAAGTGTGAATGATCATACGACCTCCAATTGGATCATTGATTCTGGTGTAACACAACACATGACATTCGAACAAGAATGGTTCACCACTTACGAATCCATTGTTCCACGAAAGCTGTACATGGGAGATGACACCGTTTTGGAGGCCATTACTAAAAGGAACATCAAGGCCACAATGCAAATTAAAGGTAAAATGTTGCTTACAACCATCACTCAAGTTCTTCATGTTCCCAAAATGAAGAATAGTCTCATTTCCGTTAGCAAACTCATTTTGGAAGGCTTGAAAATGGAGTTTGACAAGGATGGTTGTAAGGTGAACAATGTCCATGGAATCGTTGTGGTGGAAGCACGGAACAAGAAGAACTTATATCTTCTCAATGTCAATGTTCAAAAAGAGAATACAAATGTGGCAAAGTTTTTGAATAAAGGAGCTATGTTTTAGCACCAAAGACTCGGCCACCTCAACATTGGTCTTAAGAAGTTGGAGAAAATGGTCAATGGCATGAATTTGAAAGAAATGCCATTACACCATGTGTGTGAAACTTGCATTGACATCGTAATGTGTAGTGTCGTGACATATGATGTTGTATGGGTGTAAATCCATAGTAAATTCTACTAAATAAAAAGAGTAAAACTAATCAAAGGCAGAAACTAATCAACCAAAAAAAATGCGCGCACATATATATACAATGCATAAAAGGAGGTTGAGATGAAATTTTCATATTGAATTACATTGCAAAGAAGGAATGAACATGTAATGTATGTAGATGGTGGTTGTGCAATGGCCGTTGTGAGCATCTAGAAATCCAATTTGACTATGGAGGAAACTCTTTTGACAAAGGAATTTTAGAAAAACTAAAAAGAGAAAGGAAGGGCTTGGCCTTTTATACAATCGCCAACAAACTAAAACCCTAAGTACCTAATAGTGTACAATCACCTAAGATTGTACATTAACCCTAAAAGGCCTGATGGGCATGTTTGTAACCAGCCATCATGTATGAGGCCATGTACAGGCATGATAACTGTCGTGACATGTAGTGTCGTGACGTATTGTGTCATAAGGGTGTAAATCCATAGTAAATTTTACTAAATGAAAAGACTAAAACTAATCAAAGGTAAAAACTAATTAACCAAAAAGAAATGCACGAACATATATATATATAATGCACAAAAGGAGGTTGAGATGAAATTCTCATGTATCCCCCCCCCCAATACTTGAACTGAAAAAGCGTGGCATGGTCTGAGTAAAAATCAAGGTGCTGTAGGGGAACATGACGAACAATATCAACTATTGGCGGGAACTTGAGTGAGTTTCGGCTTGAGGTAGAAGAGGTGGTATCCACCATTACAGTTATCACAAAACAACATATGATCAGCATCGTCTGTCCTCTGACATACCTGACATGGATAGTAAAGTAGAGGAATCCAAGTAGACGTGATGATGGTAGGATCTAAGTTTGGTAGGTGGCAGGGTGCAAAATTTTTGGAGTGATATTGAATTGTGCATCTGTTAGCTTTTTGCAACTCTAACACACCTAAAGTCTTGATCGCTTTAATCTTCAAGATAATGTGACCAAAGGAAGTGTCTAGAGTATCATTAGGTTGCCGTTATAGATACACAAAGTCACCAACATCAAATTGCCTTACCTTAGTTTTGTAACTACCACCTTGTGTGTGTGCATACTATAAGGTGTCTTTATGTTGTGTAATGGACAAGTTTTCCATGGCCATGGGCATAACCCTCTTGAATAGAGTAGCCCTCTCTGCAATGACCTTAGCTCAAGTGGATGGAGAATCCAAATCCACAACCTAGTCCATTTGAATAACAATGGAAGAGGGTGGAATGGGATGTCTCTCAAAAAATAAAAAGTAAGGAGAAAAATGAAACAAAGAGGCGTGTTTGGACATCCTATAACCCATGGCGATGTAAGGGAGGGCTAGGTCCCAATCCTCTTTGTTCTTAGTGAGGCAAATCTTCCGAAACCCCTTTTTACATGTCTGAACCATCCTTTCTACAAGGCCATCAACTTGGGGATGATCTCTTGAAGTCTATTGATGGTCAATGAAAGCATGGTCAAGTAGGTCTTGGAATTCTCCCTTGAATCTTGATCCTTGATTAATAAGGCACTCAGCACAAGCCTTAAACCTACTTAGAACTTGCTGTAAGAAAGTTTGGTTAGTGATGTGTGATGACTTGTTTGGTAGTGCAACAAGCTTGACCCACTTTGAAAAATGTTCAATCATAATCATGATGTAGACATTACCCTTGGAGGTTTGTGGTAACTTTCCAGCCAAATCACATGACTAGTGATAAAACATGCCCTGAATAAGGAGTGGAAAAAACATGAGTTGTCGAGAGGAGAAAGAAATTCTCACTCTATCACATTGTTCACACCTAGCAATGACATCTCAAACTTGAGCATACATACCTCTCCAATGGTAATGAAGAGCGAAAAGGCTATAAATACACTTAACTCCAAAGTGTCCAAGCTCCAAGTGTACCTTTTGAATAAGACCGGGCCGTTCATGTGGTGGAAGGACCTTTCTGTTGCCTTGTGGTAAGCATCGGACGAAGTGATTGTCCCTCCATGAATAGTGTTTGGACTGTTGTTATATGCGATCTTGCTGATTTGATGTAACTTAAGGAGGGTATTCCCCATGCTGAAGAAACATCAGAGTGTCCAAGTCCTCCCATATATCCATAATGGGATGCTTAACCAGGTTACATTACAATAATGCAAGATAACTAGATGCATTAGATACATGTATTGTTGGAATCTAATCATAGTCTTGCTTGGCTTTTTAGAAATCTTTAGAGGCAGTGAGGGGTCTCCGCAACATGGTATCTGCGTTCTATTGTGTAATACCAAGTCGGTGAATAACCTTGAACTCATACTTTTGAAGTATAAGCACCCAACAAGTTAACTTACCAATAAGCTTGTTGTTGATCATCAACCATTTAATAGGCTGGTGGTCGGTATACAAAGAGAACTCAATGCCATAAAGATAGGGCCTGAAATGTATGACGGCCCATACAACAACAAGACATTCCCCTTTGTATGAAGAGTGTTTGTTCTCAACCTTGTTATTGCTTCAGGATGCAAAGGTGATAACATATTCCTTGCCTTCCTCATCAAGTTGGCCAGAAATAACACCAATACCAAAAGCACTCTAGTCAATGTGTAGAATGAAAACTTTGTTGAAATCAGGTTTTCTAAAAATGGGGAACTCTAAAAGCTTTTCCTTGAATGTGTTGAAAGCTTCCTTAGCTTCATCATTCCACGTCTAAGTAACATCTTTATTTAACAATGCATAAAGAGGATGAACAATAGTATTGAAGTCTTAGACATAAATCATGTAATAATTACATAGTCCAATGAAGCTTCTCAAAGTGTGAACATTAGTAAGATTGAACATTTCCAAAATGGCTACTACTTTGGCCCAATGAGCCATAATACCATTTGGTAAAATTTTGTGTCCAAAATAGACTATTAAGGTGATAATAAATTCACACTTTTTAGGATGGATCTTCATATTGACCTCATGAAGCCTCTTGAATAACTCCTCAAGATGAACTAAGTGTTGCATGAGTCCCTTGTTATACACTAAGACGTCATCTATGTAGCATTTCAGGAAATCTGCCCTTTCGAAAACCTAGTCCATGATTCGTTGAAAGAAGACAAGTGCATTTTTTAATCCAAAAGGCATCACAAGCCATTCCCACAACTTGTTGCTTCCATGGAATGTCATTTTCTTGCGATCTTTCACAATGAACACAATTTGGTTGAAGCTTTGCTTTAGATCCACAATTGTGAAGATGTTTGAATCTCTAATGTTATTAAACAGTTCTTCAGGGATGGGCATGGGGTACCTATCCTGAGGTGTAATTAGGTTCAAAGGCCTATAATCCTCGCATATCCTTTTCTCAGTCCATAATCCAACTGAAACCTTCTTCGCTGACATTATTATAACGGTTGCAAAATCAGAACTTGATGGCTAAATGAGACCAACTTCATGGAGCTCTTTGCATCTTTCATCTACCAATTCTCACTCATGCTTACTCAACCTATGCCTCCTCCGATAAACGCGTGTCTCATTTGTAAGGTCTATAGAGAACTGCATGGTTTTACACCTGCCTAAGTTTTTCATTGAGAATGCGAACACATTCTCATACTTAATTAACAAATCTATGACTTGGTCTCTTTGCTTCTTGGTGAGATGGTTCCCCATAACGAAAGGGTAGTTGGAAACACATGGAATGGAATTGGAAAGTGTGTTTGAAAAACCTAGTGTATTGGGTTCTCCACTATCCAAATGTGCAAATTCATAGAGGGTTGTAACTATTTCTCCAAAAGCTAATGTACCTCCAAGTGTATTAGAAAAAACTTGAGTCAAATTACATGGTACCTTCTCCCCCCCAACACTAAGAGTGAAATGTAATTTGTTGAAAATAAGCAAGTGTACTTGGTCGGGGTGCCATGTGGTTACATCGCCAAAACTGCAGGCTGATTGAATCAGTGTTAGTGTTGTGTACATTTGAAAGAGCACACATGTTACCAACAACCATGTAAGGGAGCTTAGGTCCATGCCTCTCCCTAGTAGAGTGTTACGCTCCAATTTAGTCACCTTGGTGTGACTAGTAGTGTTTGTTTGGAACCCCATAGCCCTTTTTCTTTCTTCTGGGCTTAATTCATCCTAAGTGGTTAAAGCATGACGATATACTAGGCCTGGTCCATCTCCCTAAAAGGCGTGTGCTCCTAGGAAGTAGACAAAAGTGGGTTAAACACCTTTTGGTTTTCCTATTGTGTTTGTAGGAAACCAAGGAGGTTTCTCTTGCCTTGTAACTGATTGGTAGGAGCTCTGATCATCCAATATGTGAGAAACTTGCAGAAACAATGGTGTATGCATAATTGAGAGTGGTGCAAGGTTGGTCCACCAGTTGCGTAGTCGGTGCGCATAAGAATCGCATTGTGCTACGACAAGTAGGAGTGGCTCTCCAAGGTAATGTTCGATTAACATGTAATGATCATGGACTTTCTCCCTTTGGTCAAGCTGAGAAGGGGAGTTCTCGATTACATAACCAAGTGTGGGAGAAATGGATTGAGCCTAGGTGATTAATCGTACCATGTCCGTGAAGAGACCAGATCTTGTGTCACTCAAGCCTTTTCCAAATCCAACCGCTAAAAATCCTTGACATTCCCAACTTGAAATGATGAGGTCTAAAGGGCCAAGTAATTCCATATGTTTTTTCTGAATTAGTTGTATGTCAGAGGGCAAGAAAGTGAAATCGGCCTTCCATGCAATGGTTACAAACTGTTGTGGAAATTTGGCTGTGAGTTCCATCATTTTTTATGTCGTCATTTGCCTTGTAATAAGATCAATGTCTAGATAAAAATACCTCCAAACAACCATCCCTGACTGTAATAGGGCTTCAGACCTGTACTAATACCACCAAAGAACTCTAGTAATGTAATCCCCTCGTTAGGCGATGTCTAGATGATTAACTGACAAAGTACTAGCTTAATTAGTTCGCCTTAGCTTTCCATGCTCTTTAAAGTAGACAAAGCTTTGATCAAAGGCTCATGGGCTACTTTGAACCTTTGTAAAACCTCTAGTCCGTGTTAAATGTCAGTAGGAACCACCTTCAAGCTTTCAGTAGATTGAACGTAAGTTGTCTCCTCCTCATTTCCTTCTATCCTCTTGTGGCTAGCTTGTTGGATGTAGGAAATAGTGTGTACTTCCTTGAGCATATAATGGTGAGCCATAGGATTATGGTTTCCTTGTAAATCAAAGGGTATGTATCCTAGGTGGTGGCCATCAGTCTCCCAATCCATTCGATACTACGCATGCTTGAACCATTTGTCAATTGTGAAACTTGGTGGAAATAGGGCCCCTTGCTCAATGAACACATCATAATTAGTGGCATTGGTGATTAAACATTTGACATGTAGGCAAATCTCCTGATTTGTACCTTTATTGAAATTAAGTGCAATAAAATTCGAGCTCTCCTTAAGTACATCCTTTACGCTCCCACTAGCGATGTGAATTTGCCACATATATTTTCGTAGTTTGGAGTCAAGCATGCCCATTTTTTTGGCGAATCAAACTCCAAGAATCACTGGTTGGGCACCTATATCAAGAAGTACCACTCTGGGTGTATGTTCTCCCACCTAAATTGCTACTTCAATATTATCGACAATGGCAACTCTAATGATGATGGAAGTTCTCTCATTAGGGAGCACCTTTGGAAATGAATGAGAAACTTTGTGAAAAGAATGGTTATCCACAACGCCTTTGTCGAGTAACAAATTCACGAGTGAAGTGTTCTTAACTCTTTACTGATATGTGAATGCAGAATTAAAGGTAGGAGAGCCCATTAGCTTAGCCATGTTAGAACTAATGACCAGATTATGAATGCCATTTCCAACACGTGAGCCAATCAAATGTTTTTCCAAGGTGTTGGATGCGACCCCTGTAGCATGTGGATAAGGGATTGGTAAAGGACCTAATGTAGTGTTCTGGGTATCCTCTAATACTATAATTATGTCCTTGGTGCTTAGCTTCAAATCTTGAAAACTAAACAACGGTGTACTCATAAGCTTTTGCGCCACTTCATGCATTTGAAGTTGGCATTCCATAAGCTGATCAGTGGAAAATTGTGTGTTTTCTTGATGTACATGTACTCCTAGGACACGAGAATTTGATGTTCTAGCAACTTGTGATGTAGTAGTCTTTTCCCCCTTCGCCAACAAGGTGCGTTTTTCTTCCATGTTGAGAGGACAAAAAAATTGTGGCATGACTGTTCGAGCTCCTTTAGCCCTTGTAATAGAACTTGAATCAGATGCAAGTCCATCAGTTTGAATTACCTACCTAGTGGCAAAAACTCTAGGTGCCACATTAGCCTCTTGTGCCACAAAGTAGGAAGGGCAAAAAAAAATGACAATTTTTGGTGTGAAACTAGAATTGTGTGCACTGGAAAGAACATATTCCCCAACCATGGCATCATGTGGGAGGCCATAGAACGACCTAAGCAGTCCCTCTCGTAATCCTGAACCATGTACAAGTGGAGCATGACTAGTTGGTTGGGAAGACTTGCCTTTTAGATTCGCAAGTTAGGCCTTCAATCATTTGAGTTCATTTTGCAAAGTTTGAACTTGAAGGCATGGGCTTGAAGTTGTCACGCTCCCAAGTTCCTCGTAGACCCACTTGAGGGTCTAAGTATGTGGCAATGTGGAAGGAGTTAGAACTTGGAGCACGATCCCGACTTCCAGCACTAGAGGGGGTGAAAGGGGCGTGCTAAAAGTCCCGGGAAAGACTAGGAAGAATTGACAAGCTTACTCACTCACACGGGCCTGCATGAAACCACATAAAGTGGTTAGAACTCATTTTGGATCCCTTTGGTGTTGGGACAAGCCACGGGCAACACGGACACACAAGACTCACCATGGC